>Ga0247834_1002236_pt1 | contig 30011 bp, 25 predicted proteins | sample LaCruzMarch2015__8_FD_187118 | JGI IMG/M metagenome (GOLD analysis project Ga0247834, IMG submission 187118) | Freshwater microbial communities from meromictic Lake La Cruz, Castile-La Mancha, Spain - LaCruzMarch2015_12m | ecosystem: Environmental > Aquatic > Freshwater > Lake | place: Spain... | reverse complement strand
CCGTCTTGGTACTGGCGGCAAACGTGCCATCAACACCATCGGGCCGCTCGGCCGCGGGCAGAAACTGCTGGTAAAAGTCCCACGAGATGTTCTCGATCGGCCTGCTGACAAAATAGACGCTGTTGAGCACCAGTTGCAGCGGGCTTCCCTTCGCGCCGACGATCATGTTGTAGCCCAGGCCCGAGCCCGACTCGAAGGCCTGCTTCACGATCCCACCGGTCACGAGCGTGGCCACGACCAGCGCGACGCCGAGTGCCAGGGAGAGGGCTGTGAGCAGGCTGGTGAGCAGCCGCTGCCGGATATTCCGCCAGGCGATGCCGAGGAGGGTCATGGGTGATGCACCGTGGCCGCGCGGTTGAAATCCTCAATCCGGACGCGGCGGGGAAACTGCCCGGCCACGTCGGCTGCGTGTGTCACGACCAGGAGCGCCACCCCCTGCTCCGTACAGGTGTTTCGGAGGAGATCGATCACCTGCTGCTGATGGGCCGGGTCGATGCTCGCCGTTGGTTCGTCGGCGAGGACCGCCCGGGGTCGGTTGGCCAGCGCCCGGGCCACGGCCACCCGCTGCTGCTGGCCCACGCTCAGTTCGGCCGGCCTGTGGTCGAGCCTGTGACCGAGGCCCACCGCGTCGAGCAGCCGCACCGCCCGGTCGCGGTCGGGCCGACCAGACCCGAAGGTCATCGCCACGAGCACGTTTTCCAGGGCAGTGAAGCCGGGGAGCAGGTTGAACTGTTGGAAGACCAGGCCGAGCTTGTCGGCCCGCACCCGGTCGCGGCGGGCCTCGTCGAGACGGGCGATGTCGATGCCGTCGACGATCACCCGCCCAGCGTCGGGCCGCATGATCCCGGAGATCACGTTGAGCAGCGTCGACTTTCCAGAGCCGCTGCGGCCCTCAAGCGCGCAGTGCTCGTCGGCGGCGAGCCGGAACGAGCCGATATCGAGGATGTTCACCTGCTCGCCCCCCGGCATGGTGAACGACTTGCGAACGTCGAGGAGTTCGAGAACGGATGTGGCCATGGCCCCATCGTAACCGCCGAGGCCGATCGGCGGTGAAAAACCGATGTTTTCGCGGGCCGATTGAGCGGCCGTGCCGTGGCGGTGTAAAGTTTTTTCGATTCTGTCTATAGTCTGCCGATTCTGTCGTTGGTCGCCCATCCGCAGCGTTGCGGGCCGGCCATCTTTCTTGTGACGTCCCGCCTCAGGAGATTCGCCGTGTCCATTCGCGTCGGCATCAACGGTTTCGGTCGCATCGGTCGCCTTACCTACCGGGCCATCTACGAGAAGTACGGCCTGAATGGCGATGTGCAGGTGGTGGCCCTCAACGATCTCACCGACGCCAAGACCAATGCCCACCTCCTCGAGTTCGACTCGAACTACGGACCCTTCAAGGGCCATGTCGGTTACGAGGGCAACGACCTCGTCGTCGACGGCCACAAGATCAAGGTCTTTGCCGAAAAGGATCCCGGCTCGATCCCGTGGGGCTCGCAGGACGTGCAGATCGTCGTGGAGAGCACGGGCTTCTTCACCGACGCCACGAAGGCCGTCGCCCACAAGCGGGACAGCGTGAAAAAGGTCGTGATCTCGGCCCCGGCCAAGAACGAAGACCTCACCATCGTGCTGGGCGTCAACGACTCGATGTACGATCCGAAGAAGCACCACGTGATCTCGAATGCCTCGTGCACGACCAACGGTCTGGCCCCCGTGGCCAAGGTGCTGCACGAGACCTACGGCATCGACCGCGGCCTGCTGACCACGGTTCACGCCTACACAAACTCGCAGAAGACGGTCGACACGGCCGCCAAGGATCTCCGCGATGCGCGGGCCGCGGCCCTGAATATCGTCCCCTCGAGCACCGGGGCCGCGAGGGCCGTTGGCCTGGTGATCCCCGAACTGCAGGGCAAGTTCACCGGCATGGCCTTCCGCGTGCCGGTCGCCACGGTGAGCGTCGTCGACTTCACGGCGCTCCTCGGCAAGGAGGCATCGCCGGCCGATATCAACGCGGCCATGAAAAAGGCCGCAGAAGGCCCGCTGAAGGGCATCCTGCGGTACACCGACAAGGAGCTGGTGTCGACCGACTTGAAGGGCGACCCCCACAGCTCGATCTTCTCGGCCGTCGACACGATCGGCCTAGGCAACCTCGTCAAGGTTGTCAGCTGGTACGACAACGAGTGGGGCTACTCCAATCGCGTTGCCGACCTGCTGAACTTCCTCGAGGACAAGGGCCTCGATTGAGCAGGGCGGCTACGGTGCTGTCGCAACCGACGGCACCGCCACCGCCACCGCGACAGTGCACTCGGCCTCGTAGACCGCCGCGTCAAAGGTCGTAAGGCCGACGCGGACCCGCACATGGTCGCCCTGAGGCGGTGGGCCCGGCCAGCGGAGGACGAAGTGCAGTCCGCGGTTTCGCGAGGTTCGACGAAACCGCGCGAGTGCCTCCTGGGCGGGAATGTCCCAGCGGGCCACCGGCCCGGCGGCCGGAGAAACGCTGCTATCGAAGACAGTTATCGATATATCACCGGCCGCCGTCACCAGCCGCTCGTCGCCATCCCGAGGCTCGATGACGATGGCCAGACCATCGCTCAGCCCGTCGCCATCACCGTCGAAGCACTCTGTCCGCAAGGGATTGACGACCAGATGCGTGATCCGACCGGCATCGGCCAGACTTTCCTCGTGAGAGAGCCTCCGGCCCGCAGGAGGGTCGGCGGTCGGGCTGGCTGAGGGGGCGAGGGGGCGGGCATCGGCATCGAATGTCATCGGTGCGGGAGCCGCCGTGGGCGGAACGCCGCCGACGGGAGCCGCGGCTGATGCCGGCGAGACCGACGACGGTGCGGGCAATGCGGCACCGGGAAATCGGGGTTCGGAAGGGAGTGGCGGAATGCCATCGAGCGTCGGCGGGGCAACCGTTCCGGCCGCCGGTGGTGAGCCTGGAGTCGGGGCTGCCGGGCCGCTGGCTGGTGGACGGAATCCTGGCACGTCGATTTTCGGTGGAACCAGCAGCGGCTGTGGTGGACCAGACCGTGGCGTGGGCGGCTGACTGCCTCGCAGCAGAGGTCCGCGAACGTTCACCTGGCCATCGACCTCCCCGACGCCCAGCTGGCGCTTGAGGCTTGAATTTTCACCGGCAGTGCGATCGAGCCGGGCCGATGCGTCTTGGAGCTCGTCCTGGAGCTGGTAGATCTGGTCTTCCTGCATCCGCAGTTCGCGTTCGAGCAGTTGCTGGCTTAGGTCGCTCCGGCAGCCCAAGGAAAAGAGCATCGCCATCGCGACAGTGCCGCTGCACGCAACGCGGGCCGCTTGATGGGCCGCGGTCAGGCCGATCGATTGTTTCATGACGCGCCTCCTTGCGCCTCACTGCGGCCCCCGTGGACCGCCACCACCCGATCACTGTTCCTTCAAAACTGCTTCGAAAACTTTTGTCGTGAAAGCTTCGTCGCGAAAGCCTCTTGGAAAAAGCCAGCTTGCTGCCGACGCGGCCCGCGGAATTTCCTGCGAGCGTTGGAGGGTTAGCTGGCGGCCTTCTCAGTTGGCATGCGGTCGATCACCTCGTCGATCAGCTTGTATTCGAGCGCCTCATGCGCCGACATGAACCTGTCGCGATCGGTGTCCTGTTCGATCTTCTCCAGCGGATGTCCTGTGTGCTTGAGCAGGATGGTGTTCAGCTTTTGCTTGATGTTCTTGAATTCCTTGGCGTGGATCATGATCTCCTCCGCTGTTCCCTCCATGCCCGCGAGCGGCTGGTGGATCATGATCCGCGAATTGGGGAGTGCCCGCCGCTTGCCCTTGGCGCCCGCGGTGAGAAGCACAGCACCCATCGACGCACACTGCCCGATGCAGTAGGTCGCCACGTCGCAGGTTACAAACTGCATCGTGTCATAGATGGCAAGGCCCGCGGTCACGCTGCCGCCGGGGGAGTTGATGTAGAGGTGGATGTCAGACTTCGGGTCGTCAGACTGCAGGAACAGCAGTTGGGCGACGATGGCGTTGGCCACCTCGTCGTTGACCTGCGATCCGAGAAAGACGATGCGATCCTTGAGGAGGCGGCTGTAGATGTCCATCGCCCGCTCTTCGCGGCCACTTTTTTCAATGACGAACGGAATCAGGGGCATGGGCTGCTTCTCAACGGGGGGGCTGGTGTGGGAGCTTTGCGAAAGGGTTCGAGCCTGCTGTGCGAAGCCTGCTTGAATGAATCTGAAAACGTGGATGAATTTCAAAAGGGCTCACGGAGCCTGGACGGGTTTTAGTCCTTGCCTTCTTCGTCTGCGGTGACCGGGGGCTTGGTGAGCACATCATCGACCAGGCCATACTCCTTGGCCTCGGTGGCGGTGAGATAGCGGTCGCGGTCGGTGTCTTTGGCGATGCGGTCGATGGGCTGGCCGGTGTGCTGGGCCAGAATCTCGTTGAGGATCGACCGCGTCTTGATGATCTCGTCGGCCTGGATCTCGATGTCACTGACCTGGCCACCGACCTGCCCGTAGGGCTGGTGAATCATGACCTTGGCATGCGGCAACGCGAACCGCTTCCCCTTCGCGCCTCCGGCGAGGAGCACGGCGCCGCCGCTGGCGGCAAGACCGACGCAGTAGGTGGCGACCGGACAGGAGAGAATCTGCATGGTGTCGTAGATCGCCATGGTTGCCGTGACACTGCCACCCGGTGAGTTGATGTAGAAGTGGATGTCTTTGCGGCGATTTTCGCTCTGTAGGTAGAGCAGTTTCATCACCAGTTCGTTGGCATTGCCGTCGTAAATCTCCCCTTGTAGCAGGATGATCCTGTTTTCCAGAAGGAGATCGCCCAGCGTCATCTGTCGCTGTCGCTGGTAGTCGCGTGAGGCACTCGACGCGTTGGCACTGGAGCCGCTGAAGGCGTGGGCCGCAAAAGAACGCTCGTGCATGTGAGGTCTCGGGAGGACTGTGGAATCAGCGATGGTTTGGTGACGCTTTGCCGGGGATGACGCAGTGCTGTTCGGGCAGGGGATCAGGCCCGTCGCGGGGCGCCGGGCTCGGCCTGCGTGGCCGTTGGAATCTCTTCCTCGCCGACCACAATGCCGCAGACGGCATGGTCCACGGCCTCGGCGTCACGCTTCTGGAACTCGAACGGCGTGTCGGTGAACTTGGCATGTGACGTGATCAGATCGATCGTCTTCCGCTCGATGATCTGGTTGCGGAGCACGTCCATCAGGCCACGTTTCTCAAGATTGGCACGCACCCGCCGCGGCGACTCGCCCGACTGGGCGGCGATGGCGCGAATCTCCTCGTCGTAGTCGGCCGCAATGTCGCCGATCGACTGATCTTCGGCGATCCGCTCGAGGATGAAATGCTCCTTGAGGGCGGATGCCGTGCTGCCCATGACCGACTGCCGCAGTTCGTTGACATGGCGACGGATGGAGTCATCGTCGAAGCCGCTCCGTCTCAGTTCGAGAATCGCCCGCTCCAATTCCCGCAGACTCTGACGACGGAGCAGGTCTGGAGGCAGATCCCAACTGGCCGACGCGGTGAGCGCACTGGACACCTGCTGGCGCACCTGCCGACGACGATGCCACTCCAACTGGTTTTCGAGTTGCTTCTGCACGGCCGTCCGGAGTTCATCGGGCGACTCGAACGAGCCGATTTCCGAAAGCAGTTCGGGCGAGAGTTCCGGGAGTTCGAGTTGTTTGACGTCGACGAGCGTGAGTTCGAGCGTGATATCCTTGCCCCGCAGTGACTCGACGGCGGCCTCATCCGACACCTTGAGCGAACCGGTGATGGGCGTGCCGACGCGGGCCTTCGCCACGAGGGCGTCGAAGCCCATCAGTTCGGCATCGGCGAAGGACAGGCGGGGGCGGACGATCAATTCCAGATCCGAAGCCTCCGACAACACCGCGTCGCCATCGAGAAACCTCAGGTTGGCAACGACCAGGTCGCCCGGCTTGGCGGGGCCGGCATGGGGAACGAATCGTGCCCGCTCGCGAAGCAGGTTGGTCAGCGACTCATCGACGTCGGCAGCGGAGATTTCGCGGGAGGGCCGGCGGATGGCAAGCCCCTTCCACTCAGGCATCTCGAATTCAGGACGCACCTCGATCTTGAACTCAAACGTCATCGGCCCGTCGGCCGGCACGATCACGGCGTTGACGTCGAGTTCGGGCTCGCTGATCGGCGAGAGTTTTTCCTGGTCGGAGACCTGCGTCATGGCGTCGGCGAGCAGCTTGCTCCGAATCTGATCGGAGAGTTCGGACTTGAAGCGGCTGCTCACGAGACGTCGCGGTGCGCGTCCAGGGCGGAACCCCGGGAGCATGGCAGCGGGCATCATCTCGCCGATCGCGAGGTCGCGATAACGGTCGATGTCTTCCCGTGGGATCGAAACCCGCACCCGGCGCTCGCAGGCGGAAAGGGTATCGATGGCGATGTCGAGTTTCAGAGGCTGTTGTGCAGCATCATCAACGCTGGAAGCGGGGGATGCCAGGGCGGTCTCGGACTGATCGGTGGAAGAAGACATGACTGTTTCCGACTGGAGCGGGAGGCTTCAGAAAAAAGGGAGGGCGTACAAAAGCGGTTGGTGGGGGTTCCGATAGGGGGGAACCGAGACACACCTTCGCGACCGTTACCGTGACACGTTCGGCCGCTTGCAATGAAAGCCCCGAGCACGGGCCGGCCCGGGAAAAACTCCGGATACCGAACACGAGAGCGAAACAATCAGGCAACCAGACAGGCCACAACAAATTCAGCAGACAACCAACACAGCAAAGAAACCAGTACAGAAGAGAAACAGGCCTACGATCCAGACGCTCCGTACAGCCAGACGCCACATACAGGTGGAGCTTGAAGCATGAGGAAGCGGGTGATGGGATTCGAACCCACGACAACCACGTTGGCAACGTGGTGCTCTACCAACTGAGCTACACCCGCAGAACTATTCCCGGGCGGCCTGCCTCCGCCGCCCGAAAAACGGGATCGGTTCAGGCTGCCTGGGAACGCCGGATTATAAGGTGCCAAGAGGTGGCCGCAAGGTCATCCTCTAGGGAAAGAGGGTTTTCTGCGAAGGCTGGGAAAGGAACGTTTGGAAACCGCTGGTATCGGATTACGATGGGTCCTGGAGCCCCGCGGCCTGCGACTCTGCCCGCGGCGGCTCCGTCTTTCCAGTCATTCTGGCGGCCGCCCTCAGGTGCGGGCTCGTCCACACCAAACTTCGACTCTGACTCTGACCCGGACCCGCTCCCATGGTCGTCCGATTTCACGTCGTGTTGCCTGCTGCCAACCGGCGGACGCTCACCGTTCGGCTGCCGATTCTCTTGGGCCGGGGCGAGGAGGCGAAGTTTCGGATTCAACACCATCTTGTCAGCCGCCGGCACTGCGAGTTTTTTGAGCACTCGGGCCATTTGTGTGTGCGGGATCTGGGGTCGACAAACGGGACTTTCCTCGACGAACAGCCGGTTCCCCCAAGCACGCAAACGGTTGTCGTGCCCGGAGCGACCGTGCGGGTGGGCGGCCTCTCCTTCACCGTTGACTACCGGCCAACAACGACCGAGGACTCCACGGGCGTGATCGCCGCCCAGCGTGCCCCCGAGACGGTCGCTGTCGAAGAGAGTCGGGAAGAGAACTTCATCGAGGGCGAACCCGGTGCGGGGCGCGAGCAGCCCGAGCAGGAGCATGCCGAGCAGGAGCATGCCGAGCAGGAGCAGGTCGAGCAGGAGCAGGTCGACTTCAAGATTGCGCAGACGGACGAGGTGATTGCATCGCCGGGCGAGGTGGAACGCGAGCCTGAGGAGGATTCGGCCCTGGCCGAGCCGTCACAACCGGTGGAGGGCTTCGACTTTCTCAACGGCGGCGATGCCGCGACCCAGCCATCCGGCATGCCAGAGTGGCCTTCTCCGGCCGATGCAGCCGCCGACGAACCACCAGACGACGATCAACTCAATGCGTTTTTCAAAGGCCTCAACTAACGGCCTCGAGCATGCCTGGACTGGCCTGACCTGGCCTGGCCTGACATAGCCGGACATGGCCTGACCGAGACGCAGTTCGAGTTGGCCGGGTGACGGACGGGCCACGCATTACTCGCCGGGCGTTTCCGCTGGCTTGACGGGCCGACGCGGGATTCCTTTTTTCGCCGGCGGCGAGACCGGGTTGGCCAGTTTGATCAAGAGCGAGGTGGCCTGGAGCTCGCCCTTCCGAACATATAGGCCCTCGACCTCGACCTGGTCGCCCGGCGTCGCGAGCCCGCAGTTGGCCATGCGCACGAGCAATTCTGTTTCCGCAGGCACCTCGATCTCAAACCGATCCTTGCCCGCCTGCACCGTGATCATGCCGTCGGTCACGAGCTTGATCGGACCGGAGACAAGATACGTGCCGGCTGGTCGCCTGCCAGCGCTCCGCCGGGCCGCTGGATCGGCGATACCCAAGCCCCCCGCCACAACGCCCGGCATCCCTCCGCCCGGGAACGTGATTTGTGTCACGGGCGCCGAAACTTTCCCGAGTGCGTCGATTTCGAGGGAACAGACTACGAACTGTCCGGCCTGCAGCATCTCCCGCGTCGCGGTGCCAACCACTTCGATCTGCGCGTTCGGGGCGGGCATCACGTTCCAGAATTCGCCCCCCTTCAGCCGTAGTCGGATGATGCCGGGGCCGATGGCGTCGATTGTTCCTGTGCCATCCTCGGCGGCAAGTTTCTGGAATTGCGGTCCGCCTCCGCGGGGTTGCGGTCCGCCTCCGCGGGGTTGAGCCCGGGCAACAGATGAGCCGGCCGCCGCAGCCGCAAGCGCTGCGAGCAGCAGAAGAGAACGGCGGGATGACGGGCGACCGCATGGCAGTGGCATCTGGCGATTCCTCGGCGTTGGGACAAGCGCGGCGTCGGGATCAGGTTTGCCTCAAGATTGCAGGAAAATCGAGGGGCCAGGCCGTCGCGGTTCGGAAATCATATATTCATGGCGGCTTCCCCCCCAGCCTTTGGTCGCTTTGATCCACCATGTCCGACCTCCCACGCCGTGTCACTGTCCTCGACCTCGCGGCCGCCAAGCGTGACCGCCGTCCTTGTTCGATGGTCACCGCCTACGACTGGTCGACCGGCCAGTTGGCCGACGCAGCGGGCGTGGACTGCGTGCTCGTGGGGGATAGCGTGGCCATGGTCGTCGCCGGCCGGTCGTCCACGATTCCTGCCACGCTCGACCAGATGATCTACCACGGGGAAATCGTTGCCCGTGCCGTATCGCGGGCCCTGGTCGTCGTCGACCTGCCCTTCCCCCTGCAGCACCTGGGGGTGCGAACGGCAGTTGAATCGTGTGCCAGGATCCTCAAGGAGACCGGCTGCCAGGCCGTGAAGCTCGAGGGCACGGCAGGTCAGGCAGATGTCATCGCTGGCATCGCCGCGGCCGGCATTCCAGTGATGGGCCATGTGGGACTCCGGCCGCAGGCCGTGCACCAGCTCGGTGGGTACCGGATCCAGCGGGATATCGACCGTCTCATGGCCGACGCCGAGGCCGCCGCCGGCGCCGGCGCGTGTGCGGTCGTTCTGGAATGCGTTCCACAGGACGTGGCCGGAGCGATTACGCGGGCGGTCTCTGTGCCCACGATCGGCATCGGTGCAGGACCTCACTGCGATGGCCAGGTGCTCGTGATGCACGATCTGGTCGGGCTCTCGGCGGGTCGGGTCCCGCGGTTCGTGAGAGCCTATGCCGATGTGAAGCAAACGATGGGCGATGCCCTGACCCGCTGGCGGCAGGACGTCGAAAACCGCCGTTTTCCGGGCCCTGACGAGACCCTGGCCTGACGAGACGCTGCTGAACACGGCGGCAAGCGGCCTGAGCCACAGGCCGGCCTGGCCACCTGCTGCAGGGATGTCTACGGCAGGACGACCTCATCCGAGATGACGACCGGCCGGCTACTGGTCACCCCTGCCGGGGTGGGCATGCCAGCGTTTGGGCCAGGCGAGCCTCCCGGACCAACCGGCAGGCTTCCGGCGGGCATCGACATTCCAGGGGAGACGACCGTGCCCTGATGCATCCCCCCCTCGACCGTGCCCCCTTGGCACTGATCGCAGTTGCTTCCCGCCATGGCGGAGCCGACGACATGCCCGCCCTCTCCGCAGGCGGCCCCTTGGCACGCCGAGGGCTGACCACACGGACGCATCGCCGCAGGAGCGGCCGGTGGCATGGCGCCCGGGGGCACGAATCCGGGAGGCAGATGCCCGAAGAGTCGCTCGTATTTCCAGACCTCAAGCGCGATGTATTTTTCCGTGAGCGACTTGCAGCCGGAGAGCCCGGCGGCCGCCATCACCAGTGCCAATGGCAGGTAGTGTGTCATGCCGCGGCGTCCTGAATTCCTACGCATCGAAAGAGTCTCCTCCATGGGGCATCTCCTCGAGGCTGGTCGGGGCTGGGCATTGCCTCGAGGACACGCAAAACTACCCCATGCCGAGGGCGCGGCAAGGAAAACAAGAGCCGCTGGAACCTCTTCCGACCGTGCTGCCGTGAAGCTGTGCGGGTCGTGCCGGAACGGTGACGGGGCAGGCAGCGAACGCGGCTCGCGTTGCAAGGAGAAGGTGCAAGTGTGTGCTCGGCAGATACCGCAAGTGTGTGCTCGGCAGATACCGCAAGTGTGTGCTCGGCAGATACCGCAAGTGCGTGCTCGGCGGATACCGCAAGTGTGTGCTCGGCAGATACCGCAAACGACCCGGCGCGAGCGCGATGGGAGCAACCGCGAGAGGACGGGAAGGAACCGCTCTCTGCCGCCAAGCCCGGGCGGCAGAGGTGAGGCGGCGGGCGGGCACCCAGCCGATCAGCCCTTGCGATGGCGGATTTTGGCCCGCATACGACGTTTTTTCTGCCCCAACTTGCGGCGTCCCTTGCCCGTTTTCTTGACTCCCATGCTTTTCTCCAGGTGGTGACCGATCCAGAATGCTTGAGCAGGTTGTAAGATGAGCTTCCCTGTGATTGCAAGCACCAACCCGCAGTCCGCGGGGCCGCGGCCAGGCTGTCCGCCGCGGCGAGGGTAGCGGGCGTCACCCTACGGTCCGGCCGGATGATCGTATTTTTCCCAACGTATGCGTGGCGTCTTCCCGGCGAACAGCGGTGGCGGGCCACCGTTGCCGGCATGATTTCTCGTCCATTGCCGGCCAAGAGCCATCGCCGCAGTCTTGCGGTTGGGGTGATCAAACGGCTGCTCGACCTCGATGAATCGCAGCTCCAGTCGGATGTTTTTCAGCGCCGCGCCGATGCCTTCCTCTTTCAGAGAGTGGCGGGAGCCCGGGTGGTGATCACCCTGGGCGGGCGGCGGATAGACGCCGGCCAGTCCGACCGGGTCGGGCACTTCCAGCGGTCGATCGATCTGGATGAGTCCGACATCGAAGCCCTCGCCGATCGCACCCGGTCCGCCGCGGACGGCGTCGATGGTCGTTGGCTTTCCTATGAGGCGGCGCCCGCCGCCGATGACGAGCGGATGGAACACCTTCCGGCGGCGGTCTCGGCATCGGGCCTCATCCAACTGATCGAAGAAGAGGGGATGTCGGTGATTTCCGATATCGACGACACGGTGAAGGTGACGAATGTCGCCAACCGGCGGGAACTGCTGGCCAACACACTGTTGCGGGAGTTTCACGCCGTGCCCGGCATGGCACAGGTCTATCAACGCTGGCAGGAGTCGGGAACCGCCTTTCATTATGTGTCGGCGAGCCCGTGGCAACTGGCCACGTGCCTGAACGGCTTTCTCCGTGGTGCCGGCCTCCCGCCCGGCTCGATGCATCTCAAACTCTTCCGGCTCAAGGACTCCACGCCGCTGGGTCGGCTCCCTTCGCGCAAGCGTTCGAAGCGGCGGACGATCGAAACGATCATGGCGGACTTCCCACGGCGGAAGTTTCTTCTCGTGGGCGACTCGGGGGAGCGGGATCCGGAGGTGTACGCCGAGGTGGCCCGCCGGCATCCGGACCGGGTGGCGGGTGTCGCCATTCGGCAGGTGGAAGGTAAGGCTTCGCGGGAGAAGGTCCGTTCGCGGCTCGATCGGCTGGCCCGCCGGCTGCCCAGGAATCGCCTGCATATCTTCAATGATGCCGCCGAGCTGGCGGCTTTTGCGCCGGAATAGCGTTCCGGAGTCGCTGGGTGGGTTGCCGGAAGAGCCACTGGCAAAGAGTGCTTGAAAACAGGACAAAAGCCCTGGCAGAACCGGCTGGCCGACATGGCCGACAGTTCGCCTTGGTCGCCGGGCGGCCTTCTGCTAGCGTCCCGGCTCCGCGGGCCGCAAAGGGCGTGCGGCAGACCCAGGGTGGACCGCTCATGCAGCCTCAATCGTTTCCTCCCGCGTCGCCCAGAATGTTCGGGGAGCCAAGAATGTTCGGGGAGCCAAGAATGTTCGGGGAGCCAAGAATGTTCGGGGAGCCAAGAAATGTCGGGGAGCCAAGAAATGTCGGGGATTCCAGACCGTTTGGCACTGTGCCGCGGATCTTCATCATTCTGGTGCTCGTCGCCGTGTGGATTGACGGCCGGGCCCGAGCTCTGGCGGACGAGTTTCGCGGAGACGAGTTTCGTGTTGAGAGCGAGGTCTTCGTCAATGGTGCGGAGGAGCCGGTCGCCCGCAGCCTGACACTTTTTCGGGAGGGGATCGCCTGGGACTTTCTCGAACCTGCTGCGGCACCCGCCGGAGCCAAGCCGGCTGCCGGCCCGGCGACCGCTGGTGAAATCGTTCTCCACGATCCCGCCCGCGAACGCGTGGTTTTGATCGACCCGGCCCGTAATCTGAAAACCACTATCGATGCGATCAGGCTGGACCGATTGAGCGTGTCGCTTGCGTCGTGGGCCAGGAAGTCGGAAGACCGACTGGTGCGGTGGGCTGGCGGTCCTGACTTCGGTGAGGGGATGACCGAGTCAGACGAGCGGATTGAGTTGGTCGGGCCTCGGGTCCGTTATGCGGTCGAGTTTGCCGAGCCAACCCCGGCGGAGGCGGCCGGCATCTACCGTCGTTTTGCCGACACGGCGATCCTCCTGAAGGCACTTGTCCGGCCTGGTGGTCTGCCCCCCTTTCCGCGGCTGGCGATCAACCGCCGCGTGGCGGCAGCGGGCGGCATCCCCACGGTGGTCTCGCTCGACATCGATTCTCGTATGGCCGTGGTCACCGGCCGAGCTGACAGCCTCCGGTGTGTGCACAGGTTTCATCCACGATTACTGGCCGGGGATCTTTCCCGCATTGAAGAGGCGGAGAGCCGGGTGGCCGTGGCCACGCCAGTTGAACTCGCGGAGTTTGTGGCCGCACCGCCCAAGGCCGACGACTAGGCCGACGACGAGGCCGCACTGCCGGGTTCTCTTTTCTTCAATACGGTTTCGGCGGCGGCGGAACCGCCCCTGTGCGTGTAGGCCTCACCACTGGCCGGCTCCGCACAATGCGTCCAGCTGGTGTTCTCTCGTGCACGGCCAAGAAAGTCTGCCCGACCGGACGATGTTTCCTCTGCCGCAAAGTTCGCCCAGTCCTTCCTGGTCTGGAGGGCGTGCGATCAGTCTGAGGGACAAGGCCGCAACGGAGTGCGGGGTGCCCATGATTGACATATGTATAGCAATTCATTAGAGTCTCTTCACACATCCATTTTGAACGGAGGCCCTCGATGCTGGTGCTGTCCCGCAAACAGAACGAACGGATTCGGGTTGGGGATTCAGTAGTGGTCACAATCGTCCGGGTCAGCGGCGATAAGGTGCGGATCGGGATCGAGGCACCTGCGCATGTGCGGGTGCTGCGGGACGAGTTGGAGCAGGATGTCATGGGCGACGTGCTGCTGGAGACTTCTGCAGAACTGCCGATTCCCAGGCTCCTGGGCCTGACGGGCTAGCTGTGGTTTCAAAATCCCGGGGGAACGGCTCAAATCTGCGGGAACTTCCCTGCGCAGATGGGGCCGTGCCCCCTGCGGCAGGGTTTTGAGGCGTGGTCCCGAATAGGTGGCCTACTGTCGTGACTGAATCAACGTGGCGGCGTGTGCGCAGGGCCGTGGTCGGCGTGCTCGGAGGGCTGGCCCTCCTCCTGGCTGCCGTTGTGGCGCTTTTGAAATACGAGCCGGGCTTTTACCGACGGCTTTCAGCGCTCGGAGGCACGGCCGCAGCGGCCGCTGGTCTTGATCGGGAGCGGCAGGAGAGTCCGCAGCCCGCGACGCAGCCCGATGTATCGCAGGCCGAGGCTGCGGCACGGCGGGTGGTGACGAAGGCCGCGGCATGCCATGCCGCGATCTCCCGGCCAGGCGCGTGGGAAGCGGCAGTGACGGCCGACGAACTCAATGCCTGGCTAGCCATCGACCTGCCGCGGAACCACCGCCATGTGCTGCCGCGGGGAGTCTCGCAGCCTCGGCTGCTGTTCCAGCCGAAGCATGCCCTGATCGGCACCCGAGTAGGCTACGGTCCGCTGACGGCCGTGGCCTCGCTCGACTTTGAAATCCAGCTCCGTGACGTGAACCATCTGGCGATTGTTCTCGAGCAGGCGCGGCTTGGTGCGATCCCTCTTCCGCGGCCGCCAATCCTTCGGGAACTCGCCCGACGGATCGCCATGCTGGGAATGGTGACCGACCTGCGGATGCTGGACGGCCGGCTGGTGCTCATGGTCTATATACCGTCGACGCACGACGCGGGCGGGACGAGCTACTGGCTTGAATCGCTGTCGATTGGCGAGGGCGAACTGCTGTTGGCGGGCACAACCCGATCGTCGACCGAGGTTCGCAACCGTTTGGATCCACCGTCGTCCTGACGACCGTCTTCAACACGAGACATCTTCAACGAGAGACATCTTCAACAAGAGATAGGAGAGCCCCGATGCCACCACAGACAACCGACTCCCACCCTGCCAGCCTCACTTTTCTGGGGGCGGCGGGCATGGTGTCTGGGTCGCGACACCTGCTCGAGGCGGGGGGCTCGCGCGTGCTCTTTGATTGCGGCCTCTTTCAGGGTGAAAAGGGCCTGCGTGAGCGGAATTGGGAACGCTTCCCCGTGCCAGCCGACTCGATCGATGCGGTCGTCCTCACGCACGGCCACATCGACCATTCCGGATGGCTCCCGCGGCTTGCACGGGAGGGTTTTCGGGGCCCGATCATCACCTCCCCGGCCACGGCCGACCTGCTCGGGCTCCTTCTCTACGACTCCGCCAAGTGCCAGGAGGAGGATGCCGCCTATGCCAACCGCAAGGGCTATTCCAAACACCGCCCGGCGCTGCCGCTCTATGACGAACGCGATGTCGAAAAGGCGTTGAGACTCGTCAAACGGGTCGAACGCGGCACCTGGTTCGAGCCGACGTCGGCGGTGCGATGTCGCTTTCACGATGCCGGCCACATGCTGGGGAGCTCGTTCGTGGAAACAGAGGTGGCGACGGCGAGCGGTATGCGAAGCGTCCTCTTCTCCGGTGACGTCGGCCGCTACGATGCACCGCTCTACCACGATCCAGTGCCTCCGCCGGCCTGTGATTATCTGGTCTGCGAGAGCACCTACGGCGATCGCGATCACCCCGAAAGCCGACCGCTCGACGAACTGGAGAAGGTGACGAAGGAGTCGCTGGCTCGCGGGGGCATGATGCTGGTGGCGTCGTTTGCGATCGGCCGCTGCCAGCAACTGGTCTACCTGCTCCGTACGTTGATGGGGGCAGGCCGGCTGCCGGAGGTGCCGGTCTGGATCGATTCGCCGATGGCGGTCGATGCAACGGCGGTCTTTCGGCGGCATGTGGCCGAACATGATTTCACCGAGGCCAAGATGGCCGGAGTGGCCGAGGCCTTGGCCTCGCCCTTTGTGAGAATGGCAAAGACGGCCAGCGAGTCGAAGGCGATCAACGCGCATGAGGGGCCCGGCATCGTGATCGCTTCCAGCGGCATGATGAACGGAGGCCGGATCCTGCACCATCTCGCCCAACGGCTGCCCGATCCCAAAACAACAGTGCTGGTGGCCGGCTTCCAGGCGATCGGCACGCGGGGTAGGACCCTGATCGAGGGGGCGAAATTTCTGCGAATCCATGGCCGGGATATTCCGGTCAGGGCCGTCGTGCGGCGGGTGGACGCCCTCTCGGGGCACGGCGACCGCCGTGAGATCGGTCGCTGGCTTGCCGGCATGCCAGCGCCGCGAAAAACCTTTCTCGTACACGGCGAACCGCCGGCCGCCCGAGGCATGGCCGATTTTCTCCGGGAAACCCGCGGCTGGGAGGTTGAGGTTCCCGCCATCGGCACGGTGGCGAGGCTGGATTCCTAAGACTGCTGAACGACAATCAAGCCAGCAAGACGGACGCCAGCAAGACCGACGCCCGAAACAGTGACCCCCGAAGCAGGGGCCCCCGAAACACTGACGCCAGCACCACCGCCGGCAGGGAGAGCAGCCATGGCCAAGACGACCACGACGAACAAGACGACCACTACGAACAAGACGACCAAGACTGAAAAGTCACCGAAGCAACCGAATCCACCGACGTCGCCGGCAGCGATTCCTCAGGGCTCGGTGGCAGCCCCGCGGCCGAAGGTCTGCAGCATCCTGCCCGACACCACGCTCGGCGACGACGTGGCACTGGTGGCCGGAAACATGGAAGCGATTCTCTCGTCCCCCAGCTACAGCCTCGCGCAGGACGACCGCTTGCTTCTGGAAAAAGCGGAGATGCGGGGCGTCCGGATGCTCCTCGAACTGGGCAAGCCGGAACTGGCTCTCCAGGCCGACAACATCACCTCCACGGTTATCGTCTTCGGCGGCACGCAGATCGTGGAGCGGACGGCGGCGGAACGCCGCCTGTCGGAGGCGAGGCGAGCGGTTGCGACTGCGAAGGAATCGGCCGCCAGCCCGGCAACGCTCGCCACCCGCGGCCGCGAACTGAAACGGGCCGAACATCTCCTCGACTACTGCCACTACTATGACGACGCGCGGGAATTTGCCCGGCTGGTGTCGATCGACAATCAGTGTGACGACAAACGCGACTACGTGATCATCACCGGCGGCGGGCCGGGCATTATGGAAGCCGCCAACCGGGGCGCATTCGACGTCGGCTGCAAGTCGATCGGCCTCAACATCAAGCTCCCCTTCGAGCAACAGCCCAATCCATTCATCACGCCGGAACTCTGCTTTCAGTTTAAATACTTTGCCCTGCGAAAGTTCCACTTCATCCTCCGGGCAGCCGCCGTCGTGCTCTTTCCGGGTGGCTTTGGCACGCTCGACGAGATGTTCGAGACCCTGACGCTGATGCAGACGCACCGCATGCAGCCTGTGCCGATCATCCTCTTCGGCCATGACTATTGGTCAAAGGTGATCAATTTCCAGTTCCTCGCCGACAGCGGTGTGATCTCGGATGACCACCTCAAGCTCTTCACCTATGCGGAAACACCGGCGGAAGCCTGGCAGCAGATTCTTGAATTCCATGACCGCCTGCTCAAGCAGGGCTGACCGGTCGCTGGCCCCTCTGCTCGCCCCGCTGCTGCCCCTTTTGGGAGATCGTCCATGGCCGAACCGCTTGTCTTCATCCCGGGTGCCGAGGCGCAGACCGGCCGGGTGGCGTTGGTCACGGGCGGAGCGCGACGCATCGGAGCGGCGGTCGTCCGGGCACTGGCGTCGCGGGGCTATGCCGTCGGGATCCATGCCCACGGGTCGCTGCGGGAGGCCCGTGATCTGGCAGACCAGATGTCCGCTGTCGGTGTGCCGAGCCTGGCCGTGACGGCGAATCTCCGCGAGGAAGGGCCGGTGCGTGCCATGGTGCAGCGGGTGGCCGACCACTTCGGCCGCATCGACGCGCTGGTGACATGCGCTGCGGTCTGGAATGCCGGCCAGCTCGAGGAGGTGACGGCCGACGATCTGCGGACCCACTTCGACATCAATTGCGTGGGCACCTTCGTGGCGGCCCAGGAGGCGGGGGCCTTCATGGTGCGACAGCCCGAGGGGGGCGGAATCGTCACCTTGGGCGACTGGGCCGTGGCCCGCCCCTATTCCGACTACGCCGCCTACTTTCCGAGCAAGGGGGCGATCCCCGCCCTCACCCGGAGCCTGGCCGTTGAGTTCGCCGCGCGAAACCCACGCGTGCGGGTCAACTGTGTGCTGCCCGGACCGGTGACCCTTCCGCCCGACATGGATCCGGAATCGCGGGCCGCGGTGCTCGCCGGCACACTGGTCAATCGCGAGGGAACGCCCGAGCATGTGGCCCATGCCGTGCTGTTTCTCCTCGAAAACGATTTTGTCACCGGTGTCTGTCTGCCGGTGGATGGCGGCCGCACCATCGCCTGATTCCAGGTGGGATTCGAGGCAGGATTCAAGGCAGGCGGATCGTGAAGGTGCTGCCCACGCCCGGCACGCTCTCGACCGACACCGTGCCGCCGTGGGCCTGCACGATGTGCTTCACGATCGAGAGCCCCAGCCCGGTGCCACCGAGTTTTCTGCTGCGGGCCTCGTCGACCCGGTAGAACCGTTCGAAGAGCCGCGGCAGGTGCTCCGCTTCGATGCCGCAGCCCTCGTCCCGAATCGTGATCAGCACCGCCGACTTCCCGTCGGCCGCCGCCTCAACGGAGACGGCGATCCAGATCGTGCTTTCCGGGTTGCTGTATTTGATGGCGTTGTCGACGAGATTGATCAATGCCTGTTCGAACAGCGGCGCGTTGACGTCCGCCTCGATGCTGGCATCGCAGGTGACGTCGAGCCGGATCGAACGGTCGCCTGCCCGGGGCAGGCAGTCGCCGGTCACGGCCGACAGGAGGGCGACAATCCGCACGCACTCGCGGGGCAGGTCGCCGGTGCCTTCGCTCTGCTCGATCCGGGAGAGGGCCAGGAGATCCTCGATGATCGCCGCCAGCCTGTCGGCCTGTCTGGCGATGATGTCGAGAAACCGGCGCGCATCGACCGGATCATCGCTTGCCCCGTCGAGGAGTGTCTCCACGAAGCCCTTGATCGAAGCGATCGGTGTCTTGAGTTCGTGTGACACGTTGGCCACGAAGTCGCGGCGAACATTCTCCAGACGCTTCACGTCGGTGACGTCGTTGAGCACGATGACCGCCCCACCCTCGCCCGAGAGATCCCGCAGCGCCGTGCCTCGCAGGCGGATGGTCCGGTCACGGACACCGCGGAGCAGGAGATCGTCCTCGACCGGCTCGCGGCAGTCGATCGCCCGCAGGGCAAACCGCCGCAGGTCGGGGTTGCGGACCACGTCTTGGAGCGGACGGCGGATGGCGCGGCCCGCATCGACGGCGAGCAATTCTGCGGCCGCTTGATTGATGCCCACCACCCGCTGCCGGGCATCGATGGCGAGCACGCCCTCGATCATGCTGCCGAGCACCGCCTCCTGCTGGGTGCCCTGCCTGCCGATCGTGAGCCCGCGTTCGACGAGCTGTTCTCGCAGCCCCGAGATCGCCTCGGCGAGCGTGGCGAGCTCCACCGAGTCGGCGGTGGGAATGGCCGCGCCGACATTGCCATCGGCCAGTCTGGCGGCGGCCAGCGAGAGATCGGCCACCGGCCGTGCGAGGCGGCTGGAGATCGCGCGGGCCACGGCGAGGGCCGCAGCCCCCCAGGCCAGGAAACCGAGCAGCAGCCAGCGCTGCGAACGCGCCAGGTCGGCGTCGGCATCGGTCGTGTCTGCCGTGACGCGGACGATGCCCGTGGGCTGGTGGAGCGGGCCGACGGGAGCGGCCACCATGAGAATGCGTTTGCCGGTGGCGGCGTCGTAGCGGCTGCTTCGGCTGATCCGTCCGGTGAGGGCCTCCTTGACCACCGCGTCGGTCACGGGTGAACCCTCACTGCCAATGCCACTCTGGGCGGATGTGGCCAGCACGGTGCCCTCGGGGGTGAGCAGATCCATGCGGGCCCGCGTGCCGCCGGCCATCAGCCGGGTGGCGTTTGTGAACGCGGCCGGATCGATGCCGTCTGAAGGCGAGGGAACGATCGCCGCCAGCCCCGTCGCGATGTCGGCCACCCGCTGCAACTGTGAGGCATCCGCCAGGCGGGCCAGTTGCACGCTGGCCAGCCAGAAGCCACCAAACAAGCCCGACACGAGCAGCGCGGAAAAGCCCGCGAAGACGTGCCAGACGAACCGTGAACGGGCCATGCGTAAGACTGCGGGCCTGGCTACGAAAGACTGAGGCTACGAAAGACTATGGCTGCGAAAGACGAAGAGACTGACTGGAACACTGACTGCGAAAGTGACTGCGAACGACCGGGAGGGATTTCCCCGGTGGCGTGTTCGTCAGGCCCGGAACCTGTAGCCCACACCCCGGATCGTTTCGATATAGGAACCGAACTCACCGAGTTTCTTGCGCAGGCCAGCGACCTGCACGTCCACCGATCGCTCAGTCACAGGATAATCTTCCCCCTTCACCGCGTCGACAATCTGTGTTCGCGTGTAGGCCCAGCCGGGCCGCTTGGCGAGAAATTGCAGCAGGGCAAACTCGGTGTAGGTCAGGTCGACCATAGTGCCGGCCAGCATGACCTCGTGCCGGCCGGGATGGATCGACAATTCGTGCACGTCGATCGTCGTCTCCGCTTCGGCCTTCGCATCCCCCTCCTTCCGCCGCAACAACGCCTTGACACGGGCAGAGAGCACCCGCGGACTGAACGGCTTGGCGATGTAGTCGTCGGCGCCGCGATCGAGCCCCGTCACCATGTCCCCCTCCTCGCCCTTGGCGGACAGGATGATGACCGGAATGTCGCGGGTCTTGGGATCGCTCTTGAGCCGGCGGCAGACCTCGAGACCATCGACCGCAGGCAGCATCCAATCGAGCACGATCAGGTCGGGTGGATTTTTTCGCGCGGCCTTGAGCGCCTCTTCGCCGGTCACCACGCACTGCACACGGTAGCCGTCCTTGGACAGCTTGTAGCGGACCAACTCCAGCAGATCCTCCTCGTCATCGACTACTAAGATCTGTTGACCGGTCATCGGTATCACCCACCTTCGGTTGCACGGGGATGTTGCAGGGGAATCCAGCGTTATGCGGTTGGCTCCGCAGGTGTCGACACTCCATTCCTCGGCGTTTTCATACCGGAGCGGCGTTAGCGTTGTGTGAGTATCTGCCCGGCGTGTCTCTGTGTCTCTGGGTGTATCGAGGCCTGGGCCGTCAGGAGAGCAGCATTTCGACATCCTCGGCCGTCAGGCTCGAGACCATGGTGTCGTCGGCGCGGACGATCGATTCGGCCAACTCCCGCTTGCGTTCCTGCAGGGCGACGATCTTCTCCTCAACCGTGTCCCGAGCGATCAGCCGGTAGGCAAAGACACGCCTGGTCTGGCCGATGCGATGGGCCCGGTCCACGGCCTGCGCTTCGACCGCGGGATTCCACCACGGATCGAGAATGTAGATATAGTCGGCCGCTGTGAGGTTGAGCCCCTGGCCGCCAGCTTTCAGGCTCACCAGGAACAGCCGGCATTCGGTGTCTTCCTGAAAGCGTTGCACCCGTGCCTGTCGGTCGGTCGTCTTGCCATCGAGGTATTCGTAGGTGATCCCGCGGTCGTCGAGACGGCGGCGGACAATCGCCAGGAAGCTGGTGAACTGGCTGAACACGAGCACCTTGTGCCCCTCGTCAATCACCTCGGTCAACTGCTCGAGCAGCGTGTCGAGCTTGGCCGACGGCTCGTCAATCCGGCCGGGATCGACGAGCGCGGGGTGGCAGGCCGTCTGCCGCAGCCGCAGGAGCGCCTCGAGCACCGCGATCCGGGACCGCCCGATGCCCATGCGTCCGATCCGTCCCGATAGCTCCAGGCGGTAGTGCTCCCGCAGTTCGTCGTAGGACTTTCGCTGCTCTTCGCCCAGCTCGCAGAACAGCGTCTGCTCCGTCTTCTCCGGCAGGTCGGAGAGCACCTGGGTCTTGGTCCGCCGGAGCAAGTAGGGACGAACGGCACGGGCGACCACATCCGAACTGGTGCGGCCGCCGGCGAGAAACCGCTTGAGCCGCGTTGCGCTGCCGAGCTGGCCGGGATTGAGAAACTCGAAGATGCTCCAGAGCTCGCCGATATGGTTCTCCACCGGCGTGCCCGTGAGGGCCAGCCGATGCCGGGCCCGCAGGAGCCGACAGGCCTTCGCCGCCTGGCTGGCGGCGTTTTTGATCGACTGCGCCTCGTCGAGCACCACGTAGTCGAATTCGATCTCGCGGTGGTTGACGATGTCGCGGCGCAGGGTGCCGTAGGTCGTGAGGATGATGTCGTGGTCTGCCAGGGCCGTCGACTCACCGATCCGGGTATTGCCCGTGTAGTTGAGCACCCGCAGCGACGGCGCGAATTTACGGGCCTCCTCGATCCAGTTGAACACGAGGCTCTTCGGCACGATGACCAGCGACGGGCGGTGCGCGACCCCGCCGGTGGTGAGCATCGTCTGCCGGCGGACGAACATCGCCAGCACCTGGATCGTCTTGCCGAGACCCATGTCGTCGGCGAGGCAGCCGCCCAGCCCCATCCGTTCGAGGAAGGTGAGCCAGCCGAGGCCCTCCCGCTGGTAGTGCCGCAGCGTGCCCTGGAATCCTTCCGGCTCATCCTCGGCTTCGGGGCGTTCGCCACGGGAGAGCTCGTCCCGAATCCGTTCGAAGGCTTCATCGACATGCGACTGCGGCTGGCCCGCCAGGAGCGCGTCGAGCAGTGCCATCTGGATGCGTCCGTAGCGCAGGCGGCCGTCGTGCTTCTGCGCAAGCAGCGCCATCGGCTCGATCTGCGACGCGAGCGACTCGGGCAGGATCCCCATCGAACCGTCCGACAGCTCGACCGATCGGCTGCCCTTGGCCAGAGCCTCGAGCAACGCCGGCAGGTCGGCCGTGACGCCGCCGAAGTCGATCGCCGCCGACAGCTCAAACCAATCGATCCCACTGGTCACGTTCCAGGCCACGCTGCCGGCTGGCCGGTAGCGTCGGCCGGAGACTTCGACCGTCCAGCCCGCCGCGGCCAACTGCGACACGGAGGCGTCGAGACGGGCGCGGGCGATCTCCACGTGGTGGCCGACATCGACCGTGTCGGCGTCGCCCAGCCGCGGTGCGGTGCCACCATACCGTGGCAGCATGGCGATGGCGTCCCGTTCAGCGGCCCGGTCTCGCCGCACGAGAATCCGCCGTTCGAGGTCGGTCGCGCCGCCTGCGGGCTCGTCGGCGGCCACGAGAATGCCGGCGTAATCGAACCAGATGCGGCCGGCCAACTGCACCCGTGGCGCGGCGCGGCGGCGCGGGAGCCTCGCCGGGCGGGCGCTGCCATCGTCGTCTGGATTCACCGCGTCGTCACCGTCGTCGGTGCTCACGGTGGGTGAGTCGTCAAGCACGAGCTTGGGCCGCGGCGCGCCCGATTCAATCCGCCAGCCAGTCCAGCCGGGGAGTTCCATGCGCGGCAGATCGGCCACCAGCGCCAGTCTGTCGATGAGGCCATCGACCTGTCCGCCTGCGAATTCGATCGGGCCCCGGCGCTCAAACTGATCCATCCAGCCGCCCGTCCCGGTCACGGAGAGCCGTGCCAACCGATCCTCAAAGACGATCAGCCCCGACCGCAGGATCGCCCGCGGTGTCCGCAGGTCTTTCCGCTCACTGCCGCGAACGAGCATGCCGCGGAGTGTCGCGCGGCCGGGCCGTGGCAACGGCTTGCCCTCGGCAGCCATGTCGGCGACGGTCTCGGCACGCACGCTGGAAACGTCGTCCGGTTCCAGCACGAGGGCAAACTCCCAGGGACGGCCGCTGTCCCAGACCAGAGGCACGACCAGATCCGGGTTCCGCCGTGGCTCTGGCTGCAGCACGAGCCGCCCGGTCTCGCAGAGCATGGCCAGGTGCGTGGCCGCCGACTGGGCGCTGACGACCACGCGGGCGATCGTCCGCCGTTCGAGCGGCTCGACCATGCCGGTTTCGCTCACGGCGGCGGCCCCGACGAGTTGTGCGAGGATGGATCGCTCGTGGGAATCGAGCTGGTCGAGTTCCACCTGTCCGGGGCCGATCACGATCGGCCGTGGACGGCCGGTGGCGTTGCCCGCTACGTCGAGCTGCATCCTTCCGGGCAGGAGCACCGCCGCCCTGGCATCGGCCGAGGCTGCGAGATCGAGCAGGAAGATGATCGCACCGGCCGACTTGCGGCTGTCGCTGATCGTGACCATGCGATCCCTGACCGCCGGTTCGACGAGCCGGCGGCGTTCATCCAGTTCGCTGGCCCAGGCTGGGAGCCGCGTCGATGCCCTGCGGGCCGCGGCGGCCACGACAGGAACGGCCGAGGTCGGTCCGCTCGCCCGCGGCGTGGAGAGACCATGCCCGGCGTCGCCGTCTCCGGCCCCGTTCCCATTCTCGGCATCGTTGTCGGCGTCAGCATCGTCATCGGCGTGGACGACATCGGCATCATCGATGTCATCGGCCGGCACGATATCGAGCGCCAGCGGGGTGTGGTCGTGCAGATTTGAGAACAGCCCGCGGCGATCGACCTCCAGCAACACGGCCGCCAGCAGCATGCAGGGCTTTCCAGTGCGGCCCACGGCGGTCGTGGAGTGGCTCTCCAGCGACATGCCCCCTTTGCGGCGGGCGGAGAGTTCCAGCCGCACCTCGTAATCCTCGCCGTTCTCACCGGCAAGGCTCGCATGCACCTGGCCGACCCTCGGGCACCAGACACGCTTGAGCACGAGCGATCGGGCTGCTGCGACATCGGCCGGTTCGAACAGGTTGAAAAGTCGTTTTTCGAGGCTCGTCATGCGGCACACACCTGATGGGAAAGCGGTTGCGCACGACGCGACGGCGACACGGCCGTTCAGCGCGCAACACGCTGTTGTACCCCGCCGGGGCATCGTCTGGCGAGGGGCCACCCTTTGGGCCGCTATCCGCCCTTTACCGTGGCGATCAGCTCGAGCACGTTTTCCACGGGCGTTTGGGGCAGGATGCCGTGCCCCAGATTGAAGATGTGCCCGGGACGTCCGGCTGCCTGTGCCAGCACGTGCTGCGTCTGGCGGCGGACGGTGTCGCGATCTGCTAGCAGCACGACCGGATCGAGGTTGCCCTGAACGGCGCGATCGTGGCCGACCCGCTGCCAGGCATCGGCCAGTTCGATCCGCCAGTCGATGCCGATCACCGAGCCACCCGCCTCCGCGAGCAGCGGCAGGAGCGAGGGATTGCCGGTGGCGAAGTGGATCACCGGCGCCCGCCGTGAGGCCTCGAGCAGGGCCGCGCGGCTGTGTGGCAGAACGTAGCGAAGATAGTCGTCCGGAGACAGGCAGCCGACCCAGCTGTCGAAAAGCTGGACCACCTGGGCGCCGGCATCGAGCTGCGCCACTAAATAGCCGCTGACGGCGCGGGCGATCCTGCCCATCAGGTCGTGCCAGGCGGCCTCGTGGCGGTACATGAACGACTTGGTGTGGAGCCAGGCCTTGCTGGTGCCCCCCTCGATGCAGTAGCCGGCCAGCGTGAAGGGGGCACCGGCGAACCCGATCACGGGCAGGGAATCGTCGAGCCCCGCGCGGGTGGCCCGCACGACGTCCATCACGTAGCCGAGTTGGTCGAGGTCTTCAAGTTCACGAAGCCGCTGCACGTCGGCCGGCTCGCGGAGGGGATTGTGGATCACAGGACCTTCACCCGCGGTGAATTCGAGGTCCATCCCCATCGGCTCGAGGATCGGCAGCAGGTCGCTGAAGATGATCGCCGCGTCGACGCCCAGCCTGTCGACCGTGGCGATCATCACCTCCGCCGCAAGTTGAGGGTTCTTCACGAGCCCCATGAAGTCGACCCGCTCCCGCACCTGCCGGTATTCCGGCAGATAGCGGCCGGCCTGCCGCATCAGCCAGACGGGGGTGCGTTCGACCGGCTCCCGGCGGCAGGCCCGCATGAGCAGTGCCTGGTCGCGGCGCTCGGCGGTTGAAAGGCTGCCGGTGGAGGCCTGTGCCAGCGGGGGCTGCGCCGGCTGGGAGGGGCTGGGAGCGGACATCGGGTGCTCGAGCAGGTGATTGAAAATTGAGAGATAGGACCGGCTGCTGGATGCCAGCGGTGGGCTGTCGGATTCATACAGTAACGAAATTCGCCACCGTTCCAGTAGTGTCCGGCACGATCCGTGCCGTTTCCCCCGCGCAGAAGACCCCGGATGAACTAATGGCCGGCAGCCCGCTCGCTCTCGACATGAGGATCGGCAGCACAGAATCCCGTCGCTCACGCTCAGGGCTTGTATGAAGCCCGACGGGAAATCCCGTCGCTTACTCCCCCATAAAAGCCCCCGGCGTAAGCCGGGGGATCGGCAGCGGAGAATCCCGTCGCTCACGCTCAGGGCTTGTATGAAGCCCGGCAAGGAATCCCGTCGCTTACGCCCCCATAAAAGCCCCCGGCGTAAGCCGGGGGATCGGCAGCGGAGAATCCCGTCGCTCACGCTCAGGGCTTGTATGAAGCCCGGCTGGGAATCCCGTCGCTCACGCCCCCATAAAAGCCCCCGGCGTAAGCCGGGGGATCGGCAGCGGAGAATCCCGTCGCTTACGCTCAGGGCTTGTATGAAGCCCGGCTGGGAATCCCGTCGCTCACGCCCCCATAAAAGCCCCCGGCGTAAGCCGGGGGATCGGCAGCGGAGAATCCCGTCGCTCACGCTCAGGGCTTGTATCACCCCCAGCCAGGTGGCGGCGGGATAGCATGAGAAGTGCGTCGACCGGCTCCTGCCGGCGGTTGGAGGCTGGTAAACGGTTCCTCTGCAATCGGCTCGGGCGACGTAACTGCCTCGTTGGGTGAATCCTCGTTGGATGAATTATGATCACCGAGTCGCTCACAGCCAATGAAAGCTGACACGGGCGCAATTGGACGCCGTTTGCATGTCGCCATCATTCGATCAGCACGACGAACTGGCACATGTGCAGCCGGTCGTGATTTTTGGGATGCACCGCTCTGGCACGTCCTGCCTGGCTGGCTGCCTCGAGGAACTGGGTCTGCAGCTGGGCAACGTGATCACTTCTGCGCCGTATAACCAGAAGGGCAATCGAGAGAATCCTGATAGTTGGCCGATTCATGACGCGATCCTGAGTCGAGTAGGTGCCGCATGGGACAATCCGCCTGACGGTATCGTGTCGTGGGCGCCGGAGCAGATAATAGCCATGAGGCAATTCCTGAAGGGCTATCAGCCGCTTCCGGAGCCCTGGGGATTCAAGGACCCTCGCATCACGCTGCTCTTGGATGGCTGGTTTTCCATTGTTCCTCATCTGAGGCTCGTCGCGTCGATCCGACATCCCGTGGCCGTTGCGAAATCTCTCGCTGCAAGGAATGGCTTCAGCGAAGAGCGGTCGTTCTCGCTCTGGGAGCGATACAACCGCGACGTGTTGCGTTGGCATTCGCTGACGGGCTGCGCAGTCGTCAACTACGACGATCCGCATTATGAGCAAACGGTGCGGCGGGTCGCGACAGATCTCGGCCTCTCCGCAGATCGACCGCTGGCGTTCCGGTCGAACGAATTGAATCATCACGGCGTCACCCAGCAGCCGCCCGAAACGGTGGCTGCCCTGTGGAGCAAGCTTCTGGAGATCGCCTCGTAATGGCTCTGCGGCTATCGATCATCGTGATCGGCTTCGACATGAAGCGGGAACTGCCTCGCACGGTTGTTTCTCTGCTTCCGCCCTATCAACAGGGCGTTCACCATGACGAGGTTGAGATCATCGTCGTCGATAACGGCTCGGCCGAACCCGTGTGCCGCGACTGGTTTCCAGAGGAAGCAGCCATCCGAGTCGAGCGGGTCAAGGGGGGAGGCGCGTCGCCGTGCATGGCGATCAACGAGGGTGCAAGGCTTGCGCGTGCCGAACACTTAGCCGTTGTCATCGACGGCGCCAGGATGGCCTCGCCGGGGTTGGTGAAAACTGCACTGGCCGCCGCTGGTATTCATCCGAGGAGCTTTGTCGCGACCCTGGGATTCCACCTCGGGCCGAAAGTGCAGCAGGTTTCGGTGACCGAAGGATATACCCGCGAGATTGAGGACAGCTTGCTGGCCAGTATCGGTTGGCCGAGGGAAGGCTATCGGCTGTTTGAGGTGTGCGCACTCGGCGAAAGCTACATCTATGGCGTCCTCAAAGTGCCTTCGGAGACAACGTTTTGTGTCATGAAAACGGCCCTGTTTCATGAGATCAATGGCTATGACGAACGATTTGTGCAGCTTGGCGGTGGGCTGGCTAGCTTCGACTTTTTCCGGAGGGCCTTGGAGGCGGCAGGCGAAGGCTTCGTGATGCTCGTGGGCGAGGGGACCTTTCATCAGCTCCACTACGGCGCAACAACTCAGGCGGGGGGCATCGGGCGCAGATATGACGGGGAGGCGTCGCTGGGGGATGTCTATACGCGGGAGTATGAGGAGATCGTTGGCAGGCCATTCGCGTTCGCCACTCAAGTGCCCTTGTTATTCGGTCGCGTGACGCATCCCGAAGTCCCCCGTCTTTTCTTGAGGGCAGCAGACCACCAATGAGTGACATCGGCACGGATCATCGCTCGTCGCTGGATACGGCCAACGTCTATGCCCAGAGGCTTGTCTGGTGTGTCGCGGTGTTCAGCCAGTTGAGTGCGGCTTTCTGTCCTTCAGGACCCTGAAGCCGCTCCTGCTGTTCGTCAGGAGATGCTGTCACAGGGAGCCCGCGGATATGCGTTTCGGCAAGGTGATTGGGTCTATCTGCCACAGCAGGGTTCACTCGGGTTCACGGTGCCTGCACGTCCGGGATGGGACCCTTACCCCGTGATCGGGAATGTGAATAGCGACGTCGACGAAAAAGGGCACATCAAGCCGACCGCTCCGGCGGACCAACTCTATAATCTCGCCGACGATCCGCAGCAGAAGACAAATGCGGTTCGCCAACACCTGAGCGTGCCGCGGCCATGCGGTCGCGGCTCGACAAACTTGTGCCACCGCCAGAGGTCCCAGTCCGCGGCGGATGAGATTTCGGATCCAGAGCGGGTCTGCGGGATCCGCAGGTCGACCTGCTCCCAGGCAACGAGACTGGCTCCTCATGACTCGCGCATGGTTGTTCGGCCTCACGCACGGTCCGGCTTACAGGCGACGACCCGCGCAATGAGCACGGTGCGTCGCGCCGTCGAGGCTCATCATGTGGCCCAGCACGCGATCGGAAAAAAACACCGTGGTGCGGTACAGCCACGAGTAATAGATAAAGACGCAACACATCCTGATTCTCCAGGTAAAAAACGGAAAGATGCTCCGAATGACAGGCCGCAGGACCCGATTGCCACTCGCCAGAGAGACGATGTGATTGATGACATCCATGTTGTTGAGATTCCCGGGCGGACGACTCGTCGTAAGATCGAGGAGCGGCAACTGCTGAAGACACTGCTCGTCGCGCACGAGCGTCCAAAACACCCGACCGAAGACGTGATAGAGAGCGGGGGCCGCGCCAGTCGTGTCGAGCAATTCCTCCCCCACGAGGAAGAGCCGTCCCTGATGTTCGTCAGCAGCGCAGCTCTTCAGAGAGAGGCCGTCGAGAGTGCCAACCCCAGCCGGATGCGCGGGACGGGCGTAGCCGGTTCCCAGCAGCACGAGGTCGACGCTTTCGATGATGGTGCCGTCCGTCAGGGTCACCGCCCGGCTCCGAACGGTCTCTATCCCGACTCCCGCGTACCGGCGGATGCGTCGCGAGTTTCTCAGGAGAGAACTACGGCCAGGAACATACTGGTCGTCGCGAAGATCGAATCGTCGTGGCGGTAGCCAGGAGCGGAGCCCCCGCCGCCCAAACGTGATCACGGCTTGAGCGTTGATCGCGGCATTGAGGATGAACGTGCTCACCGTCATGCCACAAAGCAATTGAAGAATCGTCATCGGCCACACGCGGAGAGACTCCGATCCGGAAAAGAATCGTGGTGACCGAACCACCCAGTGCAGCTGCCCGTGAGGGTCGTCGTTCTCCTGTCTGCGCAGGACGTTCACGCAGAGATCGAGAGCCGACGCTCCGCCACCAACCACGACCACCCTTTTTCCCCTCGTCTCCTCCCATCGGTCGAACTGGCTCGAATGGACCACGGGCACGCTGCCGTCTGTGTCGACTGGAGGCACGATGGGCGAGGCGTGCCTTCCCGTGCAGAGCACGAGCTTGCGGCAGCGGATGACATCTCGACGGCCGGACCCGACAAGGACCTGGAGCACCCAGCACCCCTCTGCATCCGACCATGAACCACCGACCACGTCATGAGAACATCGAATGTAGTGCTGCAGGTTCTG
>Ga0247834_1002235_pt1 | contig 30015 bp, 26 predicted proteins | sample LaCruzMarch2015__8_FD_187118 | JGI IMG/M metagenome (GOLD analysis project Ga0247834, IMG submission 187118) | Freshwater microbial communities from meromictic Lake La Cruz, Castile-La Mancha, Spain - LaCruzMarch2015_12m | ecosystem: Environmental > Aquatic > Freshwater > Lake | place: Spain... | reverse complement strand
TTGCACTAGACCCTGCAGTAACACCAGAGCAAGTAGCATTTCTCAATTCTTGTGGAGGATTTTCATCATTTAGAATAGATACATAATAGGCTTCCACATCGCTTATTAAAATTTCATAGACGTAGTCATTTTCTTGCATTATTTCTATTTCTCTTTTGGAAAAATCTGAAATATAAAAGGTGTTTTCTTTGCGGATACCATGATCGATGGTTACGCCATATTCTGATAGTCTATTTAATTCAAAATCAGTAGCAAAAACCTTTACTCTGCTGTAGTTTTGAGAAAAAGAAAAATAAGAAATAAATAGGGCTGTGAATAGTAAAAGAAAATTTTTCATGTATCCAATTTTTTAAATGCAAAAGAACAAAATTATATCGATTAATTGTCATGTGCCGTTTTTAATTAAAAAAAACATAATTTAACGATAATTCTTGATATTGCGCTAATTTGAGCAACTAAATTACTAAAAACAAGTTATGTAATTTGATTGGATTAACTTATCATCGTACCTTAGCCCTTAGCTTGAAAAACTTACTCTACATCTACTTATTTTTTTCTGCTTTTTGGGTTAAAGCTCAAGATAGTTGGATGACGCCTAATAAAGGGCAATGGGACGAGCGAATAGCTTTTAACATAGATTTAAGCCAAGGTAAATTATACATTGAAAAAAATGCGCTGACGTATTGTTTGAGTAACGCAACTGAGCACCACGACCACGATAAAAAAGCACACGATTCGGATGACAAACAGCTGATTCACGCCATAAAACAAACTTTCATTGGTTCAAACCCATTATCAACCATTACCTCGTTTGACCCCAGCAAACATTATTCTAATTATTTCGTGGGAAAGGATTCCACAAAATGGAAGTCAAACATACCTAGTTATTCCAACCTTAGATTTGAGGATTTTTATCCCCAAATTGACCTAATTTATTCTACTAAATTAGGTCAACTTTCCTATAATTTTGAGATTTCTCGAGAAGCAAATCCAAAACTAATTCAATTTAGCCTTGATGGAAGCGATTACTTTCGAATAAACGAAAAAGGTGCCCTCGTTATAGGTCACAGCTTCGGGGAAATTACACACAGCGCACCAAAAGCATGGGAAATTGATGAAAATGGCACAAAAAAAATGATTGATGTGTCATTTAATATCGATAAGGAAGTAATTTCTTTTGTTTTTCCCAATGGATATGACTCAACAAAATCACTGTACATTGATCCAAGTTTAACCTTTTCAACTTTTTCAGGTTCCACGATAGATAATTGGGGATTCACAGCAACGCCTGACCTTGCGGGTAATTTATTTGGGGGCGGGATTGTATTTGGTGTTGGGTATCCTCTAACGCTTGGTGCTTACGACGCCTCCTTTAATTCAGGCACAGGTTCATTTCCAATGGACATTGGAATAACAAAATTCAATGCAACTGGCAATGCCCTTATATATTCTACCTACCTTGGTGGAAGTGGCAATGAAACCCCGCATAGCCTTGTTGCGAGTAGCAACGGAGATTTATACCTCTACGGCGTAACCTCATCCACTAATTTTCCTATGGCAGGGTCACCTTACGACAACACGTTTAATGGTGGTTCTTATGTAAGCGAAAATTCATTAGAATTTAACGGAACAGATATTTTTGTTGCTCGCTTAAGTGCTAATGGGACAAGTCTTTTAGCTTCAACATACATTGGAGGCAGCGGTACAGATGGTCTAAATATCAATTCATTACAATATAACTATGGGGACCAATTCCGTGGAGAAATAATTTTAGACAATTCGGGAAATGTTTATGTTTCTAGCACCAGTGAATCCGCTAATTTTCCTTCAACAATCGCAAATAACACCTTGTTAGGATCACAAGATGCGGTTATTTTCAGATTAAATGCTACACTAAATAATCTAGCATGGAGCCGTTTCTTTGGAGGAACAGGACTTGAAACAGGAAACTCAATCGACATTGGCAGTAATGGCAGCTTATACGTTGCGGGAGGAACAAGCTCAGGCTCCTTACCCATGAGTATAGGAAATGATCTCACTTTCAACGGTGGAATGAGCGATGGATATGTTTTACGACTTAATGGAGTTACTGGTGCGATATCTTCCGGATCCTACATGGGCTTAAACGAGTACGATCAAGCCTATTTCGTTCGAGTTGATGTTTTAAATAATATCTATGTTTATGGGCAGACAGAATCACCATGGGCAGTAACACCTGGATGTTATAGCATTCCCAATTCGGGTCAGTTTTTACGTAAATACAACACAGACCTTACCACTATAGCTTGGACAACAATGATTGGTGCTGGCTCTGGACATGTTGAAATATCCCCAACAGCCTTTTTAGTATCCGATTGTTTTGATATCTATATTGCCGGTTGGGGAGGGGTGTTGAACACAAACCTATCCGTAAGTCAAGCGCAGTTCTCGAGCTCTAATAACTTTCAATGTACACCGAATGGGTACCAAACTTTCACTAATGGAAGTAACTTTTATCTTGCCGTTTTGAGTCAAGATGCAGCAACAATTAAATATGCGACGTTTATGGGAGGGATGACCAGTAGTTCTAATCATGTTGACGGAGGTACTAGTCGCTTTGATAAATCCGGAAGAATATACCATGCTGTTTGTGGCGCTTGTGGGGGGAATAATTTTGGCTTTACAAGCACACCTGGATCATGGTCTCCACAAAACGCAAGTACAAATTGTAACCTTGCTTGCTTTAAATTTGAACTTAGCGCCATTGATGCCATAATTTCCCAACCGGCGCCCTTAATCTGCATACCTCAACCCGTTGTATTCAATAACTTAAGCCAAAATGGCAACACGTATGAGTGGAATTTTGGGGATGGTACCACTTCCAATTTAGTCCAGCCAAGCCATCTATATACAAGTGCTGGTACCTATATTGTTCAATTAATTGTTTCCGATTCCATCGAATGTTACACCCCTGATACTGCATATGTAACGGTTACAATAGGTGATTTTCAAGGAGGGGTAACGCTACCTAGCAGTCCAATTTGTCCGGGAGAATCTTACCAACTTGATGCTTTCGGTGGCAGCACTTACAGTTGGTCGCCGAGTAACGTTTTAAATAACCCAAACATAGCTAATCCAATTGCCACCATTACCACCAATACACTATTTACAGTTATTATAAGTGACAGCTGCGGTTCGGATACCTTACAAGTTACTTTAGCTATCTTTTCAAATTCATTATCCATTTCAAATGACACAAGCGTTTGCATTGGACAAAGTGTTCCCTTATTTGCCAATGGGAATGGGAATGTTGTTTGGTCTCCGCCTCTTTATTTGAATAACAGCACCATTTTAAATCCCATTTCAACACCTGACACCTCGATTACCTACGTTGCTTCCTTCACAAGTCTTGATGGTTGTTTACTGACGGATACGGTAAATATCAATGTTTTTTTCACCCCGCCCAATAGCAACTTGATTGATTCTCTTCAATTGTGTCAGGGCACCGGTACAAGCATAACCGTAGCTGGAGGTATAAGTTATTTTTGGTATCCTAACAACAATATAAATCCGACCAATACTTCTACCGTTTTTATTAATCCAACAGCCAGCCAATATTATTACTGTGAGGTAACAAATGCATGCGGCACGATAACAGACTCTGTTTACATTAACTTAGTCAGTGCGAGCATTGCAGCCGGAAACGATACGGTTATTTGTCCAGGAGAAGAAGCCTATCTATGGGCAAACGGAGCAGTGAGTTACCAATGGTTACCGGCTGCATATGTAATAGCGGCAAATGGCAATAATGCAATAGTTCTTCCAACACAAAGCACACAATTCCTTGTGATTGGAACCGACCAAAACGGATGTAAAGACAGTGCTTATGTAGAAGTGGTGTTGCATCCTCAACCTTTCATTCAAATTAGCCCAAGTGTACAAGCTTTTTATGGGGACGTAATTCAATTATCAGCAATCGCCAATCAGCCCGGCACCTACGTTTGGAGTCCCCCGGAATATTTATCCTGTATTAATTGTGCTAATCCCATCGCGAACCCTGATATGAACATGACCTATTATGTAAGTTTTGTGGATGAAAACGGATGTGAAGCAAGTAATTTAGTGACCATTACTTACGAGGCGGTGATCTATGTTCCAAATACCTTTATTCCTGACGGCAACGGGACGAACGATGTTTTTGGTGTTTTTGGCGGTAATATTTCCTCTATGGAATTAGTAATTTTTAATCGTTGGGGTGAATTAATTCACACCTTAAATTCCACAGCAGAATTTTGGGACGGAACCTTTAAGGGTAAAGCGTGCCAAGACGGAACCTACACATGGCGTTTAATCTACTCTGACATGCAATTTAAAAAATACGAGTTACTTGGGCATGTAAATCTTTTAAGATAGAGAATAAGACCACTAAATTCTTATCTTTGGGGATATGTCACTTAGCATTAAATCTTTCGAGTTCAACGATTTTCAAGAAAACACATTTATCGTTTCTGATGCATTTAAAAATGCAATTATTATCGATCCGGGATGTTACTCACGTGAAGAACAACAGGAGCTTTCTACTTACGTTGAAAAAGAAAAACTTAAGGTAATTGGGCTCCTGAATACCCATGCGCACATCGATCATGTGCTCGGTAATGCTTTTATAAAAGAGAACTATCAAGTTCCCTTGTACCTTCATAAAGACGATATCAATACCTTAAATGCCGTAGATCAATATGCTTCATTGTACGGATTTGAAGGTTATTGCACCTCACCACAACCAGACTTTTTGTTAGCGCACGATTCAGAATTAACCTTCGGATCTATGCGTATTAAGATTTTTCATACACCAGGACATTGCCCTGGACATGTTGTTTTTTATTTTCCAAGTGAAGGTTTTATAATAAATGGAGACGTATTATTTAATGGAAGTTTTGGTAGAACGGATTTACCCGGAGGGAATTTAGAAATTCTTAAAACCAGTATTTTTGAAACGATGTTTCAACTTCCTGAAGACACCATTGTCTATTGTGGTCACGGTCCTTCAACAACAATTGGGGCTGAAAAATTAAACAACTACATCCATCAATTTTAATTTATGAGAATTGGCATTAATACCCGAAATCTAATTCCCAACAAAATGGAGGGTTTTGGGCACTATACCTTTGAAATAGTATCACGTTTGATTTCAGCTCACCCAGAACATGAATTTATTCTTTTTTATGATCGTCAAATAGATCCGCCCTTCAATTTTGGAACGAATGCCTATGAAGTAGTAGTATCGCCACCGACTCGGCATCCAATTTTACATCTAATTTGGTTTGAAATAAAATTACCAAGGGCATTAAAAAAACACAAGATAGACCTCTTTTTTTCTCCGGACGGATATTGTTCTTTGCGATCTAAAGTACCGCAAGTGGCGGTAATTCACGATATTAATTTTGAGCATAATCCAAAAGATTTACCGAAATTAGTAAGCATTTACTTACGCTATTGCTTTCCGAAATTCGCTAAAAAAGTAAAGCACATCATAACGGTTTCATCTTATTCAAAAGCAGACATAGTTAGAACCTACGCGATAGAGCCAGACGGAATTACAGTAATTCCAAATAGCTCCAACGAGGTATTTGTTCCGATTAGCCTGCCTGAGCGATCAAAGGTAAAAGCACAATGGACGAGAGGAAAAGATTTTTTTTTATTTGTTGGCTCCTTACATCCGAGAAAAAATGTTCAACGCTTACTAGATGCCTTTTCAATTATAGCATCAGAAGATAAAGACATTAAGCTGGTGATTGTTGGGACAAAAATGTGGCGCTCTACTTATCTAAAAATCCCTTTATCCGTTCAGGAACAAGTTGTTTTTACAGGTCATGTTCCCCTTGACGAATTGGCAGGTATCACTGCAAGCGCTATGGCATTAGTTTATGTTCCTTACTTCGAAGGATTTGGTATTCCCTTGGTGGAATCTATGCAATGTGGCATTCCAATTTTGGCCGCGAATACAACTAGTTTACCTGAGGTGGCAGGGAATGCTGCAATTTATTGTGATCCTTTCGATACGAATCAAATCGCTGAAGGAATGAGAAAATTACAAAAAGATGATGCCTTACGTCATGAACTATCCCTTAATGGACTTAAACGCAGCAAGCTATTTTCATGGGAAACGTCGGCACAAGCAGTATGGGAAATTATTGAAGCAACGGCAAAGTCTAAAGTAAGTTAACTTACTTCAAGCACTTAAAATAATCAAAAGGCTCCAGACAATCTTGACATTGGTAATGTGCTTTACATGCTGTGCTTCCAAACTGACTAATCATTTTGGTATTTGGGGTGTCGCACAAAGGACAAGGCACGGGTGTAGGAACGCTAAACAAAAAACTTTTATCAACCTCGTTTACAGGTGGTGCAATTCCATAATCTTTGAGTTTTTTTCGTCCATTATCAGTTAACCAATCGGTCGTCCAAGCAGGCGATAGTACAGATATAATATGCACGTCCTTCAAACCATGTATTGACAATGTTGCTTTTATTCCTTCTTCAATGACAAGCATTGCTGGGCAGCCACTATATGTTGGTGTTATGCTTATTTCCCACGAACCATTTTCTAAGCATTTTATTTCTCGCACAATCCCTAAATCAATAATAGATAAAACGGGTACCTCTGGATCTTTTACTGACTCAAGCCAGTCGTAAATTTGTGCGCTAGTTACCATTCCATATTGGGATAGGTCCGTTGCATGTATTGTAATTCGGCTAAAATAAAACCCATTTGTTCGGAGTGTCTACCTACTCTACCTCCCTGAAATTGCCAATTATTAGTTGGAATTAGGAGATTTGCTTGCTTTAGAATATTATCCACGTACTCTTTCCAACTATTTTTGAGTTGACTTAAATCAGGCACACTATTTTGTCCTTTTAAATAAGTATCAACCTCATCTTCGTAAAACAACTCATCCGTGTAGCGCCAAAGTGTATTTAGCGATTCTTGCATTTTTGAGTTAGACTCCTCCGTTCCATCACCTAAGCGAATAACCCATTCAGAAGAATGCTTCAAGTGGTATTTAGTTTCTTTCAATGATTTCTCAGCGATGGCTGCAAGGTGCTTATCGCTGGAATTTTGCAACGATTCAAAAAGATTTTTCCTGAAAACATCAAAGAAAAACTGTCGCAAAATAGTATGTCCAAAGTGACCATTCACCTGCTCAACGAGCAAGCAATTCACATATTCTTTTTCTAGTCGCAAAAATGCAAAATCGTCTCCTTTTCTCCCTTTGCCCTCTAAATCGCCGGCATAATTTAGTAAGCTGGTTGCTTGTCCAATTAAGTCAAGGGAAATATTAGTTAGCGCAATATCCTCCTCTAAAATTGGGCCGTGACCGCACCATTCAGCAAGGCGCTGACCGAGAATAAGGCTATCGTCACCTAAACGAAGAACATAGTTGAGTAACTTTTCTTTCATCGGTTACATGTGAGAAATTCCATCCGGCACATCATAAAATGTTGGGTGCCTGTAAACCTTTGAATTTGCGGGATCGTAAAATGCATCTGCTTCGGAAGCATCGGAGGCAAAAACATTGTTGGAGGAAACAACCCAAATAGATATCCCTTCAGATCTTCTCGTATATACGTCGCGGGCATTGTCAACAGCCAATTGGGCGTCAGGTGCTCTTAAGCTACCAACATGTTTGTGATTTAAACCCTGTTTACTTCGAATAAAAACCTCCCAAAGTGGCCAATCTTGTTCTGACATATGTACTAAATTAGGCAATTAATAAATTCCTTGCTGACCTTTTTTGAGCGTGTGCCATTGCGGCATCTCGGACCCATTTTCCATTTTCCTTGGCTTTTTTACGTGCATCAATTCGCTCTTTGTTGCAAGGACCATTCCCGTTTACAACCTGCCAAAACTCATCCCAATTAATCGGACTAGTGATGTAATGTTTTGTTTGTTCATCCCACACTAAATTAGCATCCGGAATAGTTAGGCCTATTAATTCGGCTTGAGGAACTGTTGCATCTACAAACTGTTGTCTCAATTCGTCATTTGTATTTCTTTTGATTTTCCACTTCATTGACTGTGCGGTATGTTTTGATGTCGCATCATTAGGACCAAACATCATTAATGCAGGCCACCAAAAACGATTTAGCGCATCTTGCGCCATAGCTTTCTGCTCTGGAGAACCTTTAGCAAGACTCATCATAATTTCAAAACCCTGACGTTGGTGAAATGACTCTTCTTTACAAACCCTTACCATCGCTCTAGCGTATGGTCCATACGAACAACGACATAGAGGCACTTGGTTCATGATAGCAGCACCATCAACAAGCCAACCGATAGCACCCATGTCTGCCCAGGAAAGCGTTGGATAATTAAAAATTGAAGAGTATTTTGCTCTTCCTTCATGCAAATCATCAATTAACTGTTCTCGATCTGCACCTAACGTTTCTGTGGCGCTGTAAAGATACAGTCCGTGACCTGCTTCGTCCTGCACCTTAGCCAATAAAACAGCCTTTCTTCTCAGATTAGGAGCACGAGTTATCCAGTTTCCTTCGGGTAACATTCCCACCACCTCAGAGTGCGCGTGCTGAGAAATTTGTCGAATTAAAGTCTGGCGGTAATTATCAGGCATCCAATCCTTTGGTTCAATTTTGATATCTCTATCTATTTTAGATTGAAAATTACTTTCTAATAACGATTCAGAAACAACATCCATAATTGAAATAATTTAATACAAATATAATTAATAAGAATTTCTAAAACATCTAATCAAGTTAAATGTTCTTCCAAGCAACATAACAATTAAGATTTTAGGTATTTTTGACGAGCCAAATAGAGACGCATGACCCCCAGATTCCACGCCTTAAAAGTAAAGTCTGTCAACAAATTAATTAAAGATGCCGTTCTGATAGAGTTCGAGGTACCCTTGGCGTTACGGAATAACTTTGAATTTATTTCAGGTCAATACCTTACACTTAAAACGCAAATTCAAAACGAGGAAGTTCGAAGGTCATATTCTTTGTGTTCAGCCCCGTCGGAAGCAAAATGGCAAGTCGCTGTGAAACAAGTGGAAAACGGTGTTTTTTCAACTTACGCTGTTAAACAATTAAAAAGCGGTGATGAAATTGAGGTAATGAACCCAATGGGTAATTTTCGTTATGAACTAGACCAAGCAAAAAAAAAATCGATTGTTCTATTTGCTGCAGGATCCGGAATAACCCCAATGATGTCAATTATTAAATCGGCCCTTAACGACGAAAAAAACAGCGACGTTACCTTGTTTTATGGGAACAAAGGTTTTTACAGTGTTATTTTTAGAGAGGAGTTAGAGGCTTTGAAAAATGCTTATATAGGTAGGTTTCGCATTGTTCACCTATTTTCTCAAGAAAGTTTGGGTTCTGCTATACAGAAAGGTAGGATTGATAAAAATAAAACTGATTCTTTGTACAACGCCTTTTTAAAAAACCAAGCCATTGATGCGGTTTACCTTTGTGGACCAGAACAAATGATTTTGGGTGTTAAAGATAGTTTAGTGGCCTTCGGGGTTAAAAGCGAAAAAATTCATTTCGAACTCTTTCATGCAGGCCTAAAAAGCGAAAAGAAACTAGTGCCCGAAAAAAACATAAATGCTTTTGATAGTCAAATTCAAGTTATCATTGACGGTGATAATATCGAATTTCCTTTGGCTTCAAATGGCTTGTCTATTTTGGATGCTGCACAAGAAGCTGGAGCAGATTTACCCTACGCGTGCAAGGGTGGCGTATGCTGTACTTGCAAAGCAAGGGTACTTGAGGGTACAGTAAGCATGGATGTAAATTATGCTTTAGAAAAAGATGAGGTAGCGGCAGGATACATATTAAGTTGCCAAGCCCACCCAACAAGTAAAATAGTAATTGTAACATTTGATGAATAATTATGGGGATTTTTAATTTTAAAAAGAAGAAAGTAGAAAGCGATTCGAAATGGAAAGAACTTTCTGTCGTTAATCTCGAACAAATTAGCCACGACACGTCAGTCGTCACGCTAATAGCCGAAAACCCTGCATTGTTTAATTTTGTTCCGGGACAATATTTAACCATAGAAGTCGAAATAAATGGAGAAACGGTTAGACGTTCCTACTCTATTTGCAGTGCGCCATCCGAAGGACTTAAAATAGGCGTCAAAAAAGTCCCTAATGGATTAGTTTCCAATTACATTAACAACGAACTAAAAATTGGGGATACCTTGAAGGCTTTGGTACCGGAAGGAAACTTCACCATAAATAAAGAAAAAAAATTGGTTGTTATTGCGGCAGGCAGTGGAATTACACCAATTGTCTCTATTGCAAAAAGTTTGGCAAATGATGCAACAGTTCACTTATTTTTCGGCAATAAGACTAAAAACGACATTCTCTTTAGCGAAGCGTTAAATCAGTTATCAAACGTTCACATCACACACTACTTAACGCGTGAAGAGCAGGATGGCTGGAAGAAAGGTCGATTGAACAAAGCCAATATCACCGAAGAAATTAAATTGGATTTAAGTTTGTTAAAAGCAGACGTTTTCCTTTTATGTGGTCCAGAAGAAATGATAAAAGAAGGGATAGAAGCACTTACTATGTTTGGTGTGAGCCCTCAAAAAATAAAATACGAACTGTTTACAACACCTGTTTTATTGATAAAAGAAGAAATTGACCCAAGCCTCGACTTCAACGGCGATTGTTTACTATCAGTTACCCTCGACCACGAAACCATTGAATTAACAATGAAAAGTGATAAAAAAACAATTTTAGACGTGGTGGAAAATGCAGGTTTTGATCCACCATTTTCTTGCCGAGGAGGGGTTTGTTGTTCTTGCAAAGCAAAAGTTATTGAAGGAAAAGCAACGATGCGTTTAAATTATTCATTAACAGATGAGGAAGTTAAAAATGGTTATATTTTAACTTGTCAAGCAAAACCAGCCTCGGAAAAACTAGTTATTAGTTATGATTAAAAAAACAATCGTTGTTACTGGCGCAAGCAGAGGAATTGGTAAAGAATGTGTTCTCAATTTAGCAAAAAATCCCAAGCATACTGTAATAGCCCTTTCAAGAGATAATACCGAAATGCGCTTGCATTTCGCCCACCTTCCAAATGTTTTTTCTTATGCATTTGACCTTGGAAAACCCGTAAAAGAGCAAGCAACCAAGATATTTGAAAATCACCCTTCGGTAGCTATTTTAATTAATAATGCGGGGCTTTTAATTAAAAAACCATTCGAGCAACTTACGAAATATGACTTTGAGCTATCCTTTCAAATTAATTATTTCGGTCCAGTTGAATTAATCCAAACGCTAACAAATAACATGAGTAAAAACGGTGCACACATTGTAAATATCAGTTCAATGGGCGCTTATCAAGGAAGTTCCAAGTTTCCCGAACTAATTGCTTATGCCTCTTCCAAAGCTGCTTTAACTAACTTTACTGAAGTGTATGCAGAAGAAAAAAAAGACAGTAGTATTCGAATGAATTGCCTCTGCCTTGGAGCAGTACAAACAGAAATGCTTGAGGAGGCGTTTCCAGGATATCTCGCTAAAACAACAGCTGTAGAAATGGCCTCGTTTATTGTCGATTTCGCCTTAAATAAAGGTAATTTTTTCAATGGTAAAATCCTTCCCGTTTCGAGTTCCACTCCATAAAAATCAACAATTTAGAGATTTAAAAACTCAATTGTTTTTGGTATCTTTACATTCGATGAAGCTAGATCCTATAAAACTATTTCTATTTGTTGGTAGTTTTTGCATTTACAATGCATGGACACAAGATATTCATTGGTCGCAATACAATGACAACCAGTTATTTCTTAATCCAGCAAATGCAGGGCATTTCAACGGTGATTTGCGCGTAATAGGAAATTACAGGGATCAATGGCGTAGCGTTACCGTGCCGTTTTCCACCTTTTCTTTTTCTGTGGATAAAACCATAAAAAAAATGGGTGTTGGGCTTTTGGCTTTCCGTGATCAAGTAGGTGACGGCAAGTTAAGTACGATTGAATTGCAAGGAAATTTATCTTATCATTTAAAATTAAGTGCTGATTCCACGCACAATCTAAGAGGTGGGTTAAATGTAGGCATGAACCATCGACAGGTAAATTTTAATTCATTTTATTTTGATAGCCAATTCGATGGCTATGTCTTCGATGCCAGCCTTCCAACTAATGAGGTACTTCAGCGCGACCGTAAAACGAATTTATCCCTTGGTGCAGGTATTTTGTACGAATGGGTTAAAAATCCAAGATTGAAATTTAATGTCGGGATCAGTGCGTTTAACCTTAACCGACCTAATCAAGGATTTTTTATTGAAGTCATAAAACGGCCTGTTCGGACAACAAGCTTTGTAAAAGCAACTGTTGCAATTGCACCCTCGCTTGACCTTATTCCAAGCGTTCAGTTTTCATCACAAGGAACCTATCAAGAACTTGTGCTTGGATCTGCGGCAAAATATTATTTATTCTCTGAAAACTTCATCTATCGTGCCTTGTATGGAGGATTGTGGATGCGTAATAAAGATGCCATGATTTTGACTTTGGGATATGACTACCAGGAACTATTTGTTGGCCTTAGTTACGATATCAATTTATCCAAACTAGTTCCGGCAAGTAATGCTCGAGGGGGATTTGAAATAGCCGTTCGGTATGTTATTAATCGTTTTAAACCAAAGCGCACCGACCACCGCGTATGTCCAGATTATATCTAGTACTTTTTCTGCTGCTTGTTGCGAATCCAAAATTGCTAACAAGTCAAATTAAATTAAAGGATTTAGTAAGTTTTGCCGATGAACAATATAAAAAAGGCGACTATTACTATGCCTTGGACTTTTATCAACAAGCAATTGCCATTGATTCAAATTCATTAAACTTAAAATGGAAATACGCGCAAACCTTACGAGCTTATAAAGACTACAAGGCAGCAGAAAAAGCGTATGGGGAAATCTACGCCCGAGATGATGGAGAAAAATACCCCGATTGTATTTTGTTTTATGGTTTAATGCAAAAACAGAATGGTAAATATCAACTTGCCTTAGAAACCTTCAAATTGGCAAAAACTCTTTTCGATGAGAAAGAAAGTTATAATTTCAAGAAAGCGAATAAAGAAATTGAGTCTTGTTATTGGGCAATGAAAAACAACAAAGATACCACAATTCTGGCACAATTCAATCAACGAATAAATAGCTTTGATGCGGAGTTTGGTCACCACTATGCACGTGGAAAATTAATTTTTTCTTCCTTGAGAGCTGATTCCACAAATGAAAATGAGGAAGTGTATGGCAGACAGTACACAACCTCACTTTATGAACTTTACACCTCACCGGATTCACTTAAAAAAGCGGTGAAAATTTCAGGGTTAGCAAACGATAAAACAAGCATCGGTAATGCAAGCTACACCCCTAATCAGTCCTATTTTTACTTTAGTATTTGTCAAGACGACGGGTTTAATTATCAATGTAAAATTGCAAGGGCTGCAAACAAAAATGGCATACTTGGCAAAGTGGACACTTTAGGATCAATAATTAATTACCCAAACTCAAATACGACCAATCCAATGATAACGCGAATTAATGGCAAGTCCTATCTCTTCTTCTCATCCAATCGAACTGGTACAAAAGGAGAAATGGATATTTGGTACAGCGAAATAATTGGAGAAACGGAATTTGGTGAAGCAATAAATTTAAACGCTGTTAATTCCCTTGATAATGAAATATGCCCTTGGTACGATACCCTTAAAAATCAACTTTATTTTTCTTCAACTTGGCACAATGGTTTTGGAGGGTATGATGTGTTTTCATCGAAAAAGACTGGCGATAAATTTGAAAAGCCAATCAATCGAAACCAACCAATAAATAGTGCTGCCAACGATTTATATTATTTTGAAGCAGGAGACAGTATTTTTGTTTCTTCTAATCGAGCGGGCAGTTATTCAAAGAAAAACCCCACTTGTTGTAGCGATATCTTCTTTGCAAGCGTGGAGCGCCCATTACCTCCTCCAGACTCGACATCTACCATAATAACCAAAAGACTCGATTTCCCGGTGCGTCTTTTTTTTAGAAATGACCATCCGTCACCGAAAAGTATGGACATAAAAACAAGCGAAACGTATGAAGCAAGTTACTTAGATTACAAGGCAAATTTTGACGACTATCGACTAAAGGTAAATGGCGATTCCTCTGTGGTTACAAACGAAAGATTCAATAAATTAACTGCCTTCTTTTCTTCATTCGTTGACAAAGGCTACCAAGACCTAACCGAATTAAGCGATTCTATTTCGTTGTACTTGACACAAAATAAGTTCATTACTTTATTCGTGAAGGGATTTGCTAGTCCGCTGCACAAGACAAAATACAATATAAATCTGTCAAAAAGACGCATAAACTCCTTTTACAATTACCTGTTGGGTTACCAAAATGGCAAATTTAAAACCGCGCTTGAACAAGGAAAAAACAAGGTGGCACAAATCAGAATTATTGAAGTACCCTTCGGTGAATTTGCGGCAAACCAACTGACAAGTGACAATTTCAACGACCAAAAGAATTCAGTGTACTCCTACGAGGCAAGTATTGAGCGAAAGATTGAAATCGTGGCACTTGACCTCATGGCAGAGCGATTAGATAGTTTAATTGAAATTAATCCTGCAATTATTCATTTAAACAATAGAAAAAACCGTGCGCCACAAGAAATCAATTACTCACTTGAGAATACGAGATTGGAAAGTCTAACCATTGAAAAAATAGAATGCAGTTCCCCAGAGCTCCAAGTAATTGAAGCACCTGTTGCAATTTCACCTAAGAGTAAAGTCAACATAGCACTTCGACTTGATGTACCGCAAGATAAGGGACTGTATTTATTTACATTTGATGTTCATTTTACAGCGTATGCTTATCCTTTACGCGGCTATGTAACGATTGAAGTTCAATAAACAGAAAGGTTGCCTCATCAATACAAAAGAAAAACGAATATATCATTTAATTCGCTAAAAATCAGGTAAACTAAATGACTGTAACAAAACAGCGATTATATTTCATTGATATTGCAAGATCAATTGCGATATTACTTATGCTAGAAGGGCATTTTATCGACGATACTTTAGTGTCTGTTGCCCGAGATCCAACTAACGTATACTATACTTTTTGGCTATTTATTCGTGGTTATACATCACCTATCTTTCTCACCATTACAGGAGTTGTTTTTACCTACCTTCTACTTGGAGATAACGAAGTTACATTCAGTAAAAACATGCGTGTAAGAAAGGGATTGAAACGAGGGCTTGAACTTATTTTTTGGGGTTATTTACTTGAGTATTATTCATTTCACGTTCTACAGTGTATAGGATTTGGCATCCTAACCATACTTTTATTATACGGCTTATACAAACTCACCAAAATAATACCCTTATGGATTTACTTTTTTATTGCGGGCGTATTAATTTTTTCTACTTATGCCTTCTTCAAAAAATACGAAGGAACAGGAAATTTCTGGCCTAAAAATGCACCAGTTTTCGTTCAAAATATGTTCTTCGGTAAACATACTGTATTTCCAATTTTACCTAAAATGGGATTTACCATGTTTGGGGCCATGTTTGGAACAATTATTTACTACTTCGAAGAGAAGGTGAAATCGTGGCTGTTTATTTTTACCACTTTTTTCATCGGATTGCTAATCTATGGTTTTATTAAAGACTTTCTACTTCTTTTTGACAAGGCCTTTTCCACAACATACTATCACTTCTACAGTTTCGATTGGCTTTACAAATGCCTTGGCGTAGTTTTTATGCTTTTAGCCTTTCTAATTGCAACAGAAAAATTGATTAGAATTAAGGCGGGCTTATTTTTAAAAATAGGGCAAAATACATTAAGCATTTACATTATACATGCTGTTTTATTGTACGGAGCATTGACGGGCATTGGAATTCATACTTTTCTCTCCAGAAAAATTAGTGGGTGGTACATTGTTCCTTCAACAATACTTTTTTTACTTATTTTCATTCTCATAGTGAAGCACATAGAATTTTTTAGGTCGAAAATTACCTTTATCGTTGAACCTATAAAAAGAAAAACGAACTTACTTTTTGGCATTACAGAAAAACCGTCCTTACCCCAAAAGTAAGGTTTGAATTTCTTCCAACTGAATTGGAGTTAATGATAACTTCGCACGGGTAAAGTTTAGATCGTCTGCCACGTTAATTGGCACAAGATGGATATGTACATGAGGAACTTCTAACCCTATAACACTAAGACCAATTTTCTCGCAATTTATTTTTGTCTTCAATAAATGCGCTACCTTTTTTGAGAAAATCAACATTCTTCCAAGAACATCATCGTCCAGGTCGAAAATGTAATCAATTTCCTTCTTGTAAATAACCAAAACATGACCTATTACCAAAGGATTTACATCCAAGAAAGCAAGAAAATCATCGTCTTCAAGAATACGAAAACAGGGAATATTACCCGCAACAATCTGAGAAAAAATAGTTGGCATTAACGTGATATATTCAACACTTCAAATTGAAGCATACCTCCTGGCGTTTGAATCTCCGCCACTTGGCCTATTTTCTTACCTAATAAACCTCTACCGATCGGGGAGTCTATAGAAATTTTATTTGCTCTAATATCAGCCTCATTCTCTGCAACAAGGGTATACGTCATTTCCGAGCCACTAGAACTATTTTTTATGGTAACAATCGAAAGAATATAAACCTTTGAATTATCCATATTCGCATCGTCAATTAACCGAGCATTAGCGACAATATTTTCCATTTTAGAAATTTTCATTTCTAAAATACCCTGTGCCTCCTTCGCTGCGTCGTATTCTGCATTTTCAGATAAATCTCCTTTGTCGCGTGCCTCACCAATTTGCTCAGAAATAGCAGGACGCTGAACCGTTTTAAGGTCATTTAACTCATCTTTCAGTTTTTGTAAACCAGCTGCAGAATAATAATTGATTTGAGACATGATATCACTCTTTTAAAATAAATAAAAAATGAAACTATAAAACCTTCTGGCAATTAATAAAATAAATGTTCTTTACTTTAAACTAATCGTTACACCCATCGTATGAATAACGCCGAAAACGCCCGCGAATCTTGCGCAGTATTCAAGCCCTAGTGCGCTTTTTGTTTTACCTACCAAAGCATCAAGCGAAAAACCAACTGTTGGACCAATTAATGCATTAGAGCGATTTTCAACAGAAGTTATTCCGTTTTCGTACACATAACCTGCTCGCACGTTAAATGCTAAATTATCGGTAATCATTCCATAATCTAAACCTAGTCGAAACTGATCTTTCGAAAATGAATTTGCTGTAAACCCGAGCGCCAAGTTGAGCTTGCTTTCATCAGAAAAAATAAAATCATATGAACCTCCAATCGACAGAAGCGATGGCAGTTCGTAAGTTGCCGACCTTTGTTCTAGTGAACCAACAAATTCAGTGGACACATAACTTACTTGCTGAGCTAATCCATCGCCCTTGTAGCGCATTACTGGACCAACGTTTTTGAGTGCAATACCAAATTTTATCTTCTCTTTATCCCCCGTTACGTAACGAATTCCAGCATCAATAGCGATACCATTAGATTTCAAGTTAAATATATTCTCCGATATAACCTTAAAGTTAATTCCACCCGAAATCGTTGAAGAAAACTTTTTAGCATAACCAACATTAAAAATATTAGCGCGAGGTGAAAAAACACCAATGTTACCCTCTGGATTTGCAACAGTCGTAATAGGAATATCCCCATAATTTAAAGATTGTACACTTACTGAAATTACATCAGATTCAGATAAGCGTTGGGCAAATCCGGCAGAATTTAATCCAATTCCAGCTGAACCCATCCAATTTGAGTAATTAAACTTAATTTGGGTTTTATCGGTAAATGCGAGACCTGCAATATTGGTAAATGTTGCTTCTAAACCATTCATGTTGGCTATACCGGCATCACCTAATGCAGACCCCCTAGCCCACGGATTGATTAAAAGATGTGCTGCTCCGGCAGAGCCCACACGATCTTCATTTCCTGCAAAACCGACTACATTTAAACCCATCATAAAGATGAGCATGTAATTCGATAATTTAGTTATTACTTTTTTCATAGTTCTACTTCTAACCGTTAAATACCTTGTAAATCCACTTGCCTTAATCCTCCGAAGAATTTAAGCACTCTTTCTCCGATTCCGGGTACATCTACATGAATCAAATAAACGCCTCCAGCCACTGGTATCGCTTTAAAGTTTGTTAAATCCCAATCTATTGAAGTAATCGGACTATCCTTTTTGAAAGTACGAATCAATTTACCGTTAACAGAATATATTGTTACTGTACATTTTTCCGGAAGATTTGTAATCTTAACTTTTGTTTCCAACCTACTTCTTTCGTACTCAGAAAACGCATAGTATGGATTAGGAACAACATTAATCATTTTTAATGCTTCTTTTAACATGTCTTGCGAAGAGGTTACTGTTGCAATCTCATCCATTGACCAAGAATACATCGGTCTACCATTGTTTTCACCCGTCGCTACATAATTTTTATATTCTTTATTGATGCGTAATTTTATCGTTACATCGCTGGCCATTAAATTTTGTCCTTGTGCAACGATTGGATAAGAGATCCAAGTTAAACTTCCGTATAATTCACGTTTTGCTTGTGTGCTATTGGTTTCTACCTCTAGCCATTTTGTACGTAAGGCATTATTCGCAATATTTTCTCCATCCGCAGGTATGTAAGCTGGGAAATCGAATCCTGAGCTATAGCCATTTATGGTGGCTTGTTTGTAACTAAATACATATACTGGATGCATTCCGCCCATCAATGGTGTTCCCACATTACTCACAACACGATTGGTTGGATTCCAAACCATATCCGCTCCATTTTCACCGCCCAAGAATGAATTCTCACCAAAAGCTAAGTACAAGCGTGCGCCAGATTCTAGATCAACTGCATAACCTGGGAACCATCCCATTCCTGTACCCGTTCCATCGGGATTACCATTTTTATCTACACTTGGGCTCTTTCGCATCGCGCCGGGGGCACATGCACCAACATTCAAGGCAGAATTTCTTCCCAATTCAATCACAGGGCATCGTGTCCATAGACTTTTATCATTGGTCATCACGATGTTCACACTCGGCAAGAAACTAATCGAAGCATTCGTTTTAGACGAGCCACTAAACGTTCCATAGTAAGCCAAGGGCATGTAATCGGCTTGGTAACCCACTAATCGATGCGGTGCAATCGTTCCTTCTAAAATGGATTCATACGTCTGATCAGGGTCTGCACCTACTTCATCACGGTAATTACATGGATTCAAATAAGTTGGGCCATCAGGTAAACATTCGTAACCAGCCGCATTCACATCGGTTTCAGGGGAATAATCTCCCGAACGAATCCAATTGCTTGGGTAATAAGCGTCATTGTCAGGAACACCTGCTAGCCATCTTTTGGATGAATCGGCGTATTCAATTGATGAAGAAATCATATCTGTCGTTTTGAAGGAAATATTACCCGAACCTGAAGGGAAATAATATTTTTCTTGGTGGATTTGAACTGAAATACCCCACTTCGGAATAATCTGCTCGTTATCACCATCAATGGTTCTTTCTGAGGAAACAGAATCCAAAAGATTTCCACCTTTTTTATCGTAGCGATAAACTACCCACGAAGCCGTATCGGCGCTATTACCTGAAGTCGGAGGCGTGTAGTCCCTGAATTTACATTCGAAATATCCCGGTGCCAATAACAAGGGGTCAACTACCTTAATATTGATAGGACCTTGTCCGTACTCATATTCGGGCGTAGCGGTAAATCCATCTGTAAGTACCTTGGAAAGTGTTGCACTTGTAAAATCGATCGGACGATTACCGTTTCCATATCCATCTACTCGTGTGATGCGTGGTGAGGATCCGTAGGCGAGATAATGTAATGTTCCTCCTGCCTCTGGTGCAGAAATGTGCGGTATTGCCTCTATTGCAACCACCTCTCCCATTGGCGCTTTTCTACTTACTATGTAGGCCTTTTTCTGCCCATCTAAAGCCAAGGGGTCGTCTGGTATGTAGGTTTTGTAGTTGTTATGGGCATAGGCCACAGCGATGAAAAAGTAGCGTTTAAAATTCACTAATCGAGTACTACCTTGGGCAAATAAATCTGATTTTACACTAAAACTGTGGCGAATGCCCTCGTTTTGAGCAGTTACTGCTTGAACAGGCACGCTAAAGCCTAAATCCTCGTCAAATTCGAAATTTATGATATTTTCAATGCCGTCTTTCAAGTCGCACTGTGCCACCAACCTAGCTTTAGTTGGGTCACGTAGATCTGAAACGGATGCTTGATTATTTTTAAGTTGATAAATCTGATAGCCTTGAAAACGATAAGATTTATCGGCATTGGGGTCGTTAGCCACAATAAAAGGGTCTTCTTCTAAATAATTTTCGTTGTAATTATTTGAATTACTTGGGTTGGATAACATCAATATCAGCTCATTTTCTAACTCTTGAATTTGTAATACGGGAGCGTGAGGAGCATCCAAGACTTTAAAGCAATTTTCAAAAAGAGCTTGCGCTTTATCGTCGGCTCTTCGAAGTGTTTCTACCGATGTAAAGGGGTCGCCACCTGACGACCTTGCCCAAACGACGCCAACTGTAATGTTGTTCACTGCGCCCGGTTTTAAAATAAAGGGTCCAGCAGATTCTACGAATCTTCTGTCATTCGGTGTGTTGTTTGCTGTTTGCTCGGTCCAGTTTGCTTGAGGAACGCCGTTTGTCCCCCAACCTTGGGGATCGGTATCTCCTGGAAACATAAATTCACAGGGTGTATTTGGGTCTGCTTGCGGGTCTGAAATGTGTCCGCTTCCGCCGTAAACAAATTTGGACCCGTCTTTCCAATAACCCTTCAAATAATTATAGTAGTCGGCCGCATTGGTTGGATCGGTCTGATTTATGTTAGCACCGTTTGTGGTGTTGGAATAATACAAAAAACGCCTCATTCCAAATCGTTCGTTGTCGATGATTCCATCACCATAGCCAATTCCGTTAAGCGCTTCATTTTCGCCAATTCCAAAGGCATTGTCGATACCATCATTGTCTTGAAAGGGGCCCTCAAAAAAATCAACACCGACGGCCGGGGGAGAGTAGCCATATCCTTTATATCCTGAATTGTCCCCATCAAAATTATCACCGTTGTAATAATATCCAAGACCTCTATTTACATCGCAACCGGTATAATCATCATAAGGGTCACCAAGCGCACCATCGGTGAAAAATCCAAAATAGGTATTGTAAAGTGTTTGGGTACCACGGTTGATGAGTTCGTAGTTGTAAAAGGTCATATTGTTTATTTCGTCATTGGAAGCAAAGGCAAACGCCTGTGCCCTAATTTCCATTCCAATCGGATCGGCGCCTGTTTCTGTATGTATGTTGCCCTTATCGTTCATTACCCACCAAAAGTTTTTATCGCCGTAAAGGGATACCGATCGATCAATGCTACATTGCTTGTCTCTTTTAATGTCGTACCAAGGGTAGTCGCCATCAAGGTAATTGTAGTTTCCGTCACTATTAAAATCGTAAAATGGTGCGAGGTAGTAATCTTGTCCTAGCGAGACATCGCCATGTGCCGGCCAATCTTTAATTATGTCAGGGACTTGATAATTCGGAAATAAGGTGTTTTGTGTTGAAGTACCATTCGCCATATCAGCAATTCCTGATTCGTACCATGCGCTGAACTCACGAACCATATCTTGAGTAGTGATAAAGTGTTTGTCGTATTTATTACAATTTTCATAGTCGGTTTCCGCATATATTTGAGACAGCGGGCCTGTCCAATAATCTTGACCTGAACGGTAGCGCAAAGCGGCCAATTTTAACTGGTTGTTTACATCGGTTCCACCGAGCCATAGTGCAGACGTAAACAAAGCCATAACACCAGAATTTTTTGGAACTTCGTATTGAGAAAAATTTTGACCGGGAATTTGCCAAAGGTTTCCAGCAGTATGAATCATTGCGCGAACGTTGTTGAGCTCTAGGTAGGTCGTAGCTGTTGGCGGTGCACAACCTGCTGCTTTTGGCGGTGGTGTTTTAATTTTGTAAGTCGTCGTGTAGCTTTGGCTGTTGGTAGCCCAGGTAATCAGTAGTGCCGTAAGAAATAATGTGCTTTTCATCTTCGTTTTCAATGGTGAAGTTACACAGAATTTTAAATAAAATATGTAGCGCTGCCTATTCGATCAATAAGCGTTCTATATCAACAATTAGTTTGTCAATTTCTTCAAAATTCGTTCCGTCGTAATACCCACGAATTCGCCTTTGTTTATCGATTAACACAAAATTATTTGTATGAATAAAATCACTTCCGGCGTCGCCAATGTTTTCGGCTTCTGCCGGTTTAAGTACAAAAAATGATTTTCTTGCCAAGGAGTATAACGCGCTTTTGGATCCGGTTAAAAAATGCCACTGCCCATTTACGTATCCATGTGTAATTGCATAATTTTTTAAGGTTTTAGGATTGTCAATTAATGGATCAACGGTAAAACTTAAAATTTTTAGAGCGTTATTTCCTTTAAATTTTTTTTGAACGCGTTGCATTTGTTGGTTCATTATAGGACAAATACTTTTGCAGGTTGAAAAAAAATATTCGGCAACAAAGACTTTTCCAGCTATTTCACTTTCGGTTACGTTAATTCCATCTTGGTTCGTAAAACTAAAGCTGCCGATGGTATGTCCTTGCCCAATACCAAGTAGCTCGGAATCAACCATTTCTTCTTTCACATCTGTTGGGTTTATGATAGGCAACGGTTTTTCTGGCTGTTGCACAAACATGGTGTAACTTATGACCACGCCAATTAGCAAAACCAGACCAAACAAAAGCACTCTTTTCATAGGGCAAATTTAGTTATTCTACACTTTAAGTAGGCTTCGTTTTCCATTGAACTAAACCATAAATGGATAGTAGTAGGTTTGCGAAAGAAAGTAATTCAGTCAAGTACAACGAATTGTAGTGAAACAGGATTATTGAAAGAAAGTTTAAGACAATCCAATAATACCAATTTTCTAAAATTGCCCTACTGGTAAGGTAGGTCGCAAGGACACAAAAAACAGCTATGGTAGCGTCAAGAAAAGGCAGGGATTGTCCATTTTTCATAAATTTTAGACCAAGAATAAGAGAAAGAGTCAACCCTATTAATAAGCTAAGGCCATGCTTTAATATCCCCCAAGATTGCGGCGTGATTTTTACCTGCTTCTTCCAATACCACCAACCATAAAATCCCAAGGCAACATAAAATAGTTGCAGGTAAGATTGATAATAAAGTTGCGTTTTAAAAAATAGAAACACATAAAGTAAAGCACTTAGGATGCCAAAAATCCACGCAATCGATTTCTTTAGTACAATAAATACGAGGTACAATAAGCCAAATACCACCGCCGCTAATTCTAGAATAAACAACAATTTGTTAGTACAAAAGGTGTTTTTTTCCTGCATTTTTCCACCCTGCGTCCGATTTATAGCCTGCAAAGAAGATAACTAAATCAGCGTGTGTTTTGAAATCGCAAAAGAAAATGGGAAACTTTGTATCTGATTTATAGTTAACGGAATAAACGGTCTGCGCTGAAGAGGGGTTACTACCTAAAAACAGGAAAAATAAAAATAAGAGGTTAACGACTTTCATAAATAGTGATTTGTAGTGTTAAAATTAGGAATTTTTACAGGTATGGCCTTTTCAATTAGGGTAAATGGAGCAGAATTAAGATAAGCTTGTTCAAAACTATAAGGGTTGACCATTTTTTTTGAGTGTAATTAATTCAAATTTGTACAAACTTAATCATAATGAAAGTTAATTCTATTTTTCAAATTTTGTGTTTTGTACTGCTTGTCTCATCGTGTGTTTCTGGTAAAAAGTATAAAGAGCTTGTTCAACGAGAAAAAGTGTGTTCTGAAGAGCTTGAAAAATTTAAGCAAAGTAGCTTAGATTTTGAGTCAAAATACAAAGACTTCCAAGTTTTGTATGATGTAGCGGCAGCGGATTTAATTAGTATTAAGAAAGATACTTCGTTATTAGGCGAGAAATTTCGCATGCTTTTTCAAGATTTTTTGGCGTTAACAGCAGAAAATGAGGCCTTAGAAAAGACCTACGATAAATATAAATCGTTGAATGCAAAAGAAACGAGTGCTTTACAGAAACAATTGGAAGCAAAATCTATTGAGATTCAACGAAAGAGTGAGGAGCTTTTGGCATTAGACGCAGAGCTTAAGTCCAAAGAAAAACAATTGGTGGAACGTGAACAACGCGTCAATGAGTTGGAGGAGATGTTACAACGTCAGGAGGCAACATTGAAAGCTTTAAAGGATAAAGTCGCTGCGGCCTTAATTGGTTTTGAAAACAGTGGGTTAAAAGTGGAAGAGAAAAACGGTAAGATTTATGTTAGTTTAGAAGCAAAATTATTGTTTAAGTCGGGAAGTATCGTAGTGGAAGCCGAGGGTAAAAAAGCCCTAATAGAAATTGGTAAAGCGCTCGAATTAGAGAAAGACCTCGAGATTGTCGTAGAGGGACATACCGATTCGGATAAGCTAATGAGCGCGTCATTTCCAAGGAATAATTGGGAGCTTTCGGTGTTAAGGGCTACGGCAGTTACAGAAATCATGCTTGCCAACTGTTCGATGTCCCCAAAACAAATTATGGCTGCAGGTAGAGGTGAATTTTTACCTGTCGACTTTAACGACAAGGCAAAGAATAGGCGAATAGAAATTATCATCTCACCCAATTTGGACGCTTTATTTGAAATTATTTCTCAAGATTAAACACCCTTTCGGTCATTACACAGCTAGAAACTCGAAAACCACGATTTGTATTTGGAGTTTTTAGTTGAAAAACCTATTTTTGTGCTCCAATTTAAAAATATTAAAGTTCTAGTACAATGGAAAAACTAATGATATATGTTCCTATTGCAATGGCAATAATCGGCTTATTATTCATGTGGATAAAGCGATCATGGGTACTAAAACAGGATGCTGGCGATGGTAAAATGAAAGAGATTTCTGATTACATCTATGAAGGTGCATTGGCTTTCTTAAAAGCTGAATACCGTTTATTAGCCATTTTTGTAGTATTGGCAAGTATCGTATTAGCTAGCATTTCATTTATTGTCCCTACAACGCATATCTTAATCGTTGTCGCTTTCGTTTTTGGGGCTTTCTTTTCTGCTTTAGCTGGAAACATGGGAATGAAAATCGCTACTAAGACAAATGTTCGTACAACGCAAGCAGCTCGTACCAGTTTACCTCAAGCATTGAAAGTTGCTTTTGGTGGAGGAACGGTTATGGGATTAGGCGTTGCTGGTTTAGCTGTTTTAGGTTTAACAACTTTCTTTATTATTTTCTTCCAGTTTTTTATGGGAGGAGTTTGGGGTGCTGATGGAACCGATAAAATGACCATCGTTTTGGAAACGCTAGCGGGATTTTCCTTAGGTGCTGAATCAATCGCTTTGTTTGCGCGTGTAGGTGGTGGTATTTATACAAAAGCAGCTGATGTTGGAGCAGATTTAGTGGGTAAAGTAGAAGCGGGAATTCCAGAAGATGATCCTCGTAATCCTGCTACCATTGCAGATAACGTAGGTGATAATGTAGGTGACGTTGCAGGAATGGGGGCCGATTTATTTGGTTCGTATGTGGCAACCGTGTTAGCTGCCATGGTTCTTGGTAACTATGTAATAAAAGATATGGGAGGTGCTATTTCCGATGCTTTTGGAGGAATTGGTCCTGTCTTATTGCCGATGTCTATTGCTGGTTTTGGTATTCTTTTTTCAATTATTGGAACTATGCTTGTTAAGATTACGAGCAACGACGCAAAAGAAGCGCAGGTTCAAAAGGCTTTGAATATTGGGAATTGGGTGTCTATTATTTTGACCGCAGTTGCTTGTTATTTTTTAGTTACGTGGATGTTGCCAGCCAAAATGAAGATGAGTTTCTTTGGAGAAGGCCTTAAGGAAATTTCTTCCATGCGTGTGTTTTTTGCCACTTTAGTCGGTTTGGTTGTTGGTGGGGCTATTTCATCTGTAACAGAATATTATACAGGATTAGGCACGAAGCCAGTATTGAAAATTGTACAAAAATCTTCTACCGGTGCAGGAACGAACGTAATTGCGGGTCTTGCAACTGGAATGATTTCTACTTTTCCAACGGTCATTTTATTTGCAGCTGCCATCTGGGGCTCTTATGAATTAGCAGGATTTTATGGGGTAGCTTTAGCCGCTTCGGCAATGATGGCCACTACAGCCATGCAGTTAGCGATTGATGCTTTCGGTCCTATATCTGATAACGCAGGTGGAATTGCTGAAATGAGTGAGTTGCCTAAAGAGGTCCGTCAACGGACAGACATATTGGATTCAGTAGGTAATACAACTGCTGCAACTGGTAAAGGTTTTGCTATTGCTTCTGCGGCATTGACATCATTGGCCCTGTTTGCAGCGTACGTAACCTTTACGGGAATTGAAGGGATTAACATTTTTAAAGCGCCTGTGCTTGCCATGTTGTTTATCGGTGGGATGATTCCGGTTGTGTTTTCTGCATTAGCGATGAATTCAGTTGGAAAAGCTGCCATGGATATGGTATATGAGGTGCGTCGTCAGTTCAAAGAAATTCCTGGAATTATGGAAGGAACTGGCAAACCTGAATATGGAAAATGTGTAGAAATTTCAACAAAAGCAGCGCTTAGAGAAATGATGTTACCGGGAGTTATGACCATTGGATTTCCAATTGCTATAGTTCTTTTAGGCCTTGGCATATATGGAACTGGTATAGAGGCTAAGGAGTTAGTTGCAGAAATGCTTGGTGGTTATATGGCTGGTGTTACTGTATCTGGTGTGCTTTGGGCGGTTTTCCAAAACAACGCAGGTGGCGCTTGGGATAACGCGAAGAAATCTTTCGAAGCGGGTGTTGAAATTAACGGCGAAATGACTTTCAAAGGTTCGGATGCACACAAAGCAGCAGTTACTGGCGATACCGTTGGCGATCCATTCAAAGACACTTCTGGTCCATCAATGAACATCCTAATCAAATTAACGTGTTTAATTGGTTTGGTAATCGCTCCCATTTTAGGAAGTGGGCATCATGATGCTAAAAAAGCGATTGACTCCGAAACCAAATGTGAAATGGTAAACGGTAAATGTTCTTCTTCTTCATGTGGAAAAAAAGAAAATTGTCATGCTACCATGGGAAAATGCGACATGAACCAATGTGCTAAAATGACAAAGGATGAATGCGCTAAAATGTGTGATTCCTTAAAGTGTACTTCCGCTGAAAAAATGGCCTGTCTATCGCATTATGGTGCTGATGGAAAATGGATAGGCGGCAAAAAGGACTGCTGCAAAGGGCATTGAGTCAAATTAAAAAAGCTAAGCCTCTCTTTTGAGAGGCTTTTTTTTAAGAAATTTTTCAGGTATGAGTCTTGTATTATCAACTAAAAACAAGGATTTTTTTGAACAGGTCTACCAAGTAGTAAAGTTAATTCCAATAGGTCGTGTTACATCTTACGGTGCTATTGCCAATTATTTAAGTGTGAAATCAGCAGCGAGAATGGTCGGATGGGCAATGAATGCATCTCATATACATCAAGATATTCCTGCGCATCGGGTAGTGAATCGTATCGGGCTTTTAACGGGGCAACATCACTTTGAAACGCCAAATAGAATGCAAGAACTGTTAATTTCTGAAGGTGTTGCGGTAGAAAATAACCGAGTGATTGATTTTACTGAACGTTTTTGGGACCCTTGCAAAGAATTAAAGATATAGCTTATTTTATCGAATAGCCATCCTTTAATTCATTAAAGAAATTGGTTCAAAGAATTCTATTAATTTTGTATTAAAATTACAGCATGAAATTCGGTACAAAAGCAATACACGCAGGTGTTCAGCCTGATCCTGCAACAGGCGCTATTATGACACCTATATATCAAACGTCAACCTACGTTCAAGATGGAGTAGGAAATCATAAAGGATATGAATATTCGCGCACTCAAAATCCTACGCGTCACGCACTTGAAAAAAACATTGCAGCCATTGAAAACGGAAAGTATGGGGCTTGTTTTGGCTCAGGTTTAGCAGCAATTGATTGCGTAATAAAAATGCTTAATCCCGGCGATGAGGTGATTTCGACCAATGATTTGTACGGTGGTTCGTACCGTATTTTCACTACTATTTTTGAAAAGTATGGTATTGTTTTTCATTTTGTAGATATGCAAAATGTGAAAGAGGTTGAAATGGCCGTTTCAAAAAACACCAAAGTTATCTGGGTGGAAACTCCTACTAATCCCATGATGAACATTGTTGACATCGCTGCCATGGCTGCTATCGCCAAAAAAACAGGTGCTCTTTTGTGTGTAGACAATACCTTTGCAACGCCTTATCTTCAAAATCCCTTGGACTTAGGTGCTGATATTGTTATGCATTCTGTAACTAAATATTTAGGGGGACACTCCGATGTTATTATGGGCGCCTTGGTTACTTCTAATGAGAAAATTGCAGCTGAAATGTATCGAATTCAAAATTCTTCGGGAGCCGTTTGTGGACCAATGGATTCTTTTCTTGTTTTACGAGGAATAAAAACACTGCATTTACGCATGCAACGTCATTGTGAAAATGGCGAAAAAATAGCTAATTTTTTGTTAGAAAGTGAACGAATTGAAAAAGTATACTGGCCAGGTTTCGAATCTCATCCCAATCATTTTGTTGCTAAAGCACAGATGCGTGGGTTTGGAGGTATGATTTCTTTTACGTTAAAAGGAAATAAGCTGGATGATGCACTTGAAATAGTTAAAAAAACAAAATTATTTGCACTTGCCGAATCGCTTGGGGGAGTAGAATCTTTAATCGGTCACCCAGCGACCATGACGCATGCTTCCATACCCAAAGCAATTCGTGATCAAAGTGGCGTAGTAGATTCTTTAATCAGGTTGAGTGTCGGGTTAGAAGATGCAGACGACCTAATAGAAGATTTAAGACAAGCTTTAGCTTAAAGGCGTTCTAATAACTTAAAAAACTGTTCCTTTTTTGCGGGAGAAAGGGGCACCGAAACACCATCCTTCATTATTATTGCACCTCCCTGATGCTTATCGTATCGGTCTAAAAATTCCAAATTGATAAGATGCGATTGCTGGATTCTAAAAAAACCATAGCCATTAAGCATCGTTTCAAAATCTTTTAAGGTTCTTGAAACTAATATCTTCTTTCCATTACTTAAGTAAAAAAATGTATAGTTTTTATCCGCTTCACATCGAACGATTTCGTTTAAATCAACAACATAAACACTTTCTTGGGTTTTTAAAACTAATTTTCTACGGTTGGTAGGTTGAATGTTGTTTTCTAAAGCAGTATATTGGGTGTCTTCTCGTTTGAATTCTAAAGAATCCATTGCCATAATAATGGAGCTATGCAATTCTTCCGAGTCAATGGGTTTTAGAATGTAATCTAGGGCACTAAATTTAATGGCTTTAATGGCGTATTCTTGATAAGCGGTAATAAATATTACTTCAAAGTTTTTTACTTCTAGGCTGTTAAGGACGTCAAAACCTGTTCCGTCGGGCATTTGAATATCAAGCAGCACAATATCAGGATGAATTCTATTTATTGCTTCAATACCTGTCTCAACACTTTCGCCGTCGGTAAAAACTTCCAGCTCAAGATGGTAGGAATCAATCATTTTTTTTACAAAATCCCGAGTGCGATTTTCATCGTCAATTATCAGTACTTTTTTCATTCTGCTTGAAAGTTAGGGTTTTCATAAATAATTGGCAAACATATTTTTACCTGTGTACCTGTTTTTTCTTCTAAGTTAAGATCTTTAATTTCTAAACTCCCTCTTCCCTTGAATTTTTTGTTGATAATTTCAATTCGTTCGCTCGTAATATGTATAGCCATTGATTTATGATTTTTATTTTTTTTTATTTTACCCGATTTTGTTCGCCCTACACCATTATCTGAAATAGTGATAGTTAACAGGTTGTCATGTTGTTCCATGAAAATTTTGATGAGCCCTTGAGGTATGGTGTGCAGTT
>Ga0247834_1002231_pt1 | contig 30026 bp, 26 predicted proteins | sample LaCruzMarch2015__8_FD_187118 | JGI IMG/M metagenome (GOLD analysis project Ga0247834, IMG submission 187118) | Freshwater microbial communities from meromictic Lake La Cruz, Castile-La Mancha, Spain - LaCruzMarch2015_12m | ecosystem: Environmental > Aquatic > Freshwater > Lake | place: Spain... | reverse complement strand
CAGGCATTCTCCGCGCAGATTGCGGTGCGAAATCAAGAATGCCGCTCCTCCCCCGAGGCTGAGATTCTAGGAGCCCAATGCTCCCGTGAAGCTCCCGTGAGATTCACTTCTTGAGCAAGCACCGTGAAGACAAAAACCGAAGAGCAACCGGGAAAATGTGGCAAAGTTTTTCCCCTAAAAGGAATGACTGAGCAGCTGGCCCATTGATGCTGCCAACAGGTTTTTACTCTCGCTCCCCTTGGCGGGGATATATTATTGAATTGGTGATCCGCCGGAGTATCAGCCCGCAACCACCCAGAATGAGCAAAGTCATCACCCGAGCGCGGCCGGATCTGCCTGCAACTTGTTGCAAGGTTTGGATGCCTCTGCTGGCGCAGTTCAAGGATGTCGCTGAGTCCGGCCACATGGTCTGACCAAGGGCGGTAGCTTGTCCCACCAAAGCCCGATGAAGCCGACGCACAGAAAAATGACCCTTCTTGTCTCACCACCGGCACAGCGGCGTCGAAAGGGCAAATTGTGGCCGTTTGTCTTACTGCCGCTTTTCTTGACGTTGGCTGGTTGCACCTTTCTCCCCAGCTCTGGTCCGTCGGGTTTCCGCATCAAGGCCGAGGCCAAGCAGACCAAGGGCCTGGCTCCTTACGAATTGCTGCAGGTCGACCAACCTACGGTCGAACTGCTCCAGCAATTCAGTCCGACACCATCTTATGTTTCCGCTGAGGGAGAGAAGAAGGTCCTCGCGTCTCTCCCTCGAGGCATCGAAGCGCTCGGTCAGGGAAGCGCGCAAGCTATTCAACCCGGGGATATCGTTCATATTGCAATTTTCGAGAGCGGGGGCGGCCTCTTCACTCCTTTAACGCCAGAGGGACAAAGTAGCGGAAGCCCGGTCACATCCCTTCCTGCCCAAAGGGTTGACCAACAGGGTGACATTACCGTGCCGTTCGCCGGACGGGTGCGTGCGCTTGGGCGTTTGCCTGGTGACCTAGAGTCTGAAATCACCGAAATGCTGAGCGGAAAGACGGTCGACCCCCAAGTCATCGTCACCGTCGCCAAGCGCGACGGAGGAGATCTCGTGAGCGTGGGAGGAGATGTTAAGTCCCCTACTCAAGTCCCGGTTAGTCTTGCCGGCACACGTCTAGTCGACGCGATTACCACAGCAGGCGGCAGCACGGCGCGTCCCCACCAAGCCATGGTTGTGGTAACGCGCAATGGGGTCACCCGCTCCGACTCTCTCCAAGAGATTTACAACGTGCAGGGGAAAAATATTCTTCTGCAACCTGGCGACACGGTGCTGGTGAGTAACCGCTTACTCAGTTATCTCGTCTTTGGTGCTGGCGGGAAGATTGGTAATCAACCAATCGAAATTGAGGACTTGAGCTTGGCTCAAGCTATCGCAATCTCGGGAGGGCTTGATGACAACAGGGCGAACCCTTCCACAATATTCGTTTATCGGAAAGAATCACGCCGTTTTCTCGAGGCAGCAGGCAAGACAAACCTCCCTCCCGGTGCTGCCCTGCCGGTCATATACCAACTTCAGCTTCAAGAACCGCAGGGCTTCTTCTTTGCAGACAATTTCATGATCCGCGACAACGACATCCTTTATTACGGCGCGGCTGGCAGTGTGGGCGTTCTCAAGTTTATGAGTTTGCTCAATGCCTTTTTTGCCCCTGCCCGCTCGGGTTTGAGCGTGACCAGTCCTGCCGCAGGATTCTGAGACCCTCACTCTTCCCCATGACCACCCGGCAAGCCCCCGCAGCCTTGCCGCCTGAGATCCCTGAACACTCGCTCCGCCATGCTTTGCGGGAGCAGGTCTCCGTGATCTGGGCTCTGATGATGCGCGAGGTCATGACTCGCTTCGGGCGCCACAAGCTTGGCTACCTATGGGTCTTTCTGGAGCCAACCATTCACATTGGAGTCTGGTTCGTTATACGTCTCGCCATCCGCGCAGGAGGTGGTGCGGCGGACATGTCTCCCTGGCTGTTCCTCGGCACCGGTGTTATGCCACTCATTACCTTCATGCAGATGAATAGCTATGTCGGGGGGGCGATTTCCGCCAATGGAGCCCTCCTTGCCTTTCCTCCCGTCAAGACACTCGACACCATTGCGGCGCGCTTTTTGTTGGAGTCGGGCACATTAATCGTGGTTGCGGTCGCACTCTTTACTGGTCTGGTGGCATTTGGAGTTGCGACGTGGCCTGACAGTCTCGGAACTCTTGCCTTGGCTGGAGGCGGCATGGCATTGCTCGGATTGGGCTTCGGCATTTGCAAAGCCATTGCGACGGCCTTCTTCCCGGTTGCAGGCCAGCTCAATGTCATCGTCGTCAGAGTGCTTTATTTAACTAGCGGCATTTTCTTTGACCCGGAAAAACTACCTCCCGACATACAGTACTGGCTCTCGTTCAACCCCTGCCTGCACGGCGTGCAATTATTCCGTCACGGCTATTCCAATCTCTATGTTACAAATCTGGCGGATCCGTGGTATCTGTTTTCGTGGGCTCTCGGACTCGTTGCGCTCGGACTTCTTCTGGAGCGCATCACGAGACACCGCATGAAAGACCTGCCATGATCCAACTCGAGCGAGTCACCAAAACCTACCGCATCGAGGGCGGGCTCAAACTTGTCCTTGATGACATTGATTTTGTCTTTCCCTCGGGGCTTAGCGTGGGTGTATTGGGAATGAACGGAGCCGGCAAGTCTACACTACTGCGTTTGCTGTCTGGAGCAGACCAGCCGACGTCCGGTCGTGTCCGCCGCAACCGTCGCATTTCATGGCCCGTGTCGCTCAGCGGTTTCAACGGTTCTTTGACCGGCGAAGAAAACGTGCGTTTTGTCAGTCGTCTCTACGGCGTCGACCACCGCGAGGTCATACGCTATGTTGCCTCGTTTACCGAATTAGGAGACGACCTCTACCAGCCCACGCGCACCTATTCAGCCGGCATGCGCGGGAGATTATCTTTTGCTTTGAGCCTGGCCTTGGACTTCGACACGTACATTGTCGATGAGGGCCATGCCACCGGAGATGCAAGGTTTGCCAAGCGCTTCAATCAGGAGTGGCGCCAGCGTCTGCAAAGGGCAAATATTATCATGGTTTCCCACCGAATCGGCAGCATTTATGAACACTGTACCCACGCTGCCATACTCCATCAAGGCAAGCTCAGCCCGCTGATGACTATCGATCAGGCGGCCCCGATCTACGAGTATCTCCTCGGCGTTTAATATGGACACCAATCCCTCATCTCCCGTCCCGTCGGAAGGCCTAAAGAAAGCCGGGACTCCGGATCTGCCAGCGGCTCGCGGTCCCCTGGATGGCCGTCGGCGCCGTGCAGCCGCCCAGTTAGCTTCTGCCCACCCGGCGCTAAAGGTCCGGGCGGAGGAGATTTTTCCCCCGATAGCCGGCCTACCGCAGCGCCCCACCGCACCACGGCGCACGCGAAATTTACTTTTGTCGGCGGTTCTGTTCATGGCTCTGCCTGTTGTTCTCGCCGTGCTCTACTTCGGTTTTATGGCCGGCGATCAATACTACACCACAGCGGACTACGCTGTTCGCTTCTCCCAGGGTGCCGCGGCTGCTCCACACTCCGCGGGCGGCGGCGGCTTGGGTGGGATGCTGGCTGGAGGGGCAGCGGCCGCTCTGTCCGACATGTTTATTCTGCGCGACTACATTCTGAGCCACCAGATCCTCGAAGACCTCGAACCCGAGCTCGACATTCGAGCTATTTACTCCGATCCCAAAGCGGACCGCTTGGCACGACTGGACCCCGCAGTAAGCAAAGAGGACCTACTCGAATATTGGAGAGGCATGATTAGTGTCCGTTGCGATATAACCACTGGCATAAGCCACCTCGGGGTACGTGCCTTCACCGCAAAGGAAGCCAAGCAAGTTGCCGACAGCATACTCCGTCTGAGCGAAGCGCTCGTAAACCGGTTGTCCGACCGGGCCCAGGATGACCGGCTTGAACTGGCACGGCGGGACGTGGACGAAGCATATATACGAGTAGCCGAAGCGCTTGATGGTCTTCGCACTTACCAAGAGCGGGCTGGTCAGGTTAGCCCCGAGGGATTTGTTCAGGCGCGCAGCGAACTCGAAGCGGGCATCGAGCAGGAAGTTTCACGATACGAGGCCCAGATCGAGAGACTTCGGCGCGACCTGCCAGACGATGCGCCGGGTATCAGGCAACTCCGTCAGCGCCTCGAGATTGCCCGCAGCCAACTCGGCGCAGAACGTCAACGTTCCACCTCTTCCCCGTCAAATGAGGGGGCTTCGGCGTCGGAAATTTTTACCGAATTCTCCAAGCTCAAGCTCGAGAGCGAGTTTTCCGCCAAGGCTTACGACTCAGCCTTGGCTTCGCTAGAACAGGCGCGCCTCGAGGCGGCTAAGCAGGACAGGTATCTTGAGGCCTTTGTGCGCCCTCAATTGCCGGATGCTCCCGAATACCCACGCCGCGCATTCAATATCGCTCTCGTCGCCGTCGGTTCCTTTCTTGTCTGGTCAATCGGCGGCCTCATGGTCGCTGCAGTGCGCGAACACCTGTAAGACGATTCAATCCCCGTTTGCCACGGCATCCGGCAGAACCGTGAACCGCTCCATGATTTCATCCTATCTGGCACCAATTTTGCTGGCCCGGGGCCCAGCGACCGCGAGGGGACGTCTACGAAAGTGGTGGCTACTTTGCGCTTCATTCATTGTCCGCCGGTCCGGACTTTTCGACCGCGATTATTATGAGCAGCAAAACCATGACGTTGCTGAAAGCGGAATGGATCCTTTGTGGCACTATCTGGCCTATGGTGACCGCGAAGGGCGCCAGCCTATGCCTTGGTTTGATCCTGAGCACTATCGGCGTTCGCTGCCCGCGCCGATTTCCCACCAATACAACAGTCTTCTGCACTACTTGCTCATCGGGCGATTCCTCCAACCCGAGGTCAGTCCGAATTTCGACACCCGGCACTTCTACCAGAATCATCGTGATGTCCGGCTCAAACGGAAGGAGTCATTACTTTGGTTTCGCCAAATGGGTAACGCTGCCGCATCGCACTACTCTCCTTTCGCCTTGGCCGCAGGAACTCACTTACCTGAGGCACCATCGCGCGAAGATTGGACCAGATTGCCCGCCATGCAAGGAGCCGCACCATTAGTCGACATCATTGTTCCCGTCTTCCGGGGCCGCGCCGAGACTTTGCGCTGCCTGTATTGTGTCCTTAGCTCCGAACAACAAACTCCTTTCCGGCTGATCGTGGTCAATGACAGCAGCCCCGACAAAGAACTAGCCGCTGAACTAAGCCGATTGGCTGAGCGAGGTCTATTCGATCTGGTGGAACATGCAGACAACAAAGGTTTTGTCTTTTCTGTTAATCATGCTCTTTTGCTCCACCCCGATCGAGACGTTATCTTGCTCAACGCAGACACCGAACCGCACAATGACTGGCTCGACCGCCTGCGAGCGACCGCCTACCGGCATCCGCGGGTTGCCACGGTGACGCCTCTTTCGAACAATGCGACCATCGCTAGCTATCCGCGTTTTGACCGCGACAATCCCGGGCCGCTTGAATTGGACCCAAAAGAATTTGACCGGCTGGCGGCGGAGACAAACCGCGGAATATGTGTCCAGGCACCGACTGGTGTCGGCTTCTGTCTTTACATCCGCCGCCTCGCTCTTCGGGAAGTCGGTCCGCTTGATGAAGCAAGCTTCGGGAAAGGATACGGAGAGGAAAACGACTTTTGCCGGCGTGCGGTCAAATTAGGGTGGGAAAACCGGATCACCGCGGACGTTTACATCTGGCATTGGGGCGCTCGTTCGTTTTTGGGTGAGAAAAACAAGCATACTTCCCGCGCTATGCAAGTCATGGAGCAGCGGCACCCTGGCTATCGGCGGTTGGTCGAGGAATTCGTGTCGGCCGACGGGCTGGCACCGCATCGCGCCGGACTCGATCGAGCCCGCCTGTTGCGCCGCCGATGTTCTGCCGAGAACGTTCTCTTCGTGACTCACACCCGGGGGGGCGGGGCGGCTAAACACGTGGAGTCGGAGATGCGGCACCTGAGCAACCGGGGCGTTGGCAGCTTCTTACTGCAGCCGGAAAAAGAAAGATTCGGACGCCTCGGCGCCCCCGGGCTGCCGCGGCTTCCCAACCTTCCGCCTGTGGATCTTACTTCTGCCGAACAGCTCGAAGACTTGCTTGGCTGGCTGGGCATCAGCGAGATTCAAATACATCAGCTGGTCGACTTCCCGCGGGCTATCACGGGTGGCGTCCGCGGTGCGGCACGAACGATCGCCGCCGCGGCACGTCGTCGCGGGATTCCGTTCGACTTTTATGTTCACGACTATCAACACATTTGCCCCCGCATCAATCTTGTCGGGCCAAGTTCAGTTTACTGCGGGGAACCGGACGAGCGCACTTGCCGGCGCTGCCTCAAAATCCGGGTCCGCGGTATAGAAAATCCGAACATAGCTGATATTCATGCATGGAGGGTGCGTCAGGCTTCTCTACTAGAGGGAGCACGGCGGGTCATCGTCCCCGACCAAGATGTCATGGATCGTCTCTCCTATTACTATCCACATGCCCATTACTTAGTCCGACCGCACGAAGACCCGGCCATATTCCCTCCGTCTTCTGCATCACGCTCCGGCCGCCTCGGCCCGGTGCGGATCGTTGTTCCGGGCGCCATAAGCACGGTCAAGGGCTACGACATCGTCTTAGCTGCTGCCCGCGCAGCGAAGAGGGCACGGCTGCCCCTTGAGCTTATCGTCATGGGTTACACGCGTCGGGACAAAGAACTAGCAAGCGTTGGAGTGAAAATTACCGGACGATATTGGGACGAGAACGCGGGCGACACACTACGGGAGATTGACGCGGATATGGCTTGGGTCCCTTCGGTCTGGCCTGAGACTTATTGCTACGCCTTGTCGATCCCGCTCAAGGCAGGCCTTCCCGTTGCCGCGTTCGACCTCGGGGCACAGGCGTCCCGGTTGCGTCGTCACGGCGGGGATCATTTGCTCCTTTCCATAGAGTTTGCCCGTAAACCCCAAGAACTAATCGCGGTCCTCCACCAGTTCGCTAGCACCCGGCGAAGACCCAGCCAGAAACTAGCCGCTTAAAACCCTGCGGGTCAGCGATTTTGCGCGGGCAACACAAGCTTCTCCCGTGGCCCTTACGACTTCTGAAAACAATTGCGTGTCTCTTTGAACCGTGAAAAAACACCAATAGGGTACCGAGACTCAGGACCGTCGCCATGTCTCCCCCGGGCTGCGCCTATGGTCTCGTGGCGCTGGGCAAAACATGCGATTTTTTCTCCAAAGCCAACCCACCACCACCACCCGAGCAGAGCGCGCCTAGCGCCGGAACGGCCCGCATTGGCCATCACATGGCCCATGGCGGGGAAGGCTTGCTCCACTTGTCTTCCGCAAAAACGCTACCGCAGGCTCCTTTCAGGGATGCGAGAAAGTTGTTAAAAACTGCCTGGGCGTGGTTGTCGTAAATCACGGACGCGAAACGATCTTGCCGGTCTGCCCCTCTTTCTTACGGCCATTTCTAGCTTCAGGGTCGGGGTGCGCGGCGCGCGTGGGCCAACCTTTTGACGGTAGTCAGAGGCATCATTTTCGCGTAGAGTGCAGAGTCAGTCCCGTTCACTAGCCACCCCACCATGAAAAAGTTGCTCGGCAGAATCCAGCGAACAATTGCTTCTCCCCCGACCACCTTGGGCAGAGCGGAAACTGTTTTTAGTGTGGTCTGGCGTGCCGATCGTCCGGGGTTGGAGGCAGTTCTTGGGCAACACTCCGAGGAAGCCGCATCGGAGCTCATCCCGCAGCTCGTAATCAATGGCACATCACTCCCGCCATCTCGCCGACAGCGCAGGCCGGATGACGGCCGCCTGATTTTGGTTTGGGAAGAACTTCCCACCATGGCACGCGAACAGGAAAAAATCCTCTTCTCCTTCGCTTCCAAAATTGTCAAACCAGCTTCGGCCCGAGTGGGCGCCCCGCGCCCTGGCGATGCGGCGATGGAGCCGGTTGCGGGACACTTCGAGGGCTTCGATCACGCAGGCAATATTTGCGGCTGGCTCGACCGTTCAACACGGCATCCTGGAGAGTTTTCCGTCGTTTGCGGCGATGAACGATTGCCAGTGCATCCTGAAATCCAACGCCAAGATTTGGCGGAGGCGGGTTTCCCTTCAGGGCGCGGTTTCATTGTGGAATTCCGCGAAATCTTACCGCTATTGGGTCCGTTTTTTTCCGGGCACGCTCTGAGGATCGAAGGAATCTCTGGCGCGCTTGTCAGTCAGCCCCTTTACTGGCCGGTCCTTCAGCCCGCACGCCGCAATGAGATACTTTGGAACTGGCTCGCGAGATTCTTTGCTCTGAGCTTGGAAAGCAGCACCTTTGATCTGGAGGCCCTGGAGCTTTTCGACGCAGAGTTTTCCAAGCTTGAGCAGGAAGGTCTTGCAGGGCTGCAAGATGAGGTGGGAGCCATGCGTTGCGTGCAACTCATGCAAGACTTGTGTGGCCAACAAGTCGGCGGGCAGGCGGACTTCCGGTCCAACCTTGCCAAACTCTGTCAACTCAGCTCGCGATTGGCCCGGTCACACCCCTTGTGGAAAAACGCGGTGGCGGGCTTTCAAGCGGCCATGATTGCCGAAGATTTCCTCGACACCGTGCGAAGCGTCTGGAAGCAGCAAGCGCTGCTGGAGGCCGAGGACGAAAAACCGGTCGCACCGCCCGCCCCCCTGGAAGCGTTGTTTCTCGCCCCGGTGCTCCACGCCGGTCGCCTGCACTTTCTTCCTTGGGAAGGCTGGGTGCGTAATAATTTGCTCAGAACTATTGAACTGGCCACCAATCTCCCGGCCGAGAGAAACGGAAACGAAGATTTGGCCGCCAAACTCTCGGCGGTCGAAGCTGTTGTCTCTCTTCTCTACCGGGACGAGGAAATTATAGGCGGATTGCAGCGCTTGCGGCGTCAACTCGGGGTTTACAGTGGCCAACCCTCGGCACATGCCCGCCGCGAGGTCGTCGCCCTCATGAAACAGCGCAAATTTCTGCAAGCTCTCTCCATTGAGAGCCGCATTCCGAGCGAGGAGTCGGTTTCCGGTGCAGTCAACGCCTTTGCATCGCAACTTGGTGCGGCGCGCGAACTCGGGCAGACCTTGCCAACTGCGGTCATCCGCGCCTGGAAGGATCGCCTCGGTTCCGGCGTGGAACAGGCGGTGACGAACCCCGTATTTCTCGCGGCACTGCACGGTTACCTTGAATTTGCGGGCCAAGTTCTGATGAATCCGGCCACAACGGCAGGGCAACCAATCGGCCAAGCGCAGCAGATGCGCCTCGATATCATCGGATCCATCAAGGAGTTACTCTCGTTGGAACCGATCCGCCCTTTGGCCCGCGGGTCGAAAGCCGCAGGCGAACCGCTCAATATCCTGCTCGTTGGTTCGCGGGACCTGCCTCAAGTCCATCTCTACCGACAAGAACAAAAAGTGGCGGCTTTGCGCAATCTCTCCACCCGCACAAGGCCGATAAACGTCGAGCGGGCCGATACTTGGGAAAAAATCAACGATCCCAAGCTGACCCGTCGTTTGGTCGGATGCGACATTCTCGTGGTCTGCCGGCTGCCGGCAACTCTTTCCGTTTTGCGACTCATCCACGCAGCTCGCCGGGCCGGCGTGCGGGTGATTTACGAAGTCGATGATCTGATTTTCGACCACGAAAATTTCCCACCCGCTTACGAGACTTATTCTGGAAGTGTCACCCGGCGAGAGCATCGGCAACTTGCGGAGGACACTCCACTGTGGCTCGAGGCCATGCGTTTGGCGGATGAGATCATTGTTTCGACCGCCACGCTAGCCGAACGCGTACGAGTTCTCCTAGGCGACAACCAGCCCGTGCATATCGAACCAAACTGCCAGCCGGGTCCACTTCGCAGCCGGGGAAGAGTTTCCCGCTATTTGTCGCACCCAACCATCCGCAGGTGGCGGGCCACCGAGCGCATGCGTCTCGTCTACGGAACAGGAACCAAAGCGCACAAACAAATTATAAACCAATGGATCTTGCCGGTGCTAGAGGATTTGCTTGAGCGGTATCCTCAGTTGGACATCACCTTGGTTGGACGACTCAAAGCCATTCCCCACGGCCTTGCCAACCACCCGCGTGTCCAGATCGTTCCCTTCATTGGCTACGACGCATATCTCGACATTCTTTCCTCTGCAGACCTTACTCTCGCCGCCATCGAGGAGGGTGTGGCCTCGGATGCGAAGAGCGGGCTCAAATGGATGGAAGCCGCCTTTCTCGGCGTTCCGTCGGTCGTTAGCCCTTCGGCCACTTACCGCGAGTTGCTGGAGGACGGATCGGATGTTCTTTTCGCCGGAACCAAGGAACAGTGGGAAGAACAGCTGGGGCGGTTGATCAGCGACCCGGATCTCCGCACGCGAATTGCCGAGGGGGCACTCCGCAAGGCAACCGCCTCATTTTCCCCAACAACCGCTGAAAATGTGTGGTCCAAGATCATCAGGCAAGAAGCGACAAACCCGCAGGAGGCTTGGCCCACCGGACGCCCGCTGCGACTGCTCTTGGTTAATCTTTATTTCCAACCCCAGTCGCAGGGAGGCGCCACACGCGTGGTCGAAGACCAGATCCGCAAATTGCTCGATCGCTACCCGGGACGGTACGAGATAACCGTGCTTTGCGCGGACCGGTTTGCCCACGATGGGGGCACCGACATTTACTGGCAAGAAAGCGTGCGTGTTGTCCGGTTCAAGACCAGTTCCAAGGAATGGCACTCCTACAGGGACGACGAGAGCAAGAAATTCATGCAAGATTGGCTCCGCCGGGAGAGCTTCGACGTAGTCCACGTACACGCACTCCAAGTGCTAACCGCGAGCGTGCTCGAGGCGGTGGCAGCAGCCAGCATTCCTTACATCGTGAGCATCCATGACGCTTGGTGGTTCTCACCCCACCAGTTTCTCACCTCGCCCTCCGGACAGCCCGTGGACCCCCAGGACTGGTTGGCCGAGACCGGTATGCGCCCACCCTCCCCAACATCGGGCGGCGAGGTCGTGTCGGTCGCCGCGCAATTGCGGAAACTGGAAAAATTACTCCGTCTTTTACACCGTAACGCTCAGGAGCAATCGGAGGCCTCCGCCCGCGGAGACATTTCTCAACGCGGTCAGTTGCAGGCCAAACGGCGTGAGTTAGACGTCCGTCTCGAAGATTTGATCACCGATCAGTCCATCCGCATCCGCGTCTATTCGGCTTACGTCAGACAGCGTGACCTCTTAGGTATTCTGCACGGTGCCACCGCACGACTGGCCGTGTCGTCTTCATTTGCCCGGCTATGTGCACAAGCAGGAGCGGAAGAGGTCGAAGTCTTGAACAACTCGTGGCAAATTTTTTCCCCCGGAGGTGTTCGCCCGGAAGCCGCCCCCCTCGAGTGCGCCTTCATAGGCGGGTGGAGCCTGCACAAGGGTGCCGGCATTCTGCTCGAAGCCTGCCAATTGCTCGGTGAGGCCGACCAGATCCGTTTACGCATCGTCGACCACTCCCTCGCCGCCGATGAATACTGCGTCGTTAAATGGGGCGGCATCGACGTTCGATTCATTGCCCCGATTCCGATGACCGGCATGCAGTTGTTCTATTCGTCGATTGATGTCCTTATTGCTCCCTCCATTTGGCCTGAGAGTTTCGGGCTGGTCACTCGCGAAGCCTTGGCAGCCGGGGTGTGGGTCATCGCCGCGGATTCTGGAGCCCTCGCCGAACCAGTTTTCGATAGCATCAACGGCCAAGTCATTCCCCCTCGCGACGCGCAGGCGCTGGCCGACGCCATCCGGTGGGCATGCACCCCGGAGGGGCGGAAGGTGCTGCAGGGCTGGCGAGAGGATGCGCTCGCCGGCATTGGCTCGAACAAACCCCCGGACAACCTGGAAACACTGCACAGTTTATACAAAAAAGCCGCCGGCATTTCATGAGCCATCGCTTCATTATAGGCATAGGCTCGCAGCGCGCCGGTTCGACACTGCTCCACCGCCTGATAGGGGACTGCATAGAAGTGTTCATGCATCCGGTCAAAGAGCTCCATTACTTTGACACCCTTTTCGGCAGTCGGCCGCAAAAAGCGCTCGCGGATTTCTCCCGCCGACAACTTTCCCGCGAAATGGACCGCATTATGGCTGCGAAAGACTATGACTTCATGAGCCGCCGATATAAATGTTTCCTTCGAGCAAACTCAATCCTTGCGACCACGGCGATCAGCGATGTCGACTACCTGGACTTGTTCCGCCCGTGCCTCCGCAAGTACAGCGTCCTCGGTGAAGTCACGCCGGAATACATGCTCTTCGACGAAGAACAGGTTGCCCGCATGCGCGGAATGGTCGGCGAAGATGCCACCATCATCATGCTTTGTCGCGACCCGGTTCAACGCCTGTTTTCCGCCGCCAAACTCTACAACATTTATAATGCCCTACGGATGAACCGCTTGCAATTGGATGCCTGGTTACGGCGGAATTTGGCCGAGAAGACGACTTGGATGCTGGCCCAGGACAGCTACAACGATTACGAGCGCGCCATTCGGATCTACCGCTCGGTATTCCCGCGCTTTCTGGCGCTCAGTTACGAACAACTCGTCACCGAGCCGGAGTCCGTATTGCCCTTACTGCGGGAAGCCTGCAACGTCACAATCGACGCGGTTCAGTTCCGTACTGGCGTCAGCAAAGTTAGCAATCGCCTTGAGGAAGTCGAGCCGCCTGATGCCGAGCTGGTGACGCAAGTGACCGAGCGCTACGCTGCGCAGATTGCCTTTCTTTCCGATTTTTTCCCCCATTACAAGTCGCGGGCCCTAGCCCCGTGCAGTGACACCTAAGGTGCCGACAAGCAGTTCCGGCGCACGTAACCAAACAGGCATGAAAAGTGGTTTGCGGAGGGCATTAGTCACCCGGTAGTAGTCTGCCACCGGATTTCCAGCGTGCGCGCTACACCGATCGAGATTGGACAGTCTGAGTTCCCCCAAGGCAAGCCCGCCACCACGGAACCGGAAGGTCAAATAATTTTTGCTCGCCCCTCGCCGGGCATGTCCGCGACCCGTCTGGCAATGGCACACTGGAGACCGTGCGCATATCGTCTCTTTTATCCGCTGCAGCCTCTTTGTCATGACGCAGCCTTGACCTGCCTGGCTGCATGGTCGATTGTTCTTACAGCAATGGTCCTTAAAAGGCTGCTGCCTCGAGCGCTAAATGCATTAATTTAGACGCGACCAAGCGGCGATAAGCAATTGCGGGAAGCCAATCTTATGGACGGAATATGCACCTTGGCAAACGACCGCATGTCTCCATTTTTGGAGGCATTTTTACCAAGCGTCCGCGCCCACATGCCTGATTTGCCAGTCCGCATAATCCCTTTCGACGACAACATCGAGAAAACAAAGGCTCTGGCCAAATCTCATCGTGCACAAATTGTAGAGCCAGACCAACGCTGGGACGAGTTGGGAGCCAAACTTTTCGGAGACGAGGATTATCGACGGGGAGTGCCTGCGTGGCGCTATCTGCGCAAACTGAACGCCTTCCAAACAGATCTGGACAGGTTTCTTTTTCTCGATGTCAACTGCCTCGTTTTAAACGACCTGCGGCCTCTGTGGACGGCTTGCATGAGTGACGCCCAGGATATTGTTTTTGCGATCAGATCACGACTCGACAGGACAATCAGCAAGCCCGATGTCCGTTCCGTGCTGGAAATACTCTCCCCGCGTTTGGGTGGGGCCTTTAACGCATGCTGCTTCATGAGCAGGCGGGGAACAATAGAACCGGAGACAGCACTGGCCATCGCCAGGAACAAAAATCTTCGGCTTCTCTTCGGTCGTGCCCCCGAGCAGGCGTTCATGGCTTGGTACATCGCAGTCACCGGCTTGAATGCGTTTTCCATGGCAGAAATTAGCCGGAGTCTGCGCAGAATCATCGGCGGAGCACGCTTCTCGATTGAGAAGACCGACGGCGGCCTTCATCGTTTTACCGAGGGCCCGTGGAAAAATAATCCGATCTACCTCCTCAAATGGGGCGGCCAGGACGTATCCGCCGTGCATGGCGGCAAGAACGCGGATCTCTTCCATCATCACCGGCAAATGGCTCTTTCCTAGAATGGACTTGTTCAGCGAAGCAAGTCGGTAGCCATAACAACAAACGGATTAACAAGTCTCCTCTACTGATGGTAAAAATACGTCGCTATTTAAACTTTGGCGTCAACAAACAAAGCGTCCGCAAATGATCGACAAGCTCTTCCTGTCTGTTGGTGCAATGAAGTCGGGAACCACTTGGCTTTACGATAAAGTACGCCATCATCCAGGCATTCATTTCTCCCCACAAAAAGAGGTGCATTTTTTCGCCTTTCATTATGGGCACAGCAACGCCTTAGCCGGCAAAAAGCGCGACAGGCGAGCCAAGCAGGCCATGCGGCTCGCGCGTGGCGAAAAGGCGGCAACGAAGACCCTCCAAAGGCTACGTCGGTGGCGAGCGAGCTACCTCAGCGATCCCGTCGACTTCAACTGGTTTGAGACCGTTATGGATGCGCCCCAAGCCAATGGGCGCTTCCTAGCCGACTTCTCGAACCTGAACTGCTTTCTGACTCCGGACAACTGGCGTGACCTGAGAGACAAGCATGCGCGGGAAATCCGTGTGATTTATATTCTCCGCGATCCGCTCCCACGAATTTGGTCGCACTTCAAATACCATCTTCAGTTTAGCAAACATCCCGCGGCTCGGGAGCCCGAGAAAGACTTTGATCTCTTTCGAACAGTTTTAGCCAAGGGCTGGTTTTGGCGAAACGCTTGCTACTCCACAACGGTCCAATCATTGCGGGCCGGCTTAGGCACCGGCAATTTTGGCCTTTTTTACTTTGAGGACATGATAGCGAGCCCGGAACAGTTTCTCACGGAACTCTTCCGCTTCCTTGAAATAGAACCCGTGGTCTATCATGGCGACCTGCACGGTCGAAAAAATATAAGCACGCCTGCTCCCATCCCGCCAGACTGGGCCGACTACACGCGTGCCAGACTCCACGAAGAAATGTTGTCGATGCGAGCGGCCGGAATTTGGCATGAGAAGTGGTCCTCGCTCGCTTAGCACCCTGACTAATGGATGGCATCTACACAATGGCCAACGACAGAATGGCTTCATTTTTGGAGTCCTTCCTGCGGAGCCTAAGGCGTGTTATGCCATCCGTGCCGATCGGGGTTATTCCGTTCGACGATTCCGTGCAGAAAACAGAGCAGTTAGCAGCCACTTACGGGGCATCACTGGTCCCACCGGATCTAACTTGGGACCTCATCGGCAAGAATATCTACGGCGACGAGGACTACCGTCCTGGCGTGCCGGCCTACCGGTATTACAGAAAATTCAATGCATTCACGGGTCCGTTCCAGACGTTTTGTTTCATGGATGTTAACACGCTTGTTCTCAGCCCCCTCAACGAACTGGGAAAGAGATTAGACCAAAACCATGATATATTGTTTCTGATGCGTTCGTCCCCAAAGCGTTCAATCCGACGCGATGTCGCGCGGTGCACCATGCAGATTCTCTCCCCCGGTATACTTAGTGGCTACAACGCCGGTTTCTTTCTGAGCCGTCGGAACACCGTCGACCCCTTGCACGCGGCGACACTCGGCCGGAATAAAAATCTGCGCCGCATTTTCGGCATGGCCCCCGAACAGGCATTCTTTGCTTGGTATGCTACGATTTGCGGTCTCCGTCACGGCCTCATTGGGGAGTTGGATCCGAGTCTCCAAAACGTATCTTCGGGTAAAAAGTTCCTTGTCGAAAAAAGCGGCGACGGGCGCTTTTATTTTCTGGAGGGGCCGTCGCAGGGGCGGCAGGCTTATTTCCTCAAATGGACAGGGCAAGACGCAGCAGAGATGAAGGGTGGCAAGAATGCAAACCTGCTGGATCTCTGCTTTTCCCCTTAATGCTAATGGACAAAGCCACAATTCAAACAACCACGGTCAATCCTCGCCACATTGGTGAACAACAATTTTCCGAATTCCTCCGCCTTACCGCTTTTCCTACCCTCTTGGAGGAACTTAAAGGACAGGCGCTTGAAACCATTGGATTTTTGACCAAACATCCGACGCGCGCTATCGAATATCCTTGGGCCGCCCACCAACTCGAATCGCGCGGAGTGCGCACGGCGGTTGATGTGGGCGCTGGAGTCTCGCCGCTACCTTTGCGTTTGGCCAGTCGGGGAATCAAAGTTACAACCGTTGACTATAGCCGTAATGTGCGAGCCTTGAAAGATCGTGAGAAGTGGACCGAGTGGGGATTCTTGGATTACTCCCTCCTTGATCCTTCGATAAGCTCCTATAATAAGCCTCTTTCTAAAGTGGACCTTGAGGCCGGTTCTCTGGATGCATTTTACTGCATTAGCGTGATTGAGCACACTCCAAGGTCGCTACGCATCGAAATGCTCGAAACGGCGGCACAGCTTGTCAGGGCAGGAGGCTGGGGAGTGGTCACCTTGGACCTCGTTCCCCGTACCCGGCGACTCCGCAATCGTGATCGAGGTCGCAAAGTCGAGGACGACAAAATTCATGGCACGGTTGACGATTTTGTCGATGAAGCGGCGATGGCAGGCTGGAAACTAGAAACCACCGAAATCGCAAAGCAGATTCCTGGCGCCGCGACGGATGTGGCAATGCTTGTATTCCACAGGACCGCAGACCCCGCCCCAACCGCGGAGGCACGGCGCTGCGTTGTTGCGAACGGCGACTCGGCAAGTCTGCAAGAACGGTTCTCCAAAATCTATCGGCGCGGAGGCTGGTCCGGTGGCAAAGCGGGTTCCGCCTCGGGAGCGGGTTCCAGTTTGGAATACACGAAAAACCTCCGGCAAAATCTTGGGGCACTGCTTGAAGAACTCCGGGTCTTCACTTTTCTTGACGCTCCGTGCGGTGACTTTGCCTGGTTTAAAGAGGTTGAGGTCCCAGAAGGGATGGTTTACTTAGGCATGGATGTGGTGCGTGACCTGATCCGTGCCAATCAGTCAAAATTCGCCTCCCGCCACCGCGTTTTCTTTGCCGGCGACATCACAGCCGACCCCCTCCCGAGTGCCGACCTCATGATGTGCCGCGACTGCCTATTTCATCTTTCGGACGACGATTGTTTTGCGTTTCTCCAAAACTTTATTGCCAGCGACATTGACGCTCTTTTGCTTACTTGTCACCGAAACACGGCGAACAATGACCTCCCCCCGGGGAAGGGAGTCCGACAAATAAACTTCCGCTTGCCTCCCTTCTCCTTTCCGGAACCGCGAAAAGCTATCGAAGACTACGTGAATGGTTTCCCCGCTCGCGACGTCTGTTTATGGCAGGCGGAGGAGCTCCGAGCTGCACTGGCTTCGCGAAAAAGTGGGACCACAAGGTGAAGGACCTCTTTTTTACAGGAAAGCCCGGCACTCACTGCAGGTCAAACGAGGCGGTTTACTCTTTCTTGCACGCGAATCTGGTTTGTCTCCGGTTCTTCTCGAATGAACTGTGCCTGACTCAAGCGCCCAGTGTTCACGTCGGCACCTTTAGTCACTATAGTTTTCGCGCCTTGTGAGGGCAGTTATGGTAATTAGCGCAGCACGTATCTCGGAATTTGGACGACGCGAAGCGCAATTGCCTAAACTTGTTCCAAAAATACTGGGTACCGACTTAAGCCGGGACGGCCAGCATTGATGCTGAGGCTAGGAAATCTTTTAGTCACCCTTTTCTACCCCTATCCCTGCAGCACACTCCGGGAGGGGAAACTCCGATGCCCAGTTGTCGTCAGTTTATCGCCATAACGCCCCGCTGCGGGAGCACATGGTGGTGCGATCTGCTTGCTCACGCGGGCTTAGGTCGCCCGGCGGAATTTCTCAACGGTGATGGCCTGTGGCGCAAATCACGCCCCACCATTACTCCACTTATCTCCTGGGCTGAACTACACCAAGGCATGGCATGCTCGTCCGGCACGGAGCAATACGACCTCAAAGCAAGCGGGTGCCAATTCATGCCATTGCTCAACCCGCCGCTGGAGACAACTCTGACAACGGAAGGTTTTCCAAACACCATATGGAGTTACCTTACGCGTCGAGACCTGCCGGCTCAGGCTCTCTCACTGTACCTTATGCGGAGAGTTGGCTCGGCTCACTCGCGCAAGGGCCAGGCCAAGCCCGTGTTTGATGCAACTTGGTTTCATCCCTCTCCGGCAAATCATGAGGCACTGATGTGCTGGTTGCTGCACATCGTCCAGCAGGAGTATGGTTGGGAAGCTTTTTTCTTGCGTCACAGCATCAAGCCTTGGCGCTACATTTATGAAGATATCGCACAGCACCCGGTCCTCAGTCTTCGCCGGTATTTACGACATGCCGATCTCCGGGGAGTCCGGAGGGCGGAGCTCACATTAAGCCCCGCGGTCTGCGCTCGTCGTGCCACGAGACGCTCGAGGTTTGTCAAACGAGATTACCCCACAGCCGCTTCGAGGGACTTGCTGGCGAGCTTCAAACATAGGTTTGCCCGACAGCTTTCGACTATCGACGAGCTGCGCGGGAAAGAGGCGGCTGCCTCACTCATGAAAATCTGCGCGATGAGCCGGTTAGACCGCAGTGAGATGAAAGGGCTTTAAGCACAGTCACCTTTTACTCGCGTCCCTGACATGCGGAACAGCCGCCTCCAAATAAGTCCCTCACCTACTGCCCGTGACTCAAACTCCGCACAATTCGGCCCTAGTTCCGCCCGGGCACTCCCGCGCTGGCTACAACCAAGCTCTTGTCCTTGCACCATCGCCATCTCCGACGCTGGAGTATTATTTTTCGCATGTCGCAGACAAAGTGCCGTCTGGAAACATCGAAACTTGCTACGCATCCCGTCCCTACGTGAAGCGTCCGAAACTCCAACCCGGAACCTGGGTTGTCATATTCAGGCATGCGCACCCGTCGTGGCTCCGCTTCATTCTTTCCCGAAGAAGGGAGCTATCACGCGTTACCTGGTTCCTCGATGATGACATTCCTGCAATGCTTTGGCAGAAATCTTTGCCTACTGTGTACGTTTGGAAATCGTATGTGCGATACCTGCACGTCAAGCTCCTTCTGGCAGGAAGGGGGACGGACTACGCTTTCTCGACAGAGGAACTGGCTTCGCGCTTTCCCAACATCCCTCGCGAGGTATGGCCGCCTCGGAGGGTGGACCCGCCTGCGCGGGAGCTTCCATTGCTCTATTTTTACCACGGAACCTCGTCGCACCATGCCGAACTGGCGTGGCTTGCCCCAATAGTGGGAGAAGTCCAGCGCCGTGTTCCCGAAGCATGGTTTGAACTGTTTGCGGACCGCACGGGAAGGGAAATTTTCCGTTCGGTTCCGCGGACCCGTTGCATTCACCCCATGGTCTGGGCGGACTTTTTGCGCTACACATCGACTTTCAAGGCGGACGTGGGGCTTGCGCCACTCCTCGATACTGCTTTCAACCGGGCCCGGGCGCCTGTCAAGTTTTTCGATATCACCCGCACGGGAGCTGCGGGCATCTTTTCCGAAAGCCGAACTTTTGGAAGCACCGTGCGGAATGGCGTCAACGGGCTCCTGCTGCCCAACGAGCCTGAGCGCTGGGTTGAGGCAATTATTCGTTTGCTGCAATCCCCCGCAGAACGACTCAGCCTTGCCACCCAAGCAAGCCGTGATTGCGGGACAGCTTCTGAAAAATGAACCGCTGGACCGACGTCTTGCCGGAGCGCTTTTTTCTCGGCTCACCGGGTGCGGTTCGTCAGCGCGGACATGCCCGACGCTTGGGGGAACTATTGGCTCCGTCCCGCATTACGACCGACCCAACAGAGGCACAAGCCGTCATCGCTTGGGGACTCAAACCAAGTTCCGAAAAGGCGGCCGAAGCGGCAGGCCGACACGGGCTGCCGCTCTGGCGGGCAGAGGACGCCTTTCTCCGCTCCGTTTGCCCGCGGCAGTCAGACCCTGCGCTTGGCATGGTTTTTGACGACCTCGGCATCTACTATGACGCTGACCATGAATCGCGGCTGGAGCGGCTGATTTTCCAAACTTCGGGCACCGCGGCCTATGAAGAACGGGCCGCCAATCTGGTCCGCCTGTGGCGGAAGCACCGGGTTTCCAAATACAACCACGCGCGGGAGTTTTCTGGCCAACTCCCAGAAAACTACGTTCTGGTCGTCGATCAGACACTGGGAGATCTCTCCATTCGTCACGGCCGTGGGGACCCGTCTGTTTTCCACCGCATGCTCGAAGCTGCGCTTAAGGAGAATCCGGACGACCACATTGTGCTCAAAGTCCACCCTTTGGCGGCCAAAGGGACTAAGCCGGGACACTTCAACCTAGGAATGGTCAGCCGGGAACGGCGTTTATGCCTCATCTCAGAGGATACTCATTTGGTGCGCTGTATCGAGCAGGCCAAGAAGGTTTATACTGTCACTTCGCAAGCGGGCTTCGAGGCTCTTCTATGGGGCAAAGCCGTTCGCACCTTCGGCATGCCTTTTTATGCAGGTTGGGGATTGACCGAAGACGCGATTGCTGCTCCCAGCCGGAGACGGCGTTGCCCCCTTGGACGATTGGTGCAAGCAGCTCTGGTCGATTATGCGCGCTATGTGAACCCCGAAACCGGCCAGCAGTGCGAGCCGGAAGAGATCATCGAGTACCTCGGCGTTCAGCGGGAGATTATGGAGCGATACCCGGCGTATCTGGCTGCGCCCAGCTTGTCTCTCGCCAAGCGTGCCGCCGTAAGACGCTTTTTTCCTTACAGCCAGGTCAATTTCAAAAAAGGCGCACTCCATGCAAAAAATACCGAAGCGGTCTTGGTTTGGGGGAGATCGCGCTCGCCCCACCATAGCTGCGGTAAACCCGTCATCCGACTGGAAGACGGCTTTATTCGCTCCGCGGGCTTAGGGTCCGCTTTTACACCCGCTGCATCGTGGGTAGCGGATAGAACGGGAATCTACTTTGATGCTTCTCGGCCTTCCGACCTCGAGAGCATCCTCCAGACGGCAGTTTTCACCCCGGAGTTGCGGTCCAGGGCCAGGTCTTTAACCGAAGCGATAATCAGCGCTAGATTGACCAAATATAATGTCGGCTCGGACGGCTGGACTATACCGGACGGCGTCGGACGAGTCGTCCTTGTGCCCGGCCAAGTGGAGGATGATGCCTCTGTGATTTGGGGATCTCCCCAGATCAGAACGAACATTGCGCTGCTCCGAGCCGTACGCGAGCGGAACCCGGATGCCTACCTGCTCTACAAACCTCACCCGGATGTCATCGCTGGCTCACGCTACGGAGGGGATGGTGCCTGGCTAGACTGGGCCGACAGCATAGCTGACCGTTGGGTGTCATTAGATTCTTTGTTTCCGATGGTGCACGAGGTTCACACCATGACATCCCTCGCTGGGTTTGAAGCATTGTTGCGGGGCAAGTCCGTTACCGTCCACGGCATGCCTTTTTATGCCGGTTGGGGTTTGACAGACGATATATTTCCCGCGCCTGACAGGCGAGCCCGGTTATTGAGCCTTGAGGAGTTGGTCGCCGGCGCTCTCATCCTTTATCCGCTTTATCTCAGCGCAGCGACAGGCCGCCCGACAACGCCTGAACGGGTCGTGCAGGAAATAGCGGAAGGACTTCGTCTCGGAGCCGCGGGCATATTAGAAACCCTGCTCGCACAATTCAAAAAAACCACCACTCGTTGGTCTGCTCCCTCTGAGAAGATAGGAGTGGGATCACTGCCTGCGAGGAACTTGCTGAGCTGACGCCCGTTTTTCGAGCAGGCTAACGATCGAAGGAACGGCAAGACTGATTCCTTTGTCCGAGTAATAAGACCCTCGGATAAGACACCGACTGAACAGAACATCGCAGAAGTCACGATGCACACGCGGGTCAGGTGCCGTGGGATTACGCCAAAACTCGTCAAGAGATACCTGGGTGGCTAGTCCCGGGACATTGTAAATGGCGCGCCCGAGTGCTTTGACCGGGCATCCGTGGCCAAAAGCCGAGGTGGCCACGGTGCTGTTAATGGTAACCAAGCCGCGCGTTTTTGCGAGGAGAGTGGGCAAATGGCCACCGTCGATAAAAAGAACCCGACTCGCTAAGCCGTGGTGAGCGGCAAGACGGGCGGTCTGGCCGCCGCGGGGCACTAGATCGTTGTCAAGAGGGTGGCACTTGACGACTAAACTCATTGGAGTCGGGGCGTAGCGCGCAAAGGACGCGAATACCGCCCCCAGAAACTCCTCAATGTCGAGGAAGTCCGAATGCTTCACGACTTGCGCGTCGCTATCCAATTGCAGGGGCACAAAAAAGAAAGGTGTTCCCGAAGCAAGAAAGAACCCCAACTTTCTCAAATGCCGACGCTTCTCGCCGAGCGCGTGCCGCCTAAGGATGCGCCTGGACCAACCGAATAGCTCACGCATCGGATGATACGGTCGGTGGGAGCGGTAGTGCGGATGCAACCAAGGCATGGCTAGATTGGCGGCATGGTTCGCGACATCCCAAGCTGCACGCCTGACCATGGAAATGGGCACCGGATCGACCGAGCGGCAGGATACTGGGTCGGCGGATGCCGCAGCAGCGAGAGCCTCAGCAGATCTAGGCAGCGGTGAATTAGCGTTGGCCCCTCCGAAATCTAGAGACAGACAGTATGGGCGAAGGTAACCCTCCTCAAAAACGTGTATGCGCAGGCCCAAATTCAGCGCCTCTTGGCAGGCCAGACCATGCATGGGCCGCACGTCGGAAAAAAGCACGAGGTCTGTGATATTTTCGACCGCGAGAATTTCCCGCAGGAAGCCGGGCCACTCGTCATATCGACCACGGTAATTAACTGCATCCGGCCGTCTCCAAAATAGACGGTCGCCGGCGCAAAAATTTACCCGCACACAGCGGTGGCCACGAGCATCAAGCTCGTCGGCAAGCCGCGCAAATAAGGGCGAGGCAACACCTTGCAGGAAGAGAAAGGTCAGACCAGATCCTAAAAACGTGTCGTCGCGTTTTACGTCAGCGCGCATGCGGAATTTTTCGGTTTCCTAGAAAACTCTCTTATGACAGAAAGAAGGACTCTCGGAAGTTCATGGGCACAGAGGGTGATTGGAAGGGATGCAAGTGATTTGGTCAGTCCGTTGGTGGTGATCAGGTAATCAGTGTAAGGCGTGCGTGAGTGGAAGATGTCGCGAGCAAGTATCGGGGCATGATCTCCATACCAGCACAGCACGATTGGTCTGTCGAGGCGGGCGCCGAGAGTTACTAACGCGCCGAACATCTGATCACTGTTACCGAGGTGCTGGAGGTAGGCCTCCCGCGGCGACTGGCCTTCGTCCAAACGGCCGGAAAGCCAAGGGCCATGGTTTTCCATAGTCACCGCAAAGGCGAAGCGTGGTTCCTCGCTTTCTTCGAAGAGGCGTTCCAAATAGGCGGCCAAAGCGGCATCGGATACGTGAGGGCCGCAGCGCGGGGCGGTGCGGAATCGTTCAGCTCCGTGTAACCGGTCGAAACCCAAGGCAGGCATCACCCTGTTACGGCGGAAAAAGCGCAAGTCGTGAGGATGAACAAAGTCCGTGGTGTATCCTTCCTCTTTGAGTATTCCCGGGAGCGAAGCATATTGGAGCCGTTCGGCACGGGCATACGGATTAAAGCGGTCACAGCCCAGCGCAGCGGGAGGAATCCCGGTCAGAAAGCTGAATTCGGTGCGCATGGTATAGGCTCCGCCGCAGGGCACGTCTAGAGACCCGTAAGCTGACGCATTGGGCTTTGCGGCTTGGAAGTCGGGCAAGTTAGGTGCATCGACAAAGATTCTCCGCGGGTCACTAAATGACTCGCATTGGACAGCGAGAACGTGAGGCAGCCGCGACAACTGGCTGGGCAGTCGGACAAATTTATACTGCAGCTTGGGAGCCGACTGCTCGGTGATCCACCGGGAATATTGGGCCAGCATTGGTACAAAAATGCCCCACTTGTTCGTTGCCACCTGGGGACGGAGTTCATCGGCGGGCCCGCACAATAACCTTCGGATTTTATCGGCCAAAATAATATGGCGCGGCATGAGCCAAAGCAGTATTGGTCCAGCGAGAAAAAGTACCCGCAAACCCCGATGAAGTGGGGGATCAAGCGGTGGCTCCATTCTGGCCAAAAAGAAAAGCAGGGCACCGAGTCCAAGGAGAATCACCCCCCCGGCGAGCGCATTCCGGGGCGCAAGTAAAAGTTGCCCGTAATAAAGTCCGGGATACCGAAGAATCTGGCCAACGAACTGCAGATCGAGAAAAACAAGCGGTTCGCCGAGTAAGTGTTGCTTGGTCCGGCCGGAAGCCACAAACACACCGACCGTGGCCAAGCCCAGTACCAATGAGATAATTGGGCGGTTGGTTGCGGCGCACCAAAAGCCATAGATGACGGCAAGCAGGAGGATTCGGAAAAGAAGCACCGTCGTCTGATACCACGTCTTGCGGTTTCTCTGGATAACAGCCAACTCTTCAAGCGCGGAGCCGGCAAGGAGGAAGACTAACAAAGACAGCAAAAGACTCATAAAGTTTTGGCCAATTTAACCCAGTATGTCTTAAAGCATTCCGAGGAAACGAAGCATTTTGGATGTCATTCGGAGTTCTTTTGTTCCGAAAACGCTACCTCTTGGCTATTTCGACGGAAATCCCCCCAAAAAACACACACCACTGAGAATAGGAATTTGCATCTCAGCCGTTGGAATAGAGCGATGACGTTAAAGTATGGACACCCCGTCTCGAGCCCACCGCGACCTTGGGCGAATGTTGAAGTGACCGTCACTACGGCAGAACCGATCGCGCCGGTTTTCAAGTTCACTGTCGAAATCATCGAGCCGAGTGTCGGAGAGCGACGATGATTGCGGTCCTCTGGCCGGACAATTCTCCGCGCAAGAGGAATCTGACCTCCCCTCGTTTACGGCCAGCCGACCACTCCAAACAAAAACGCCGCCCCGTGGAGGGCGGCGTTTTTATGAATAATTCGTTGGATGGATTACTCTGCAGCTTTCTGCAGGTCCTGCCCGACGGTTTCGACGGCTTCGCCTGTGGCTTTGGCGGCGTCTTTGGTGCCATCCCACATGCCTTCGGTCACGTCCTTCACGCCCGAGGCGGTGTCCTGCACAGCGCCCCAAGTTCCTTCGGTCAACGTTTGGGCACCTTCGCCGACAGCTTTGCCGGTTGCCTTGGTTGCATCCCATGCGCCCTCAGCCACTGCCTGGGTACCGTCGCCCACAGCTTGGGTGGTGGACTCAACAGCATCACCGGTTTTTTCGACGGCCTGTTGGACGTCTTGCTTGGTTTGATCACAAGCGGCCAGACCAAACGCGGTCGCCGCCACAATAAGGAAGTATGATTTCATAGCGATTCCAAGCGTGAAGACCCCCAGCGCTGTGCGCAAACACATTTTCGAAAAATCGCGGGGACAGGGCGCTAAATACAGAGGCCATCAGCCTGCAACCTTGACAGCCCCTGCCCACACTGCTTGTTTTGCCCTGTCATCGCGGCCAAATCCTGAGTAGCTCAGTGGTAGAGCGGTCGGCTGTTAACCGATTGGTCGTAGGTTCAAATCCTACCTCAGGAGCCACTTTCCCCCCATGTTTTGGGTCTACGTTTTGCAGAATCCCGCTGGGAAATTTTACGTCGGCCAGACGGACAACGTGCCGGCGCGCCTCGCCAACCACAACCGCACGAACAACCTCTCCGGAAAGTACACCCGCAAAAACGGCCCGTGGACCCTCGTCTGGAGTGAACTCCACCCGAGCCGGACATCAGCGATGGCCCGGGAACGTGAGATCAAGCGCTGGAAGTCTGCCAAGACCATCCGACTCCAATTGCTCGGGCTTCCCCAACAGCTCAGTGGTAGAGTCCCGGCTCGCCGGGATTAACCGATTGGTCGTAGGTTCAAATCCTACCTCAGGAGCCAGCGTCCGGCTTCATGAGCGGAAAAGACGATGATGCGCCACCGCCAGCGGGGCCGAACAAGTGATGTCCTGCCATCCACCGGAGACTTCTGCAAGGGCGTGAGCCAGAAACCCACCACAGGCGAGAAATTTCCTCCATTAGTCGTTGTTGGTTGATCCATCCTGCAGAGCCTGGCCGAAAGCTTCACCGGCTTCGCGGAAGGCTTTACCGACATTCGCCGCGGCCTCCTTGGCCTTGAGCAGGCTGGCCGTCATGCGTGCGGCGGTATATTGCGCCTGAAGCGCATCCCGCTGTTGACCCAGGCTACCAGCCTCGTCGGTCTTGCCGTCCGCGCGTATTTTGGCGATTTGGCTGTCCAGTCGGGTGAATCCTTCGTCGATTTTCGCCGCAGCCTCATCGGTTGGCGCGGCGGCATAAACCGAGACTTCTTTCTGCAGGGTCTGCAGGGTGTCTTGTGGTTTAGGGCAGCCGGGCATGGAGAAAAGAACCACGGCCGAGAGGACCAAAGCAATGGCGGGCTGAGTTCTCATGAGTTCATGCGGCGGTAGCGCGCGATCAGAGCGTTCGTCGAGCTGTCGTGCTTGAGCTCCGGAGCGTCCTGGCTTTCCAACTCGGGAATGATGCGCTGGGCCAGCACTTTGCCCAGTTCGACCCCCCACTGGTCGAAGGGATTGATCCCCCAAATGGTGCCCTGCGTGAAAACACTGTGCTCGTAGAGCGCAATGAGCTTGCCGAGCGTTTTTGGATCGATCACCTCCGCCAGGATGGTGTTGGACGGACGGTTGCCCTCAAAAACGCGATGCGGCACAAGGTCTTCGCGCGTTCCCTCGGCACGAACCTCTTTGGCTGTCTTCCCGAAGGCCAAGGCCTCCGCTTGGGCAAACATGTTGGCCAGAAGAATGTCATGGTGGCGACCGATCGGGTTGAGCGTTTTGGCAAAACCGATAAAATCGCACGGGATCAAGTGCGTGCCTTGGTGGATGAGTTGGTAGAAGGAGTGCTGACCGTTCGTGCCCGGCTCGCCCCAGTAAATGGCGCCGGTATTGTAATCGACGTGATGTCCGTCGAGCGTGACGCTCTTGCCATTGCTTTCCATGGTCAGTTGCTGGAGGTAGGCAGGGAAGCGCTTCAGATACTGTTCGTAAGGCAACACCGCCGCCGTCTGGGTGTCGAAAAAATCTCCGTACCAGACAGCGAGAAGTCCCATCAGAACCGGCAGGTTTTCCCCGAAAGGCGCGGTGCGGAAATGTTCGTCCATCTCATGGAAACCGGCGAGCATGGCGTGGAAGTTGTCCGGACCAACCGCCACCATGGTCGACAAGCCGATGGCCGAATCCATCGAGTAGCGGCCCCCCACCCAATCCCAGAATCCGAACATATTTGCCGTGTCGATGCCGAACTCGCGGACCTTCTCCGCATTGGTCGACACGGCGACAAAATGCCTGGCCACGCAACTCTCATCACCACCCAAACCGGCCACCACCCAGTCGCGCGCGGTGCGCGCATTGGTCATGGTTTCCAGCGTGGTGAAAGTTTTGGAGGAAATGACGAACAACGTCTCGGCCGGTTCAAGTCCGCGCACCGCCTCGGCAAAATCGTCACTGTCCACATTCGAGACGAATTCGCATCTCAGGGCGCGGTCGCTGTAAAATTTCAACGCTTCATAGGCCATGACCGGCCCGAGATCGGAACCGCCGATGCCGATGTTGATCACGTTGCGGATTTGCCGGCCGGTGTGTCCGACCCATGCTCCGGAGCGGAGACGCCCGGCAAAATCCGCCATTTTGTCCAGAACCTCGTGCACACCCGGCACCACGTCCTCGCCGTCGACCACGATTTTCTCCCCGCGCGGCGCGCGCAGCGCAACGTGGAGCACAGCGCGATCTTCCGTGGTGTTGATCTTCTCCCCGCGGAACATCGCGTCGATGCGGCCCCGCAATCCGCGCTCCGCGGCGAGGGCAACGAGCAGTTCGAGCGTGCGGCCGGTCACCCGGTTCTTCGCATAGTCGAGATAAAGCCCGCAGGCATCGGCAGTGAAACGGTCTCCGCGCTGCGGGTCGGCCGCGAAAAGTTGGCGCAAATGAAGGCCGGCGACCTCGGCATGGTGGGCCTGAAGTGCCTTCCAGGCGGGAGAGTCGGTCAGGGTAGAGGTGCTCATGGGCGTCGACCAAGGAAACAGAGATCCGGCAGAAGGTGAAACCTGAAATTCTGCCGGTTTGCGCTTGCTCCACAGGCCAAAGCAGCCAGATTGAAGAGGATGAAAACGCTTCTTCCTCTTGCCCTGGCCGCCGCGCTCCTTACCGGGTGCGCCGCCATTCAGCGGGCTGAAAACAACTCCACCGAGCAACTTCTCACCGCGGCCGGTTTCCGCGTGTTGCCCGCTGACACCGCGCAAAAGCAGGCCAAACTGGCCGAGCTAAAACCCTACACCATCGCGCGCCAGATCCGCGGCAACAGCGTGTATTACATTTATCCGGACGATCAGAACAACTTTGTCCTTGTCGGCGATCAGGCCGCTTACTCGAAGTACCAAAACCTTGTTGTGCAGCAGCAACTTTCCAACCAAAACCTCATGGCCGCCCAGATGGAGACCACGCCCGGCATGTGGGGCGGTTGGGGCTACTACGGCTACTAAAACCGAGCCATTCTCATTTACCACGGGCCCGCTTGCCACAAGCGGGCCCGTGTTTTTTCCTCCCGCCGCGGCGCTGCCTTGGCAGATCACCCTCCCGATGACCACCTCTTTTCCGCACGACTTCGACCGCCGCGCCTCGGTCTACGAGGAACACGCTCCAGTGCAGCGCGAGGCTGCGGCATGGCTGGCCGAGTGGCTGCCAGAAACCATCGACGGTCCGGTTCTAGAAGTCGGCGCCGGCACCGGGCTTTTCACCCGCCATCTCGCCGGACGCACCGGACAGCTTTGGGCTTCCGACATTTCTCAACGGATGGTCCAAGCCGGCCGGACCACCGTACCGGCCGCCCAATGGTCGGTTGCAGATGCAACCAATCCGCCGGCAGGTCCGGGCTACCGCTGGGTCTTGAGCTGCAGCCTGATTCAATGGCTTCCTGATCCCGCCAGCGCCTTCCAAGCATGGCACCGAATGACCGTGCCCGGGGCGAGGTTAGTCTCCGGATGGTTCGTTCGTGGCACTCTCGCCGGACTGTTTGAGGCCTGCCCGGAGGCCGCACCTTTCACATGGCGAGGGCCCGCGGAGTGGCATGATCTCCTGCAGAAAAACGGCTGGGAAACGGAACGCAGCGAGAGCCGCACTTACACAAGGCAGCATCTTCATTCTGCCGCCATGCTCCGCGCGGTGCAAAATGCCGGGGCGGTCATCCCTCACCGTCTCGGTGCCGGGCGACTCCGGCAAGCTTTGCGCCAATACGACCGCGCACACCGTGGTGAAAACGGCGTGACCGCCAACTTCGAATTCCTCCGACTGGAGGCCCTCAGGTCATGAACGCCGCCGAATCGGCAGAACTCATTCTTGCCAACTACCGCCGTCTTTTCGGCTGCGATCTCGTGGACACCGCGGATCCTTCGTGCGCCACGCAGCATCTCTGGGAGGCCCCGCGCGCCGTCCTCTCGGCCCTCGGACCTCCCGGCTCCGATCACCTTTTCAATTACGCCAACCGCACGGCGCTGGACCTTTTCGAATACGAGTGGAGCGAATTGATCGGTCAGCCCTCGAGTACGAGTGCCGAACCCGTACACCGCGACGAGCGGCGTCGTCTGCTCGATGAGGTGGGCAGGCACGGATTCATCGAGAACTATTCCGGGATCCGCATCAGTAAAAGAGGGCGCCGTTTCCGCATCGACAAGGCCACGGTCTTCAATCTGCTCGACCCGGCCGGCCATTACCTCGGCCAAGCCGCCACCTTCGCGGACTGGGCCCCGTTGGCCGATTTGCGCACTTGAAGCTTTCCTCACCCGACCCGCTGCGTCCTCCAATTGAGCCAGATGGTCGAGATGCCGGCCGAAACAAACGAAACCGAGAGTGCCACCCCGAGGACCCAGGCCGCGGCAGAACCCTCTTTGTGGATCCAAGCAACCCATGCCGTGCCCAGAAGTAGAAATCCGGTGAGAAATGTGCCGATCCAAGCGACGAACGGACGGCTCCGCACCGCGACGCCGATGCGGGCAAGCCCCACCA
>Ga0247834_1002228_pt1 | contig 30036 bp, 30 predicted proteins | sample LaCruzMarch2015__8_FD_187118 | JGI IMG/M metagenome (GOLD analysis project Ga0247834, IMG submission 187118) | Freshwater microbial communities from meromictic Lake La Cruz, Castile-La Mancha, Spain - LaCruzMarch2015_12m | ecosystem: Environmental > Aquatic > Freshwater > Lake | place: Spain... | reverse complement strand
ATTCGATACAAACCTTGTATTTTTCTGCGATTGACAGTTCACCAGGTAGTGTCTCTCAAGTGCGTGAATGTACCGCTCAATTACTTCGCTTTGCGAAGGAAACAAACGTGCCCGTTTTTTTAATTGGCCACATCACCAAAGATGGATCGATTGCTGGTCCGAAAGTGTTGGAACATATGGTCGATGCCGTGCTTCAGTTCGAAGGCGATAGAAATCATGTCTATCGTTTATTGCGTACGGTTAAAAATCGCTTTGGATCAACCAACGAACTGGGGATTTATGAAATGCAAGGAACTGGCTTACGCGTCGTGGACAACCCATCGGAAATTTTAATTACCAACTCAGATAATAGTTTAAGTGGTGTCGCTATTGCCACTACGGTAGAGGGCATGCGTCCGCTACAAATTGAAGTGCAAGCGCTGGTTAGTTCGGCAGCTTATGGCACGCCACAGCGATCCTCCACTGGTTTTGATCCAAAGCGACTAAACATGCTTCTGGCAGTAATGGAAAAGCGATGTGGTTTCAAATTAGCTTCAAAAGATGTGTTTTTGAATATCGCCGGCGGAATCAAAGTAGACGATACCGCGGTAGATTTGGCAGTAACGATGGCCGTTTTATCATCTAATGCTGATTTACCAATTCCACAAGGGATTACTTTTGCTGCAGAAGTGGGGTTGTCGGGAGAAGTAAGGCCAGTAAATAGAGCCGAAGTTAGAATTCATGAAGCGCAAAAATTAGGATATAAAACTATATACCTCTCTAAATATAATAAAGGCATCACTATTTCTAACTTCAAAATTAAAGTAGTGCTTTGCGAAAAAATTGAGGAAGTGGTAAGAAAAGTCTTTTCATAGTAATTAGAAAAACAGAAGTCGATAGAATATGGCTAGATTGATACTTATCCCAACTCCAATAGGAAATTTAGAAGATATCACCTTGCGTTCAATCCGTATATTAAGCAGTGCAGATTTAATTTTTTCGGAAGACACCAGGGTAACGAAACGATTACTTGCACACCTAAACATCACCAACACCATCTTTTCTTTTCATAGCCAAAATGAACACCGTTTATTAGATCGTGTGATTGAAAAAATACAAGAAGTAGAAACAGCCGTATTAGTCTCAGATGCTGGCACACCTGGTATTTCAGACCCTGGATTTTTATTGGTCCGAGCCTGTATTGAAGCAAATATTCCCGTAGAATGCTTGCCTGGTCCAACTGCCTTCGTGCCAGCGCTTGTTGCTAGTGGTTTACCCTGTGACAAGTTCGTTTTTGAAGGTTTTCTACCGCATAAAAAGGGGCGTCAAACTAGGTTGATTTTACTCAGTCAAGAAAGCCGTACGATTATTTTGTATGAATCCCCACACCGACTAGTAAAATGCTTGGGGCAAATTGTGGAGTATTTTGGTGCAGACCGTAAAATTTGTGTCTGCAGGGAAATATCGAAGTTTTACGAGGAATTTGCACGTGGAACGGCAGAAGAAGTTTTAGCGCATTTTCAACAAAAAGAAGTGAAAGGGGAAATCGTGCTAATTATAGGTGGAAGTACGACTAATTAATTGATTTCTTCTTTTTTTCAATGGCGTTAACCTTGGTTTCTTGAGTTTTAATTTCATTGGTTTTTACCCCTTGATCTTTTTTATTTTCCTCTATTTTTTTTTCATTATCACTAATTTGTTTTTTTAATTTTTCAATTTCTGACTGATAATCTTGCAAATCTCTCTCTAATTTTTTTTGATCGGAATTTAGATTTTTCAATTCCTCATTTGCAGCAGCTAATTCAATCGAAACGGACTCGCTTGCTGTTTTGACACCGAACTCTTGTAGCCGTTTATTCCATGACTGAAATTGGTCAGCGTGATCTTTTTTAGTTAAAAATGCACCCCCTAAATCTACTGCAAAATAAATTGTTGTTGATTCTCCGTTCTTTTCTTCGCTAATTGTTGCGTAAGCGTCAAAAGGTTTTGCTCCGAGTGACTTTGAACTGCCCTGAAGAACAACGTGTTCGCCTTTGCTCGACTTATGCTTTCCCCAATCCTTCATTAACGATTTTAGTGCATCTGAAGCTTGATCGACATTGGCATAAGGAATCAACAACGCTATGCAAGGTTTGCTACCCACTGAAAATGTTGAAGTGCTCTCGCCAATTTTAATTTGTTGGGTGAAACCCTTACTTAAAAATGCTGTTAGAAGTAATAAAAAAAATAGTTTCATGGAAAAATGTTTTTTACAAAATTAGTAAACAAACGGGAGAAATGAAGCTAAATTTTAAAATTGCGCTAATTTTACATTATGCAATTTTCACAAATAATTGGGCAGGATTCACTAAAGGAAGATTTTATCCATGAGATTAATTCAGGAAGGGTAAGCCATGCAAAATTATTTTCTGGAAAACATGGCCATGGAACACTTGCCTTAGCGCTGGCATTTACTCAATTTTTATTATGCGAGAATAAACAAGCTACCGATAGTTGTGGGGGCTGTCATTCGTGCAAACAAATGAATGATTTTGTTCATCCCGACGTGCATTATGTTTTTCCAATCGTTTTGGCAAATGAAAAATTATCCAATGGACATTTGCCAGCTTGGCGAAAACAGCTTTTTGAAAATAGCTACTTTGATTTATTGCAATGGACTAATATAATTGACACCAAAGAAAGAAAACCAGTAATTGGCTCCGAGGAAAGCCTTGACATTCAAAAAAAACTCAGTTTAAAGTCGTACCAAGGAAATTACAAAGTAATGATAATCTGGTGTGCCGACGAAATGAATGCAACCTGCGCCAATAAACTGTTAAAGATTATTGAAGAGCCGCCACCTCTTACCCTATTTATTCTGGTAACGGAAAAACCACAAAAACTACTTCCAACAATTCAATCAAGAACGCAAGCAGTCATCGTGCCGAGAATAAATCGCTCAATTTTAGCCGGCGAACTAATGGTTAGGCATCATGTAGAGGAAAGGGTTGCTCAAACCATCGCAGGATTTTCAGACGGCGACTACCTTCGTTCGTTTGAATTATTAAAAGAAGACAGCGTAAATGCCGCTTACCGAGAACAATTTATGAGTTTGATGCGCTGCACTTATAAAAAGGATGTTATTGCAATGCTCGACTGGGCAGAGGCATTAGCTGCAATTTCAAAAGAACGCCAAAAACTATTTGTTCTCTACAGCCTACATATGCTTAGACAAAGTCTTGTAAATAATTACATCGGGATCTCCAATCTTCCTGTCTCTGAGGAAGAGGCAACATTCATCGGGAAATTTTCTCCCTATATTTCAGGAAACAACATCTCGAAGTTTTTAACAACGTTCGATGAAGCCTATTATCATATCGAGCGAAATGCATTCGGCAAATTACTCTTTACACAAATGTGTTTTCAAACAATGCGGTACATTCACCAAGCATAATTTCGTAACTTTACACAAAAAAAACAAATGGGTTGTAATTCATGTGGGTCAGACGGCGGAACGCCAAGAGGTTGTAAAAATAACGGGACATGCAGTGCAGGTGGGTGTAATAAATTGGATGTTTATGATTGGCTTGCCAATATTTCACTCCCTTCCGGACAAAAAGTATATGATATAGTAGAGGTTCGCTTTAAAAATTCAAGAAAAGGATTTTATCGAAACGCCAACCACATTTCATTAAGCGTAGGCGATGTGGTGGTGGTGGAAACGGTACCAGGTTATGACGTTGGAGTAGTTTCAATTGTGGGGGAATTGGCACGCATCCAAGTAAAAAAGAAAGCGCCAGGTTTTAAACCAATGGAAACAAGAAAAATAACGGCTATTGCTTCCCAAAAAGAAATAGATAATTGGATTCAAGCGCGATCATTAGAGCAGGAAACGATGAACAAGTCGAGGGTTATGGCGCTAAAACTAGGACTTGAAATGAAAATTTCTGACGTTGAATACCAAGCTGACATGTCGAAAGCCCTCTTTTACTACACTGCCGAAGGAAGAATTGACTTTCGCCAATTGATTAAAGATATGGCTGATCAGTTTAAAATTCGAATTGAAATGAAACAAATTGGATCCAGGCAAGAATCGGCGCGCCTAGGAGGAATTGGCTCCTGTGGTCGCGAACTTTGCTGTAGTACTTGGCTTACGGACTTCAGGTCTGTCTCCACCTCCGCCGCACGCTATCAACAATTATCCCTCAACCCACAAAAACTTGCTGGTCAATGTGGCAAACTAAAATGCTGCTTGAATTACGAGCTAGATATGTACCTCGATGCAATAAAATCATTTCCCAAAAACGAAGTGAAGCTCAAAACGGAAAAAGGAGAGGCAACACATATAAAAACCGATGTTTTTAAACGCCTCATGTGGTTTGCGCTACAAGGCGAGAATGGACTAATTGCATTGAATCCTGAACAAGTAAAAAAAATTCAGGAACTCAATAAAGCGGGATCAATTCCCAAAGACCTAAAAGAATTTACCTTTGTCGTTGAAAAAGAAGTAGAAATTGGATACGATAACGTAGTTGGGCAAGACAGTATTTCTCGTTTTGCTCATAACAACAAAAACAGAAATAAAAATAAAAACAGGAATAAATTTAGGCCTAAAAAATAAGCGATGAAGAAATTATTATATCTATTAATTGGAATTGCTTTTTTATTCTCTTGCACCAATTCTTCGATATACAATCGCTCCTTTCATTTTGACAATAATACGTGGAAACAAAAAATAAAACCAAAATTTATAGTTCAAATTAAGGACACTTCACTTACCTACGATTTTACCTTAAGTTTTCGCACCACTACCGACTATAAATTCAGCAATATTTGGATTTACTTAACAACTAAAACACCTTTCAAACAAGTTATTCGTGAACCATATGAAATAAAAACTTGCTATCCTAATGGCGAGTGGGTTGGTACGAAAACGGGCAGTATGGTGGAACACAAACTGGTGTTCAGAAGGCGGAAAGTGCCACAAATTGGCAAATACACTTTTATCATAGAACAAGGAGTCGTTCAAAAAGCATTGAATGAACTTGTCGACATTACCTTTGATGTATCTAAAGTAGAAAAATAAGATGCGATTTCGGTGCCTAAATGACGATGAATTAGTTGAACTAGACAAAGAGTTTGTTCAGTTTTTAATACTAAATCATGTTTACAAAGAAGATTGGGCCACTTTGAACCAAAGTCAACCACTGAAAGCCAAGCAATTAGTCGAAATGTTTAGCGACGTAGTTTTAGAAAAAGTTTATTCGAAAGTTTCCTACTTAGAACGCCTAGTGGCTAAACAAATTTGCTTTTGTTCATTGGCTGAATCGAGTGCTGAAATGCTAACAGTAGAGGCACTTGTCGATGATATTGATTTAACAAACGAAGATAAGCTGGACGATTATCTGCTAATAACACCCTCTAAATTATCTATTTATCACGGTAAAAAAAAATTTACAAAAGCAAAAGCAGATGAAGTATTTTTGCTGTTAAACCACGGATTTGTCATGTCAAATGAAGATCGCTACCAAAATTTATCTCAACACCTAATCAAAACAACTTAATCCAAACTTTATGAAAAAAACAATTTTAATAATCGCACTGGGTTTTATTACCGCAGGCTATACGCAAATTACAACTCCCAAAGCAAGTCCTTTGGCTAAAATTGAGCAAAAAGTGGGCTTAGCTGATATCAGCATCACCTATTCGAGACCAAGCGTAAAAGACCGAACCGTATTTGGTGATGTGGTAGAATTTGGCAAGATTTGGCGATTGGGAGCCAATGAAAACACCTTGATAAAATCCTCTGAAAACCTAATCTTTGGCAATGACACCGTAAAAGCGGGCACCTATTCACTATATGTTATTGCCGATAAAAAATCATGGCAGATCATCTTTTACAATGAAGTAGATAATTGGGGAGTACCTGATAATTGGTCTGCGGATAAAATTGTTTACAAAGTAACAGTTCCTGTAATAGAAATGAAAGATAAAGTAGAAAATTTACAGATTTCTATTGACAAAATAACTAATAATGGTGCAGAAATAAACATAGCATGGGACCGAACCAAAGTGGCACTCTCATTTAGTCTTAACACTAAAGACAAAGTTATTACGAGCATCAAAAAAACAATGAATGGGCCACAAGCCAACGACTACCACCAAGCAGCAACCTATTATTTCACAGAAAAAATAGACCTGAAACAAGCATTAATCTGGTCGACTCTAGCGGTTGAAATGCGTGGTGAAAAAGCGTATTGGATGACGCGATTAAAAGCGCAACTTCAAGCAGAAAATGGCGACTTCAAGGGAGCAATAGCAACCGCAAAAAAATCGATGGAAGCAGCTGCTGCAGATGACGACTCAAATTATGTTAAAATGAATAAATTGTCCATCGAAGAATGGTCTAAAAAATAAAATTCATGTGGCAAAGGTACAAGTACCATGCATTGTTGCACATCATAATTTTCTTGTGGGGATTTACAGGTATTTTAGGTAAACTAATACACAAAGACGCCTTGTACATCGTTTGGTATCGCGTGTTAATTGCCTTTATTGCCCTTGGATTGTTTTTATTCTTCGTCGGAAAAAGTGTTCACCTCACCAAGAAAACAGCCCTGAGGACTTTTGGAGTTGGTTTTATTGTTGCAATACATTGGATTTCCTTTTATTACGCTATTCAGCTCTCCACTGCGTCATTGGCTATTTTGTGCTTATCAACAACGACACTTCATGTTTCCTGGTTAGCTCCTTTAGTCATGAAACAAAAATTTTCTTTGCGGCAATTTTTTATGGGCTTACTCGTGATTGCTGGCATTTCGCTTGTTTCGTTTAATTTCAATGGTCAAGAAATTTTCGCGCTTGTTCTTGGTCTGTTTTCGGCACTTTGCGCCGCATTCTTCTCTGTTTTCAATGCTAAGTTGTCCGAAGACACAAGTGCTGATAAGTTAACATTTTACGAAATGATTGCCGCATTTATTTTCGTGTCTTTTCTACTTTTATGTACAGGAAAACTTACTTTTTCTGCGCTTCAACTAACTGTTACTGATTTTCTTTGGCTACTTTTTCTTGGTGTCGTCTGTACCTCGTTTGCATTTTTAGCAACGATCGTTATCGTCCGAAAATTAGGAGCGTTTACGGTGTCTTTAAGTATAAACCTCGAACCCATTTACACGATTATTTTAGCAATTATTCTTTTAAAAGAACACAAATTACTTTCTCTTAACTTTTATATTGGTGCTGTACTCATCCTCCTAGTATTGCTAATTAATGGCTTGATGAAACACTATGAAGTAAAGTCAAGCGATAAGGTGCAGCATTAAACTATTTTTTTTGAGTAACTTTGTAAAAACATGAAAACACTCATCTTATTTACTACCATCTTTTTAATTTTTGTTGGAAACGTAGGTTTGCCTGTTTTCAATCATTCGTGTAAAGAAAATGGTGTTTTCACCTCCTACATTTTTGATCACAATGCATGTGTTTGCGCGAATAAAAAAGTACCTCCTTGCTGTGAAAAAGATAAGGACAAAGAAGACGGTTGCTGTTCTGACAGTTTGGACGTACTAAAAAATAATTGTGACTACGAACGAACAGCTAATTTTAAACTACCACTTTTCACACTTTTATCCAATAATAACGCAATAAATACATTTCAAGACCGAGTTTTAGTCCCGCAAATAGAAAATAGCGTGGATTTCGAACAGCCGCCCAACAAACCACCCGGAAAACTTATTTTGCTCAAAAAACAAGTATCTCAGATTTAAAAATACAAGGCGTGATTTTCTAACCTTATATTTTTAATTATGCATTCAAAACTTTTAATTAACCTAACTTTCTTTTTTTGTTCGATAACAATCCATGCGCAAATTAAAGGCCTTGTGCAAGGACTTAATGCCACATCTGTTGAGATACTGGTAGGAACAAAAATAAAACTCCTTCGTGCAAAAACAGGAACGAGCACGAACGAAAGTGGCACCTTCGAAATTGCTTTACCTAAAATACTCCCCGATACATTGGTTTTTTTCTATCCTGGCTATTACCCCGACTCAATTATTGTGGACAAAAAAGACCGGTTTATTGCCTTAAATATCATCCTCAAGGCGGAAGTACATTTTGGTGAAATTACTGTTGATGGAAAAAAATTTACGCATGGTATTTCGAAAATGAAAACCCTTCATGTGGAGGAAATTACTGCCGGAGAATTACGCAAAGCTGCCTGTTGCAATTTATCCGAATCATTTGAGACAAATGCCTCAGTAGATGTAAACTTTACCGATGCCGTGTCGGGTGCGAAAAAAATTCAAATGATGGGAATTAACGGCGTTTACACACAAATACAACTGGAAAATATCCCCTACCTCCGAGGACTAGAAAGTTCGTTCGGACTTAATTCACTTCCTGGCACATGGATTGAATCTATTCAAATTACAAAAGGGACAGGAAATGTGGTTAACGGTTACGAATCCATGGCTGGATTAATCAACTTGGAATTAAAAAAACCTAAAGAAATGGAACGTTTATTTGTGAATGCGTACCAAAATAGATTTGGGCGCTCAGAAGTGAATGTAAATGGAGGGCAAATAATCAATAAAAAATGGAGTAGCGGTACCTTTGCGCATGCCTCAGTAGTTCTGGGAAACATCGACGAGAATAACGATGGATTTCGAGATATTCCGATGGGCGACAACTTCGCACTGATGAATCGTTGGGCTTATCAAGGAGATAAAATGGAAGCGCAACTCGGCATAAACTTGAACCATGAACGAAAAATGGGGGGACAAAACGTTTACCTTAGAGAAAATCCAGTTGGTTACGGTGTATTAATTAATTCGCGACACGCAGATGTCTTTGCGAAAACTGGATTTTTTATGAAAAAACCAATGCGCTCATTTGGCGTGATTTACAACCTAAAATACCAGGATATTGAGGGACAATTTGGTAATCGTCTCTTCTCAGGTACAGAAAAACGAGGATACGTAAATGCCCTTTACGAGGATATTATCGGTACAAGCGATCACAAAATAAAAGTAGGATCAAGCTTTGTTGTGACTCAAATCACACAAAATAACGACTCGATTAACGATAATAGAAATGAAATTGTTCCTGGCGCATTTGTAGAATATACCTACGGAGGTTCGCGCTTGAACACTGTTGTGGGTGCACGTATGGATTATCATAATTTATTCGGGTGGCAGTTTTGTCCTCGCGTTCATGCAAAATATACTTTTACTGAAACAACAGATTTTCGGTTTACAGCAGGGCGAGGATGGCGCGTACCTAACTATATTATTGATAATGTTTCCCTGTTAGCAAGTTCTAAAAACTGGATTGCCCCATCGGAAATACTCCCTGAAATTTCATGGAACTTCGGTGGCTCGATTGTGCAAGAATTTACCCTATTCAAAAGAAAAGCATCATTTAGTGTTGACTTATACCGAACGTTTTTCGAACGACAATTAATCATCGACCGGGATGAAGACCCTTCAAAAGTTGTCTTTAAAAATTTGAATTCCCCATCTATTTCGAACAGCCTACAAGCGGAAGTAGCGATTAATCCACTTAAAAATCTAGAAATTCGAATTGCCGGTAAATATTTGGATGTAAAAACAATTTTAGATGGTAGATTTCAACAGCAGATTATACTTCCAAAATATCGAGGCTTTGTTAATGTTGCCTCCAAAAGCAAAAACAAGCGTTGGGAATATGATTTTACCTGTTCTATTTTTGGAAAATCACGTCTTCCAATAGAAAAACCAGGTGACCCAGAAAGGTTCAGCCCATCCTATCCCATGATCAACACACAAATAACGCATGTTTACAAACGCATGGATTTTTACCTCGGCATTGAAAATTTGACTAATTTTAGGCAACTAAGACCTGTGGTTGACCCTTTAAATCCATTTGGTAGCGACTTTGATGCCACCTGTGTTTGGGGTCCTATTACAGGAACAAATGCATACATTGGCCTGCGATATGCCCTTTTACGTAAACCCCTAAAAAAATAAATTATGAAAACAACGCTTTTAATTCTGGCGATTTGCTTAAGCCAAGTAGTATTTTCTCAACAAGCAAAAAAACAAACCATTCTCATTCAAACATCCGCCCAATGTGATGACTGTAAAGAACGAATTGAAGGTGCGCTGAATTATACCAAAGGTGTGAAATTCGCAGATTTAGACCTCGAAACAAAAAAGGTAAGCGTGCAATATAAAACCAAGAAAATAAACGCGCAAGAGATTAAAGATATCATCGCTAAAATCGGCTACGATGCCGACGAAGTAAAAGCTGACGCTGAAGCGGTTTCAAAACTTCCCAAATGCTGCCAGCCAAAAGGTCATCCCTGAAGTGAAATTGTGCTCACTGCAATATCCCGTGGTAAGACCAAAAATAAAAGTTGATAACTAGTATGTGGTTTTTTTTGATTTATCGACCTGTTCAATTAACATTGGTTATCTTCGCACAAAAATTTGTAAAAAGCCATGAGTGATGCAATCAAACACGAATGTGGAATTGCCTTGTTGAGGCTCAAGAAACCACTGCAGTTTTACTTAGACAAATACGGCACGGCTTTGTACGGCCTAAATAAAATGCAACTCTTAATGGAAAAGCAGCACAACCGCGGTCAAGATGGCGCAGGTTTGGCTAACATTAAATTTGATATGACCCCGGGAGATCGGTACATTTCTCGCGTTCGTTCCATTCAAAAAAATCCAATACAAGATATTTTTGATCAAATTAATGCTCGGTTTCTTCAAATTCAACGCGAAGAACCTAAACTGCTTAAAAACATTGATTTTTTGAAAAAAAACGCGGGTTTTACCGGCGAATTATTTCTAGGCCATCTTCGCTATGGAACCTTTGGTCGAAATTCGATCGAGAGTTGTCATCCTTTTCTCCGCCAAAATAACTGGATTTCGAGAAATCTTGTCGTGGCAGGAAACTTTAACTTAACCAATGTAGATGAATTATTTGATTCCTTAGTGAAAATTGGCCAGCATCCAAAAGAAAAATCAGATACGGTTACCGTATTAGAGAAAATCGGGCATTCCTTAGATGTAGCACACGATGCCTTGGTTGAAAACTATAAAGCCAAAGGATTTGATAAAGCAACTAGCTACAAAATGATTGCTGATCAACTCCAAATTGCAGACATACTTAAAAACTCCTCCAATAATTGGGATGGTGGCTATGCTATGGCGGGACTTTTAGGACATGGAGATGCATTCGTACTGCGGGACCCTGCCGGGATTCGACCTGCATTTTGGTACGAAGATGACGAAATATGTGTAGTGGCCTCGGAACGACCTGTAATTCAAACGGCCTTTAATTTACAGCTCGAAGAAATTAACGAATTAAAACCGGGGCATGCGCTAATCGTCAAAAAAAATGGGCATGTTACAGAAGAATTAATCAATGCGCCTGTTGCTCCTCTACAATGTTCATTCGAAAGAATCTATTTCTCTAGGGGCTCAGATGCAGACATCTATAAAGAAAGACAGGCACTGGGGAACTACATTGTTCCACAAGTAATGGCTGCAATAGACAACGATCTTTGTGATTCTGTTTTCTCTTTTATTCCAAATACAGCAGAGGTATCCTTTCTTGGAATGATAAAAGGTATTGAGGATGAATTAAATGAGCGAAAAGTAAAAGAAATTACAGCGCTAGGCGCAAATCCATCCGCGGAAGATATTACGAAAATAATTCAGCAACGAACAAGAATTGAAAAAATAGCGATTAAAGATGCCAAACTTCGCACCTTCATAACCCAAGATAATTCGCGTGACGATCTCGTTACGCACGTGTACGATATTACCTATGGCAGCTTGCGCAAGGGAGTTGATAATTTAGTCATCATCGACGATAGCATTGTGCGTGGAACAACCTTGAAACAAAGTATTTTACGAATGCTTGATCGCTTGAGTCCTAAAAAAATTATTGTTGTTTCCTCCGCTCCACAAATCAGGTATCCTGATTGCTACGGAATTGATATGGCTAAGTTAGGGGATTTCATTGCCTTTGAAGCCGCTATTTGTCTTCTACATGATCGAAATATGCAATCAACCATTGATTTTGTTTACCGAAAATGTAAAGAACAACTGCTACTTCCTAAAGAACAAGCCAAAAATTTTGTTAAAGAAATATACGCCCCTTTCACTGATGAAGAAATCTCAGCCAAAATAGCCGTTCTACTGAAACCTAAAATCGTACTATCAGAGGTGGTTATTATTTTTCAAAAAGTGGAATACCTCCATAAAGCTTGTCCAAATCATTTAGGCGATTGGTATTTCACAGGAAATTATCCCACACCCGGCGGCAATAAGGTCGTTAATCGTGCTTTTGTTAATTGGTTTGAAAAAATAAACGAAAGAGCGTACTAAGGCATAAAAATAGCCTGCTCACTAATCAATTGGGTAGCACCGCTATTATTTTTAATAAAGTCGCTTGCTTTTGTAGCTAATTCTACCTTGTTTTTCTCCATGGCCCCTACTGCCGCTATAAATTCAACTGGAGATTTAACACGGATAGCAAAACCCGCCTTTAATGGCTCTACGGTCTCTGGAAATTTATCCACTTTTGGCCCAAAAATAACCGGTAGACCAAAAACCAAGGGCTCAAGAATGTTATGCAATTTACCGGAAAATCCCCCTCCCATTACTGCAATATCCCCAAACCGATAAGCCATTGACAAATGACCAATCGTGTCTAAAATTAAGACCTGTTGTTGCCTGTAATTGCTAAATGCTGTAAAGCGAATGGCTTTATCACCCATGCTAGCCATGAGTCGCGCACTATTTTCTTCTTTAACATCGTGTGGTGCAACTATGATTTTTCGTGTGCAGCCACTTTCCAATAAAGCAAGTAACAAGCCCTCTTCTTCTCGCCAGCTACTACCAAAAATGATAGCTTTTTCACCTTCCAAAAAAGTACTAAAAATCTCATTCTCAAGAGATGAATGGTTTGATTTTTCAATTGTTGCAGCGCGATTTGCCAAAACGCGATCAAATCGTGGATCGCCAACACAAGCTATCTGCTCTATTTGGATAGACTGCAGCAAGGCAAATGTTGACTTATTTTGAACGAAGAAAAAATCAAACGATTGAAGTATTTTTCGGAAGAATCCCCCATAAAACTTAAAATAAACTTGATCTTTTCGAAGTAAAGTAGCTACTGAAAGTAATACAACCCCTTGTTTCTTGGCGGCAAAAACAACATTGGCCCAAAACTCATACTTAATAAATATCGCGTAAGTAGGTTGAAGTTTTTGAATAAAAATCGCCGCATTTTTAGGTGTATCAAGCGGCAAATACACCGCGTAATCAACACAGTTTTTCCTCTTTTGATAATGATCCATGCCGGAAGGCGAGAAGAAAGAGACAACGATCAAACAAGAGGGATCACGCTCTTTTAAAGCAAACATAAGGTCTAATCCTTGGTCAAATTCGCCCAATGATGCACAATGAAACCAACAAATTTTATCACTTTTAGGGATGCTATCTAATGTTTCCTGCCAATTTTTTCGTCCTTCTACCCATCGTTTTGCTTTTGGTGAAAAAACTGCATAAATCCGAATGAAAAAACCAAAAACTAAAACAGAAAAATTATACAACAAATTCATCTTAATTATAATAAAAATCTTTTGGCTTACGCTTGTAAATCGGAATAAACCAACCTATGCGAAAACCGAACTGAAGATCTAATCTTATGGCTTGAGATACCGGAATCGTGGGCTGGTCAAAGAAAATTGTTCGTCTATTTTTTGTGAATCCTTGTTGTGCGTATAGCCCTACATAAAAGCTATAAAATCCACCGTCAGCCAAAAAAGAATACCCAACGAATTGATGCGTGTTAACACCCGTTGTCATGCGGTCGTATCCCTTTTTATAATCTAATTCTAACTGAGGGATAACCTGATCCTGTGTTTCAATTCGCATGTGATGCAACAAATAGCCTACGCCGCCGTGCACAAAAATACCTGAGTTTTTATTTGATCCCCAAACAGGAAATAAGCCTCCGATTGATGCATTCGCATTAAATCCTCGAGGCATGACCAAAACCCTTGCAATGTCGCCATTAATATCCGTAATATTTCCCTGTGCATCTACCAAGTGATCAAACACCCCCGTTAAATTTACTTTATGTCCAAAAATAAAATTAGCATCTAAACCGAAGTAAAACTGCTTAGCTGTTTTATAACCCGCCATAAAACCAATATGGTTAAGATAGCCGTACCGATCGTCCAAATCTCCTGATGGGAAATTTCCCCCATAATGCACCCCAACCCATGGCGTAGCGATGGCAGAATCTTTCACTGTTCGCTGAGCGACAAACACTTGAATGGATTGGAACATGAGGCTTGCAATTATAGATACCCTCAAAAAAATAGAAGTCTTTTTCATGATCTACAGTTCTTATAAATAAAAACTTTCTATAAAATTAGCACATAATTCTATACTAATTAGTTTGTGCCTTTTTATATCCTTATAATCCATGTAAATTATTATTTGAACACTTATTATCTTGCCTAAAACCCTTACTTTTGACGTAAATTGATTTCAATTATTTGTATGAGAAAAATTCAAATGGTCGATTTAATCAGCCAATATGAAAAAATTAAGCCGGCCATTGATGAAGCGATTTTTTCGGTCATACAAAATGCCCAATTTATTAATGGACCAGAAGTTGCTGGTTTTCAAAGTGAATTTGAAAGCTATCTAGGAATTAAACACGTAATTCCATGTGCTAACGGCACAGATGCTTTACAAATCGCCATGATGAGTTTAGGGTTGAAACCTGGTGATGAAATTATTACTCCTTCCTTTACCTATATTGCCACCACAGAAGTGATGGCTCTACTTGGACTAACACCTATTTTTGTTGATGTAGATCCACTTACATTTTGTTTAGACCCGAGCAAAATTGAAGCAGCAATCACCAAAAATACCAAGGCAATTGTTCCCGTTCATCTTTATGGACAAGCTGCCGATATGAATAAAATAATGGCTATCGCAGAAAAGCACAAACTATTTGTAATTGAAGATAATGCACAAGCCATTGGCTCTGATTACCACCTGGATAATGGATCAGTCTTAAAAACAGGGACTATAGGACATATTGGCTGCACGTCATTTTTTCCTAGCAAAAACTTAGGCTGCTACGGCGATGGTGGCGCAATGTGTACAAATGATGATGCACTGGCTGAAAAAATTCGCATGATTGCAAATCATGGCCAAAGTAAAAGGTATTACCACGATATGGTAGGATGTAATTCACGTTTAGATAGCATCCAAGCAGCCGTATTGCGCATAAAACTTCGTCAATTAGATAATTATATTGATGCTCGAAGAAACGTTGCTGATTACTATGATGGGATACTAGGAAGTATAAAAGGCGTGAGTATTCCATTTCGTGCGCATGACTCCAAGCATGTTTTTCATCAATACACTATTAAATTGGAAGGGATTGATCGCAATGGATTAAATGAATATTTAGCCTCCAAAGAAATTCCCTCCATGATTTATTATCCGGTTCCGGCTCATCGTCAAAAAATGTTTGCTCATTTTGGAAGTGATGCCACTAATTTACCGGTAACTGATGAACTTACCTCCATTGTTATTTCGCTTCCCATTCATACTGAAATGCAAGATGAACAACTTGAATTGATCACATCAGAAATCATAGAATTCATTCAAAAAAAATGAAAATAGCTGTAATTGGAACTGGATATGTTGGACTAGTAACTGGTACGTGTCTTGCAGAAACAGGGAATATCGTTTCTTGCATTGATATTGATGCTAATAAAATCGCTCGGCTAAATAAGGGAGAAGTGCCCATTTATGAGCCACAATTAGATGCTTACTTTGAACGTAACATGAAAGCCAAGCGTTTAATCTTTACAACCTCATTGGTAGATGGGATTAAAGATGCTGAGGTGATCTTTCTAGCACTTCCTACTCCTCCTGGTGAGGATGGATCGGCAGATTTATCCTACATTTTAAAAGTTGCCGAACAATTGGGGAGCATGATCGAGAAATACACCATTATTGTTGACAAAAGCACCGTTCCTGTTGGCACGGCAGATAAAGTACATGCCATCATCTCCAAGAAAGCAAGAGGTACATTTAGCGTTGTTTCAAACCCTGAATTTTTACGCGAAGGCTTTGCGATTAGCGATTTCATGAAACCGGACAGAGTAGTTATTGGAACGGAGGATGCCACAGCACGAAAAGTGATGGAAAGGCTTTATAAACCATTCGTTCGGCAAGGTAATCCCATTATATTCATGGATGCGAAATCAGCCGAACTAACTAAATATGCCGCCAATGCTTTTTTGGCGACGAAAATTACCTTCATGAATGAGATTGCGAATTATTGTGAGTTAGTTGGTGCAAATGTGGATCAAGTTAGAATTGGTATTGGTTCAGACGATCGAATTGGCAAACGCTTTTTATTCCCTGGAATTGGCTATGGTGGTTCTTGTTTTCCCAAAGATGTACAAGCATTAGTTAAAGCAGGAAAGGATGATGATTTTGAGTTTAATGTCTTACGCTCTGTTATGGAGGTTAATACGCGACAAAAAACAATCTTGTTTCCAAAAATAATGAATTACTTTGATGGAAATATAAGAGGGAAAAATATTGCGGTTTGGGGCTTGGCATTTAAGCCCGATACGGATGATATTCGCGAAGCTCCCGCTTTATATTTAATTAATAAATTAGTTGAGTCAGGGGCCGTAATCACAGCCTTTGATCCGGAGGCCATGGAAAATGTTCGTACACAAATAGGCGATAAGATCCAGTATACCGAAAATGAATACGATGCCTTAAAAGAAGCCGATGCTTTGATAATCTGTACCGAATGGAGCATCTTTAGAAATCCAGATTTTAGTAGAATTAAAGCAGAAATGAAGGGAAATGCACTATTTGACGGCAGAAACTTATTCGACCTAGAAGACATGGAATCAAAAGGATTTTGCTATTTTAGCATTGGTCGAAAAGCCATAATCTCAAAACAATGAAAAGAATACTCATTACAGGAGCGGCAGGTTTTTTAGGCTCCCATCTTTGCGATCGGTTTATTAAAGACGGGTATCATGTGATTGGCATGGACAACCTCATCACTGGAAATTTGAAAAACATTGAGCACCTTTTTAAACTAGAACACTTTGAGTTTTACCACCACGACATTTCTAAATTTATCCATGTTTCAGGAAAACTAGACTTTATTCTTCACTTTGCTTCACCTGCAAGCCCTATTGATTACCTTAAAATTCCAATTCAAACCTTAAAAGTTGGCTCTTTAGGCGTTCATAATTGCCTTGGTTTAGCAAAAACAAAAGCAGCACGTATTCTTATCGCATCTACTTCTGAAGTGTATGGAGACCCAGAGGTGCATCCGCAGCACGAAGATTATTGGGGCAATGTAAATCCTGTTGGACCCAGAGGAGTATACGATGAAGCCAAACGATTTCAAGAAGCCATCACCATGGCATATCATAATTTTCACGGATTGGAAACAAGAATTGCCAGGATATTTAATACCTACGGCCCGAGAATGCGCCTAAACGATGGCCGAGTACTCCCAGCATTTATTGGTCAAGCACTTCGTGGAGAAGATTTAACTGTATTTGGAGATGGTTCACAAACCCGTTCCTTTTGCTATGTTGACGATCTAGTGGAAGGTATCGTACGTTTATTACACAGCGATTGTTCTGATCCAGTTAACCTTGGAAACCCAGCGGAAATTACCATTGATCAGTTCGCAAAAGAAATCATTGAGCTAACCAATACAACGCAAAAGGTAGTTTATAGTTCATTGCCCGTTGATGATCCGAAACAACGAAGACCCGATATTACTAAAGCAACTTCACTACTGAATTGGAATCCTGCCATTGATCGTAAAGAGGGCCTAAATAGGACTTACTCCTATTTTTTAAGCTTGTCGAAAGAAGAATTAATGGCAACAGAACATAATAATTTTGATAAATACATCATCTCTTAATGGAACGCTATTTTTCACATGAAACAGCCATCATAGATGCGAATTCCTCCATCGGGGAAGGAACAAAAATTTGGCATTTTTCTCATATTATGGCAAACTGTATAATTGGTAAAGGATGTAATATTGGTCAAAATGTGGTGGTCTCGCCTGATGTGGCACTTGGCGATAATGTGAAAGTTCAAAACAACGTGTCTATATATTCCGGTGTAATCTGTGAAGATGATGTTTTTCTTGGGCCTTCCATGGTATTTACCAATGTGATAAATCCCAGAAGCCATGTTGTACGCAGAGGACAATATGCCAAAACAATTGTGAGAAAGGGGGCAAGTATTGGCGCAAACGCAACCATTGTTTGCGGACACGAGATTGGCGAATATGCCTTTATCGGAGCAGGCGCTGTTGTTACAAAGGAAGTGCTTCCCTATGCCTTAGTGCTTGGTAATCCAGCCCGACAAGTTGGTTGGATGAGTAAATTTGGACATAAATTAGTTTTTGATGAAAATGGATTGGCTAACTGTCCCGAAAGTGGTGAAAAATATCAGCTAAATGAAAACAAACTTTCAATTATTGTATAATGTCAGAAGAAAATAAAATTCGTTTTGCTGTAGTTGGAGCAGGACATATAGGCAAAAGACACGCCGAAATGATTTGCCGAGAAGCCGAAGCCGAATTAGTGGCGTTGGTTGATTGTAGATCAGCCGAAGATTGTGATGCGGAAAAATTTGGCGTTCCTTTCTTTTCCTCTATTGACGAATTGCTAGCAGCAGATTTAGCTATTGATGTTGTAAATATATGCACGCCGAATGGCCTCCACGCTTCGCAAGCAATAGCTGCCCTCCATGCAAATAAGCACGTTGTATGCGAAAAACCGATGGGCCTCAGCAAAGAAAGTTGCGAAAAAGTATTGTTTCAAGCCCTGCAAGTATCAAAACATGTCTTTTGTGTGATGCAAAATCGGTATTCTCCACCATCTGAATGGATTAAATCGATCATTGAAGAAGGCAAATTAGGAGAGATATTTATGGTGCAATTGAATTGTTTTTGGAATAGAGACGAACGCTATTACAAAGCAGGTGGCTGGAAAGGTACTGAGGAAATGGATGGAGGAACGTTGTTTACCCAATTCTCACACTTTATTGATATTATGTACTGGCTTTTTGGAGATGTTGAGAATATTCAAGGGAAATTTGCCGATTTTACACACAAGGGCTTAACCGATTTCGAAGATTCTGGATTCGTTAGTTTCAACTTTACTAGTGGAGGAATGGGCTGTATCAATTATTCAACGGCCGTTGCCAATCAAAATTTAGAGTCTTCCATGACCATCATTGGTGAAAAAGGAAGCGTTAAAATTGGTGGACAATACATGAATGAGGTAGAGGTTTGTTCAATTGAAGGTTATACCATGCCCGAATTAAAAGAGTCGAATCCCGCCAATGATTATGGCCCTTATAAAGGTTCTGCAGCCAACCATAACTATGTAATTTCAAATGTTATTGATACGCTAAAAGGGCGAACTTCAGCCACTACAAATGCACTAGAAGGCATGAAAGTGGTTGATATTATTGAACGTATTTACAAGGTAAGAAATGAAGCTATTCAATTGAATCGATCGTAAAAATGGAAAAGAAAATCTATCAAAAACTTATAGACCGTGAAACAAGTCTCGCAGTTATAGGATTAGGTTATGTTGGTTTACCAATTGCCTTAGAATTTGCTAAAAAGATAAACGTGATTGGCTTTGATATTAGTCAAGAGCGCATCGATTTAATGAAAAATAAAATCGATCCAAGCAACGAATTAAAGTCGGTAGATTTTGAAAATTGTTCGATTGATTTTACGGCTAATTTGGAGGAACTTCGTGCTGCTACTTTTTATATTATTGCTGTTCCCACACCAATTGACGATGCGAATTTACCCGATTTACGCCCGCTACTCGCCGCTACAAAAACCATCGCTAAAGTTTTAAAAAAAGGAGATTACGTGGTGTATGAATCAACTGTTTATCCTGGCTGTACTGAGGAGGACTGTATCCCACTTATAGAAAAGAAAAGCGGCTTAGTGTTTAAAGAAGATTTTAAGATAGGTTATTCCCCTGAAAGAATTAATCCGGGAGATAAGGTACACACCCTGCAAAATGTGGTGAAGGTTGTTTCAGGATGTTGCGATGAGTCTCTTCAAGAAATTGCACTCACCTATCAACTAGTTGTAGAAGCAGGCGTGCATCGTGCGCCATCAATAAAGGTGGCTGAAGCGGCAAAAATTATCGAAAATACCCAACGTGATGTAAACATTGCTTTGATAAATGAATTATCAATCATTTTTAATAAGCTTAAGATTAACACTTATGATGTGCTAGAAGCAGCCGGTACCAAATGGAATTTTTTGAATTTCACTCCTGGTTTGGTGGGTGGCCATTGTATTGGAGTTGATCCCTACTATCTGACACATAAAGCGCAACAAGCCGGTTATCACTCACGTGTAATTACCAGTGGCCGATATGTCAATGACTCCATGGGGTTTTATATCGCAAAACAGACTGTAAAAAAAGTAATTGCACAGGGAAAACACATTCAAGAAGCGAGAGCCCTCATCATGGGCGCTACGTTTAAGGAGGATGTAAGCGATATTCGGAATACGAAGGTTATTGATATCGTAACTGAATTAAAATCCTACCAAATGGCTGTAGATATTGTAGATCCCCATGCAAGCTCTGAGGAAATGGAAAAAGAATACGGCGTTACACTCATTCAGCAACCTTCTAATAACTATGATGCTATTATCGTTGCCGTTAATCATCACGCCTATTTAGATTTAACAGAAACCTATTTTAAAAGTTTATTCAAAGAAGGTAAAGGTATTTTTATCGATGTCAAAGGAATATATAAATCAAAAATTAAGGACCTAGAATATTGGAGTTTGTAAAAAATGATACAGTATAAAAAACACATAATGTTAACTGGTGGGGCAGGATTTATTGGATCCCATGTTGTAAGACGTTTTGTGACGAATTATCCCGATTATCGAATCATTAATGTAGATAAACTCACGTATGCTGGAAATTTAGAAAACCTCATTGATATAGAACACAAAGACAACTATGTGTTCGAAAAAGCGGATGTCGTTGATAAAAAAGCATTGGATGAATTGTTTCTAAAATATAAAATTACTGATGTCATTCACCTTGCTGCAGAATCACACGTAGATCGTTCTATTGAGGGACCGATGGAATTTGTGTTAACCAATGTGGTTGGAACGGTTACCCTTCTCGAAGCCGCTAAAGCCGCTTGGACTGATAAAAACGACCACGTTTTTTACCATGTTTCAACGGATGAAGTTTTTGGGAGTTTGGAAAGCGAAGGTTTTTTTACCGAAAATACACCCTACGATCCACGGAGCCCCTACTCTGCCTCCAAAGCATCATCTGATCATTTTGTTCACGCTTATTTTCATACCTTTCAGCTTCCGGTAAAGATGTCAAATTGCTCCAATAATTATGGCAGTCATCATTTTCCTGAAAAATTAATTCCCCTAATGATTAATAACATTCTTAATGAAAAACCCTTGCCGATTTATGGTAATGGCCTAAATATTAGGGATTGGCTTTGGGTAGAAGATCACGCAAGTGCTATTGATGCTGTTTTTCATAAAGGTAAAATTGGCGAGTCGTATAATATTGGAGGATTAAATGAATGGTCCAACATCGATTTAGTGATGTTTTTATGCCAACTCATGGATCAAAAATTGGGAAGAGCAGAAGGCAGTTCTGCCAAATTAATCACGTACATCAAAGACAGAGCAGGTCACGATCAGCGCTACGCGATTGATGCAAGTAAAGTAAGTAACGAATTAGGTTGGACACCTTCCATAAACTTTGAAGATGGCTTATCAAAAACCATCGACTGGTATTTAGCAAATAAAGAATGGATCGACAAAGTGACCAGCGGAAGCTACCAAAATTATTACGACCAACAATACAATAATCGTTAATTAATATGGGATTATTTGGATTTTTCAAACAGCAAACAAGTAATAAAAAAGCCCTAGACATATCAAAAATAAAAGTAGATATGCATAGCCATTTGATCCCGGGAATTGATGATGGGGCAAAAAGCATGGACGAGACAATTGCGCTCCTTACAAAATTTGAATCCCTCGGCTATTCGAAAATAATTACCACCCCACACATTAAAAATCCATCCTATCCAAATACAAGTGCTATTATTTTAAGTGGATTAGATGAGGTGCGAAAAGAAATGGAAGCAGTGGGCATTACCCTAACACTAGAAGCCGCAGCGGAGTATTTTTTTGATGAATCCTTTCTAGAAAAAGTTAAAAATCGCGATGTACTCACCTTTGGCGATAACTACGTTTTATTTGAATTCTCATTTTATCATGCTCCAAGTTTTGAAGAAGTACTGTTTGATGAATTAATAAAAGCAGGCTATAAACCTGTTATTGCTCATTTTGAGCGCTACTTATACTATTTAGGGTCTATTGAAAAAGCCGTTGAATGGCGAAAAAGAGGCGTGAACATTCAAATTAATCTCCTTTCTCTCACTGGGCATTATGGTATGGAAATAAAGAAACAGGCTGAAATGCTCATTGATGCCTGTGAGTTTGATTTTGTTGGTTCGGATTGTCACCGCATGGAGCATCTTACGCTACTTGAAGAATCACTGACCCTTCCTCAACTTGAAAAGATGAACAACTATTTACTTAAAAATAAATTCTTGTGAAGCTCCACCTGCTGCGCCACGCCAAAACGAAAGTACTATCCATCAGCGGTAAAGACATTGATCGAGAATTAGCCGAAAAAGGACTGCGACAAGCGATTGAAATGAAAGCGTTTCTTTCGAAAACCGATTGGAAAAAAACCTTGCTCTTGTGTTCAGACGCAACCCGCACCAAACAAACACTCGAAAATGTAGCACTGGAAGGGCAATTTAATGCAATCAAATATTCAATTGAATTATACCTTGCAGAGGCAATGCATCTAAAAACTCTCATAGCGGACCAAGAGAATTATGATTTATTTATTATTGGTCATAACAATGGCTTGTCAGAATTAGCACAAGAACTGTGCGGCAATTACATCTGCCTGAAAACCTGTGAATACATCGAAATTGAATGTGCTGGAAACGATTGGTCGGATATTTTTATCCAAAAAGGAAGGGTTACAGCACAGTTTCATCCAAAGGTGGATTAATCACTGGTTTTTCTTTTGTGTCTTTGTTATCTATGTAATGATAGATGATTTGTGGAGTTGATTTAATTGCTGCTTCACGCTCCTCCTCCTCACGTAATTTTTGCTTATAGATGGCCTCTAAATCGGGGGGCTCAATGCCTAACTCTTTTTCGATTTCGTATTGAAATTTTGGACGTTGAGGGCCTTTTGATCTATAATAGATAGCTAAAAAAAACCCGGTACTTAAGCCCATTAAATGACCTTCCCATGAAATTCTTAAATTGGTTGGAAAAAGCCCCCAAACCATGCTACCGTATAAAAAAACAATTAATAAGGATAAGGCTTGAAGCGGAAAATATTTTCGAATTATTCCAGACATAAATAGAAAACCAGCTAAAGCGTAAATTACAGCACTCATTCCAATGTGATAAACACCCCGGTCCTCCGCAAAAGCCCACAATAACAATCCACTCATAATCCATGAAAGGACAAAAATCTTGAACCCAATTTTACGATACGAATAAAATAATAAAGTGCTAAGAAAAAAAATAGCTGGCGTATTGTTTAAAATATGTTTGGAATCATCACTAGCGTGAATTAGGGGCATAAATAAAATTCCTTTTAGCCCTCTGAGTTGCTTAGGCAATACACCTAATTCATAGAAATTATAAAGAAATAAGGCATCCGCCCAGTATACTAACCACATGGCAAATACAATAAGCAAAGCCCAGAACGCAGCACTTTTTAAACTTACCTCTTCCAATTGATTTTTTACCATACTAGAAAATATCAAATGCTGTACCTAATCGAAATCACTGACAATCTGTCCGAGATTTTAAATTTTTGACGCCAACAACCAAAGAGATAATCCGTAAAATGCTAACAAATAATAAAGTACCTTTGAGGTATCAAAAATCAGGTTTTCTTTATGTCAAAGTTTACTTTTGAAAACAAAGTTTTCATCATTACAGGGTCCAGTAGCGGAATCGGAAAAGCAATTGCCCTTGCATTAGCTCGTAAGGGAGCACAAGTGGTCTTAAATGGTAGAAATGAGGAACGATTACGTACCACAGAATCAGAACTTCTTGCTATTACAGCAAACATAATTTCAGTTTGTGCCGACGTTTCCACGATTTCTGGTGCACAAGAACTAATCGATAAAACAATCGAGCGCTTCCATAAGATAGACGGCTTAATAAATAATGTTGGTGTTTCCATGCGTGGTCGAATAGCTGATTTAAACCCTGAGGTCTACAAAACCGTTTTTGAAAGTAATGTACTTGGAACCGTTTACCCAACAATTCCTGCCATTAAACACATCAGAGAAACAAAAGGAAGTATCGTGTTTATTTCAAGCTTGGCCGCAGTGCACGGCCTGCCCTTTTTATCCGCATACAGTTCCTCCAAATTGGCCTTGAGGGCTATCGTTGAATCGCTGCGAATAGAAGAGGTAAAACATAAAGTGCACGTGGGCCTTGTACTTGTTGGGATTACGGCAATTGAGGATAATAAAGAAGCAATTAATTTTGACGGCAGTAAAATTATTTTGGAAAAACGAGACGCTCGAAAAGTCCAAAGTACAGAGCAAGTTGCCCAAGCAGTGCTAAATAATATCTCGAAACGTAAATTTATCACGGTGCAAACAACCATCGGAAAGATAAATGCATTTCTCCACGCTCGATTTCCTCTCTTAGTGGAACGGATTTTAATTAAGAACATACATAAATTTGATCATTTCAATAAATAATATGCTGATAGGTTCGAATTACGACAAACTTGAATTAATAGTGGGAGACATCTTATTACTGGAACCCATCGGGTTCTTTGGCGACCTGCTAATTTTTTTAATTAGTGTTTATTTTGCCTATAAAATCATTAAACGCAATGTAAAATCGTCCTTTTTCACTTATTGGATTTGGTTCTTTTTGATTTTCGGAACATCAATGTTAATGGGGGGATTTGGACATTTGATGTACCACTATTGGGGTGAAAGTGGTAAATACATGGGTTGGTATAGTTCACTTTTCGCAACAACCTGTCTCGAATTGGCCTTCATTTCAATTTATCCCAATTTAGCAAGAAAAAAATTATTGACGTTTCTGGCTTTTGGGAAACTGATTGCTGCTATTCTTTTGGAGTTTTACCTATTAAGTACAAATGATATCGATAAAAACGAAGCGCTTGGTGTAATTATCCCTTCGATAAACTCATTTATTGGCCTTGGCTATTGCGCTGGTTATTTAAGTTATTATTACCAAAATAAATTTGTGGTGCACTTCCACTATTTTTGGATCAGCATTCTAATTTTAATGCCAGCCAGTATATTTCAACTACTAAAAATAAATCCTCACCAATACTTTGACCGAAATGATGTGTCGCATTTATTACTAATTTTGACTTTATTTACTTTCTATAAAGGACTCCAAAAACTAGCTGTAATTGATCTCTCTAAAAGCTTGGATTAGCGCACTAAGATTACGAACGCTTCCCCTATCGATTTCGGGAATTCTAATGGGCATTGCCTTAGCAAAGATAAATGGACAATGGGATAGTTTGATCTTTTTTGGAGCCTTGTGTACCACGATTTCATTTCAAATTACCTCCAACCTAGCAAACGACTTGGGAGATACCCTGAAAGGTACAGATAATACCGAACGAATTGGGCCTTTACGCGGTGTTCAATCGGGACTAATTTCCAAAAACGCAATGATTGGCGCTATTTGCGTGTTCGTAATGTTAAGTTTTGCTTCCTCATTTCTTCTCCTCTTCCATTGTGCCGACTTGTTGAGTCCTTATGCAGTAACTTGCTATGCGATACTTTCGCTACTTTGCGTTATTGCGGCAATTACCTACACAATAGGTAAAAAAGCATACGGTTATCACGGACTCGGCGATGCCATGGTTTTTGTTTTTTTTGGATTAGTCGGTGTAATGGGCTCCTATGGTTTGTTTGGAAATACCCTGAATATAAATACCATTTTTGCTAGTTTAAGTATTGGTACTTGGAGTGTTGGTGTATTAAATCTTAATAACATGCGAGACCGAGAAAATGATATGCGCTGCAACAAAAATACCATTGCAGTAAAACTCGGTTTTGAAGGCGCCAAAAAATATCATTTCACCCTTGTAATTATAGGCATTTGCTCATGGATACTTCTCGTTATAAACAGCTATTTAGAGAACAAAAACATCCTTATTTTTCTTGCTTTTCTGCCCCTAATACTTTTTTTAAATCACCTTCAAAAAATAAAAAAAATAAATTTACCTATCGCGTTCGATCCCGAATTAAAAGTGCTTTCGTTGAGTACTTTTCTCGCGACGCTTTTTCTATTCGCAATTAGTTTTATTGAGCGTTAAATTGTCTGATAATTAGGCTTCATCGGAGCATAACTAAAAAATAATAGTAACTTTGTACACTTTAAAAAGTGTAAAATGAATATTCTAGTTTGTATAAGTAAATCCCCCGATACTACGTCAAAAATTGCATTTGTTCAAGACAATAAACTGTTTGATGAAACTGGTGTGCAATACATTGTTAACCCTTATGATGAATGGTACGCGTTAGTTAGGGCGCTTGAATTAAAAGAAAGTTTAGGTGGGCAAGTTACCATCATTACTGTTGGCTTGGCAAACGACGAAGCAATCATGCGAAAAGCCCTAGCGATTGGTGCAGATGAAGCCATTAGAATTAATGCTGAAGCAAAAGATGCCTACTTCACGGCGTGTCAAATTGGAAATTATGCCAAAGAAAAAGGCTTTGATTTAATTTTAACAGGCAAAGAAACTATCAATTTTAACGGTTCACAGGTCGGAGGAATGATTTCGGAAGTGCTTGACCTACCGTTTCTTTCTCTTGCGTCTAAACTAACTGTCGATGGCCAAACTGTCCATGTTGAACGAGAAATTGCCGGTGGAATACAGGTAGTGGAGTGCCATTTACCGCTTGTCATATCATGTGCAAAAGGAATGGCTGAACCACGAATTCCAAATATGCGAGGGATAATGGCGGCAAGAACAAAGCCCTTACAAATCATAGAGCCAATAAATATCGAGGAACTTACCAGCTATGTGTCGTTTGTAACACCTACAACCAAGGCGACAGTAAAAATTATAGATTCAGCAAACATGGATGAACTAGTCCGCTTGTTGCACAGTGAAGCAAAAGTTATATAATTATAAAAATAAAAAAAATGGTTTTAGTTTATTTAACAACGCAAAATGGTCTATCAAAGTCTGCACTTGAAACAGTAAGCTATGCTAGAAAATTAGCGGATGATGTCGCCGTCATAACTTGTGGCAACGCGTCAGAAAACGATTTGTCTGTCCTCGGTGAATACGGCGCGAAATCGATTTTAATCCATCGCGCCATCAACGGAGAAGACCATCAACAACTTACACGCTTAATTGCTTCATTTGCTAATTCACTTGATGTAAACACTGTTTTATTTTCGCACGATTTCGTTGGGAAAGCAGTTGCTCCAAGACTATCCGTGCGACTAAAAGCTGGATTAATTTCAGGTGCTATTGATTTGCCTGCTGCTGATGGGTCAATTAAAGTAAACGTGTTTTCGGGAAAGGCAATGGCCTACGTAAAAGTTAATACTTCCATTAAAATTATTTCCTTGTTGCCAAATAGTGTTCCCGCAGAAAATAACCCTGTTGCCTGTACATTTCAGGAAGTAAGTGACGATTTTGGAACAGCAGCGATTACCATTTTATCGACTAAAAAACCGGAAGGTGATATTCCACTTCCCGAAGCAGAGTTAGTCGTTTCGGCAGGAAGGGGGATGAAGGGACCCGAAAATTGGACGATGATTGAAAACTTAGCACAAGCACTGGGTGCAGCAACTGCATGCTCTCGACCTGTTGCTGATATTGGCTGGCGACCGCATCACGAACATGTTGGTCAAACGGGAGTTGCCATTCGTCCGAACCTTTACATTGCAATCGGTATTTCCGGTGCAATTCAACATTTAGCAGGTGTAAATGGATCTAAAGTGATCGTGGTGGTGAATAGCGATAGTGAGGCTCCTTTTTTTAAAGCGGCTGACTACGGTGTTATTGGCGATGCTTTTGATGTTATTCCTAAACTGACAGAAGCCGTGAGAAAATTTAGAGCAGAAAACAATTAGTCATTATTTTTTGTAATTTTAGCTTAAGACAATTTTCGAAAAAATGAAAAAAATAGCCCTAGAAATAGCTGGTATCACTTATAGCCAAACTCAATCAGGGTCGTACGTCCTTACCCTATCCGAAGAGAATGGGAAAAGAAAATTACCCATTGTTATTGGTGGATTTGAGGCACAAGCCATCGCAATAGAATTGGAAAAAATGTCTCCTAACCGTCCACTTACTCATGATTTGTTTAAATCTTTCTGCGAATCGTATTCCGTTAATGTTACCGAAGTGATTATTTACAAATTTTTTGAGGGTGTTTTTTATGCTAAGATAATTTGCATTAAAGAAAATGAAGTTACGGAAATCGACTCAAGGACGTCAGATGCAATTGCTATAGGCATTCGGTTTGATTGCCCTATTTATTCTTATGAGAGCATATTGGATGAGGTTGGTTCTACCAATGAGCGAAAAGAATATAATCGGGATGAATCAACAGATGAGGATCAAGAACAGTTGGAAATAAACGACTCATCACGAGAAGATTTTTTTGCCGAAATCAATGAATCTATCGAAGAAATGAAGTTGCGACTCCAAGACGCTATCAGTCAAGAGGATTACGAATTGGCCTCGTATTTAAGGGATGAAATTGCGAAGAAATCCATTAAATAATGATTGAAAAAGCAACACCGCTTTCCACCAATTCCACGTTTAGTATAAAATTGAAATTAATCGTTATGATTTTCTTTCAATATTTTATTTGGGGTGCTTGGTTGATTACTATTGCCAACTACTGGTTTACCACCAAACAATGGAACGCCACAGCATTCGGTGCCATTTTTACGACCATGGGAATTTCTTCCGTCTTTATGCCTAGCTTAATGGGAATTGTCGCTGATCGTTACATGAACGCAGAACGCTTATTTGCATTACTACATGTCTTAGGGGGGATTAGCTTAATGGCACTACCATTTGTCACTAATTCGTTCACTTTTTTCTGGGTTATCTTAATGGCAATGCTTTTTTATATGCCAACGATAGCGATTTCAAATTCAATTAGTTATAGCGTATTAACGAAGTATAACTTAGAGATTGTAAAAACATTTCCTCCCATTCGTGTTTGGGGAACCATCGGATTTATTGCAGCCATGTGGTTGACAAATTTAACCGGAAATAAAGCGTCCGCAAATCAATTTTACTTTGCTGGAATAGCGGCAGTTATTTTAGCTGTTTATGCGCTTAGCTTACCAAAATGCCCTCCAATCCCGAAAGAAAATACGAAACAAAGTTGGGTTCAAGTTCTTGGTTTAGATGCCTTTAAATTATTAGCTTCCTACAAAATGCTCATCTTCTTTCTGTTTTCGTTATTGTTAGGCGGAGCACTGCAACTAACCAATATGTATGGCGATGTATTCCTTGACCACTTTAAGGAAATTCCTAAGTATGCTGATTCTTTTGCTGTAAAATATTCGACTATTATTATGTCCATTTCGCAAATATCAGAAACACTTTTTATCCTTGCGATTCCATTTTTCTTGTATCGATTTGGCATCAAAAAAGTAATGATAATTAGCATGGTAGCATGGGTATTACGCTTTGGACTCCTCGCCTATGCCAATCCTGCAGACGGACTTTGGATGATTATTATTTCCTGTATCGTCTACGGAATGGCGTTTGACTTTTTTAATATTTCCGGCTCTCTTTTTGTCGATTCAACGGTTAATCCCAGTATTCGATCGAGTGCTCAAGGATTGTTTATGATGATGACTAAC
>Ga0247834_1002223_pt1 | contig 30083 bp, 34 predicted proteins | sample LaCruzMarch2015__8_FD_187118 | JGI IMG/M metagenome (GOLD analysis project Ga0247834, IMG submission 187118) | Freshwater microbial communities from meromictic Lake La Cruz, Castile-La Mancha, Spain - LaCruzMarch2015_12m | ecosystem: Environmental > Aquatic > Freshwater > Lake | place: Spain... | reverse complement strand
TGGCTCCTTGCAGACTAGCCCACACGGCGGCCAAAAGGCGATGACGCCGGATTGCTTCACTATGGCGTTTATCGAGTAGGAGCCTTCGACCCACTCTGTGGTCCAGGTCTTTATGTCCTGCAAAAGAAAACCTTTTATGCCAAAAAAAAAACAAAGAGCAGCATCAAACGCTAGGGATTTTACCGCCGTGAAGGCCACAAAGAAAACTGAGCCAGCTATTTCGACGATGCTGCTTATGAGGCAGTTGGTGACAACCGGCTTGACGATATGCGTTCCCCCAAATAAAGCCTGCTGAACGTTTCCAGGTGCCAAAACGCCATTGGCGAGGTCTTCCGACCGCAACAGGCGACTGCATACGCTGCTGGGCAGGCACGAGTGCACCTCATGCGACTGACGTGATAGCACCTTGCCGTCTATGGCCACCGAGGATGTGTACTTTAAGACATATAGCAGCAGCTGAAGTCCGTTGATAGAAAAGTCAACGGCCCTTATAATGCCACCGTCTCGCGTGTACGGCACAGTAGAAATCTCAAAGGAATCCAGGTTAGTGCTAAAGACAGTGGCCAGGATCATGGCAGGGTCCGGCAGGCAAAAGAACATGACGCGTATGACATCAACATAGCGCGACGCGACCGCCAGGCACAAGCCACGACACCTGTTCTGACAACCGTACACCGAATTGTTGGCAGGCAGAGTCCGAATTGCGACGATGGTGCTGGCGCTCATATCGCCCACGTATGGATTCGGTGCATATTGGTTAAACAGGGGACTTTCAATCAGGACGCTGTATGGCTTGGTGGCGACATCGATGGCAGAACCGAGAAGCTGCAGCCTCTTTCGCTCATACTCAAAAATGCTGTTTGGATCGCTGCAGGCTTCATTGCACGCTGTGGTCCTAGCGCATATCTGGTAGTGGCTCAGAGGCAGCGGTGTGAGCACAAAGGCCCCTGGATTGCTAACTGTATTTTGACACGTTCCCGAGTAGCCATTTTTGGAGGGCGCGAACAAGTCATCGAGAAGCGAGGCCACGCTCTGAGCTGAAAAAAGGGCCTGTCGCTTCCACTCGTCAAAGGCTCCGTACATTTTGGTCTCAATGGCGGCGGAGTAGTCGGTGCAGACGCTCTGCATTCCCTGCGCAGACGCCACTCTTGACATGGTAAGCTGCCAAAAACCTTTGCGGCTGGGCGGTACGAGGGCCATGCAGTTTTGCTGCACAAAATCAGCGTAGTCGGTGCCCGCTGCGTTGACGCAAAGACATCGGTAGAGCGGAACGTCCACCAGCACCGACATGGACATTGACATCATGCCATTCAGCATCTGCTGTCCGGCCATGCAATTGTAGTAGAGGGCCTTGCCTAGCGATCCAGAGTACCCAAGCATGACACGCAGGCCCAAGCAGGCTCTGGCGATTCGAGACTGCACTATGTTTTCAAAGAGGTCGCTCGCGTCGTTTAGGTGCATCCACACGGGCGTCACAGAAAAGGTACCACTTTGCTTAGCCGTGCCAAGGATATCGAGAACAATGGGCAGCGAGGCCTTGTACGTGAATTGGGCCCAGGCTATGGATGGCGCACTGACAGCGGCGCCCGCGTACTGTGTGGTGGGATCCTGCGATGAGATAAGGACCCCAAAGTTTGCGCCCGCTGACATCTGCATGGAGGCTATGCCCGCAATGGACTGACCGAGCGATAGCAAGGAGCCAAAGCCCGATTTGAGGCCTCCCATGAGCTTGCTCACAATGGTTCCCGTCTCGCTGAGCAGCCGCCTTCGAGCCCCAAGCAGCACGCCTTGTATGCCGCTGTCCATAAACTCCACAGAGTGCACAATGTCAAAGGTGCCCACCACCTTGGTGGCATCGCCCACCACGAGGGCCCCCTGCAAAAAGGATCTAAAGGTGCTGGCCTCTTGGCTGTTGTCGATGGCCTGCTGCGGTATGAGCGTCGAGAGAAGCCAGTACCCTATGTTCCATACGGCATCATTCGTTGTGTATAATTCGCTGAAGAAATCGTCGAGCGACAGCAGGCTCATGCCACAGCCAGCGAGCGCAGAGTGCCCCATGCTGTTTTCAGGGCATGTATTTTTGCCCCTGGCGGTGAGCAGCTCGACAATGGCAAAGGGGTTTAGCACCAAATTAACTGGCATCCGCAGCAAGTTGCTCACGGTGGCGATTGAGTGACCCAGCACGGCGCCTAGGTCAGGCAACACCTTGAAGGCGGGGCACATGATACCAACGCTGGCAACGGTAAGGGGCTCGCCCTGCTGCGGCGGCTGCGTGATGTTGCTGCTATTGAAAAAGTAATACACCGTCATACCTGCTTGCACGCCCCTTTGCAGCATGCCCAAATCGGCGAGAGTGCCCCGTCTCACCGCCACCGCCACATTGAGGTCATCGAAGGCTTCCATGCTCTCCTGCGAAAGGCCATCAGAAAAAAAAACACGCCAACAAAACCAATCAAGATTTTGGGCTCACCACCCACAAATTGAACTGAACGCCAGAAGAGCACATATCGTACAGGGTTGTGCTGCCCTCTAGTGACTTGGAGGCCATAATCTGTATTTGCAGCTCAAGCGAAGTGGCCTCTGCAATGTCTGGAACACACACGTGCTCGCCGCTTTGCGCCGAGATCTGGCAGTTTTCGTAGTCGTGGTAGAGAACCCGCCAGAGCCTGAGCGGCGCGTAGTTTGATAAAATCATAATCTGCGTTTGCACCACATGCCCCTCGGACGCGCAGTAAACCGCCATGGATCGAATCCAATCGTAGCTTGGGTTGGAGGCGTACCACATGGCCGTTGTTGTGAGCGTGGCTGGATTGTAGGGCACCGTGCTCTGGACATAGCCAATGGGCTCAAAAATCTCTCCTTTTTTTTCCATTTCGATGTTGTATTTGGGGACCCTGGTGGGCACCGTGATAGGTACGCCCACGGGGCTGTTCGCCTCCACCGTAAACTCGCCCAGCTGATTGCCCACTACCGTGGGGAAATCCGCGTACGTTTGGCCGTTCGAAGCAGCAAACATGCGCATGAAAACGTCTCCCGCCACCACCAGAGGCTGGCCCATAAGCAGCAAGTGCGAGCCGTCCCAAGAGGCCTTTGGCTGTACTGGATATTCAACGCGGTAGCCAGGCACCGTTGTCTTGTTTAGAACAAGGGTGGTGCACGAGTACGAATATGCGCACGTGGTCAACGTTTCAGCGCTGGCGCTGCCATCCACGGCCGACGCACTGCATATTGTCTGCACACCCGCATCCGATGTGGGCGCCGCGCTGGAGGCAGGAACACAGCTTCGCATAGCCAGCAGCACACCCTGCTGCCACTCCAGCGCGCCACGCATCGTGATGGGACCGAAGCCCTCGTGCACCAAACGCAGGGCCATGCAGTATGGAAAACAGATGCCGCGCGTAAAGCTCTTTTCCGGCAGGCACGCCATCGCCTTGAAGCCATCGGCCGCCCCGCATATGGGAATAATAAAGATAGCCACATCAGCGCTGAGCTTGCTGTTCACCGACATATCTTCACCGTTTGCATTGAGCGTGTTGGCGAGGACGCGGCTGTGAGGCCACCTGACACTTTGCACAACAATTCGAATTCGATCACATGTCAACAGCTGGGCCTCCGCCGCCAGACTCCAGCGCACAGGCATTAGCCAGGCGGTGCCGTCTTGCGTGATGATGCTGCATTGCACGGCGACGGCCGACGCAGAGTCGGAGCAAGTGCAGCCCATAAGACCATTGCTCAAGCCGTCGGGTAAAATGGTGCGCGCTATACCCAAGGCAGGGTTTATGGGAACGGGCCACAGGTTGGGCGAAAAAGTTTTTCGAATCTGGCCTGCCACGCTCTTCAAAAAAATCACGCTGTTGCCATCCGATACCGCAAAGGAGTTGGCGTCCATCCTGGTCATCACCGTCGTGTTGGCCCCCCACAGCCGCTGCGCCACCTTGTCCGTCCACAGTATTTCGTTGAGGCTGGTGGCGGACGCGCACACGCTCCGAATGTCGGTCAAGCTAAAAAGAAAGAGGTAGGCAGCATCCATCCAATTTGTGAGGGCGTTGCCAAAGTGCACGCCAGAGGCCGACAGCTTGTCAAACGTAGGCCCAAAGTCGGGGGTGCACATGGCGGGCCTCGCCTCGAAGCCACCGGCTAGGCCACATCGAGAGATAGCTAGGCCTGGACCACTGATCACTGCATACAATATCACGTTGAAAACTCTATCGAGCGCCCGCCACGTCTCCATATCGCTAATGGGAAACAGTATCACATTGGCGGCAACAGCCAAGAAGGAGCAGGTGTCGCCCACAAACAAATTCAGATTGCCAGACGTCTGCTGCAGCTTGGTAAAAGCGGGCAGAAAATCAAACTCACGCGCCGCCACGTTTAGACACGCGCCACTCTGCGTCACCATGTCAACAATGACGCAGTCGCCGTTGCTGCAGACAGGTTCTGTGTTGCAAATTTTTCCATTGTTGACGACAAACGTCTTGCTGGAGGCCATTAGCTCTGATGCCGCCGCACACACGGACGTGAGTGCATCCATCAAATGGTTCACACCGTTTCCTTGCAGCACCCACACTAGCATCTGCACTGGTATTCTCACAACAACATAAACAACAAGGTTGAATATGGGAAGCACATAGGTTCCAACAGCGTCAAAAAGGGTAAGGGGTGCCAGCACTAGCTGATGCAGCGTCGATCCAACTTGGCCGTTCAATACGTCTGTCAGCACCATCATGCTATCACTCCACCGCTCGTGCATAAGCACCATGACGAGGGCCAGGCCCACGAGCGGTAGCAAACAGTATAGTATGGTAAAAACTATGCTAACAATTGTCACGCACAGCTGCAACAGTGTGACAACGACCAAAACGCCAAAACGCAGCACGCTAGCCATAAGGCCCTGTTGCGCGAATTTTTTAAGGGGCTCATCCAGTGAGCTCACATCGGGCAAAAACACAATGCCCATCAGTAAAATCTTGCATAGTATGCTGAGCACCCTATACAGCAATATACCTACGAGCAGCACGACGCATACGGTGCAAACAGCTGTTAATTGCCCGTTTAGCGTGCTCGTGATAGACATTCAATACATGCTTTTTTTTAACGCCTTATATAGCGGCAGCTACACGCCGAAAACAGCACATGCCGAAGGCTAAGCCTCACGTCGAAAACAGCACACACCGAAGGCTAAGCCTGATGCCGAAAGCGATAGCGTTTCCTGCGTTCTGGTAGCATACCAAATAGTGTCTTTTGACGCTCCAATACGATGCTCAGTTGCATGTGCTTGTGATTCAACTCATCGATTTCGGTTAACATTTCTAGCATTTTGTCCTCTAGCACCTGCACATCGCACCAATCAAAAAGCGGCATAAAGTGAAGCAGCATGCTGTTGCCACTCATCGCATAGATGGGAGCCCCGCTCTCTAAAACCATTCCAGTCTTGAAGTGCGCTAGCCTTTCTGACACTATCAAAACGTCCCTGATCATCTCTATTTCGTTTTCAAGCTTAAAATGCATTTGCCAGGCATTTTGGATCTGCCCTTGCACTTGCACTTCTTCGTGACACATTGCATCATAGGAGCGCCTAGTCATGGCCCATTCGCGACCGTCCATAAAGTGCATTTTACCATCGCTGGCGATGCGATACGCGTCAAAAACGGCAGCATCCAGCGTGATTGCCTGCGTGTCAATGAACCGGTTCACACAAGACTCGCCGTCACTTCCGACCTTGACAAGCAGACTCATTTGCGCAAAAAAATTGTAGGCTATCGCCTGTGTCTTGAACCAGGCATCCCACTCGCACTCTGTTCGCGTTTCCATGGCGACAAAGAGCATTTCGACACAGCCTGATGGATTATTGCAAACAATAGGCACTAACAGCAGACCGTTTGCTGTTGGAGGCTCGCAGGTTGGCTTTCCGTAAAAGCCTGTGACATAGTAAAGACAGGACTTATCGTCCATGGACTCGTTTCCAGGAGCAACTCGAGGCTATACGGCTGCAGCAATTTTTTTTTTTTTTATATAGCCATCACTCGTTTGACATCTGCGCTCCTGTTATCCCCAAAAAAACTAACAAAGTCTATAAATCACTGTCGGCGTAATCTCGTCTAGCTTCAGTGGGCACGCAGGCTTGGGGGCTGCAGACGACAAACGGAAATGCCATAGCATAGCGTCGTCTGTGCTGCCCCTCAGGTGCGTCGAAAAGGCAATTGCAGGAAGCGCGCACAGGTCATACGTGAGCCGCGCGTCCATCAGGCAGTAGTCCAAAAGCTCTTGCCATCTTTCCTGCTCCGCCAGCGCGACAGCTTCGCCCCCACTGCCAGTCTTTACCTGCATCCCATTAAGCTCAAGCAAGAAATTAAGACCGCAGGTGCTCTTAAGGACATGCTTTGCAATCATAAAAGGGTCTTTGCACTTTAGAACCCACGCGGACACATCCACATTAAAAAAAACGCGAATGTACTCAAGGTCAAAGTAGACGGCATTGAAGCCGGCGAGGCACGTCGCAGCGTCTAGCAGCCCAAACAGCGTCGCCTTGTTGATCTCAAACTCTTCATCTGAAACCTTAAAAAAACGAAGCTTATGCTCAACGCCGGGTGCGTATAAGCAGACACAGGTGATGGGGGGCAGCGGCTTTGTGTCTAAAAAGCCCATGGTCTCGATATCAAAGGCTAACATTTTATTATCACCAAGTGCCCATGCTCACGTTTTCGTGTCACGTTGAATAAATAGCCCGCCAGCCAGCTCGCCATCTGGGCCCGCCATCTGGGCCCGCCATCTGGGCCCGCCATCTGGGCCCGCCATCTGGGCCCGCCATCTGGGCTCGCCATCTGGGCTCGCCATCTGGGCCCGCCATCTGGGCCCGCCATCTGGGCCCGCCATCTGGGCCCGCCATCTGGGCCATGCTCACGTATCATGCAGCGGACAGCAGTAGAGCAAACGTCGCGTTATCGCGACCAGGTGTAGGCGTTGGTCTTCGGACTCGCTCTTGACTATGACGTGCGTTAGCTTGCCAATGTCCATGGTGTCCGCGTTGGCAATGTTGGGGCGCGTTTCCGCCAGCTTGCGGATGACAGCCTGCATATCGACAGGTAACTTCATCAATCGAGATGGTGAGCTCGCGCTTGACAGCTTTGCACTTTCGGTTTTTTTTTAATAGTCTTCATAGGCCATTTAAACTATACTACTCTCCGGGTCTGCCCATTGTGTCCACGTTGCCTATATACCCCTTATTCAGTTTGGGTAAAGCCAAAGGCCCCAATGAAAACAGCAGCCTTTATGCTTGCGTTTTTTGCCGTGGGCTTCGTCGCGCCAACACCGCTCGTGATGGACGCTACCTGGATTGATGCTATGACCAACGCCTTTTCACTCACAAGCAGGTCAAACGCCGTGTCTGGAAATCTGGTTTGCAGCAAGTCCATTTTTGATCTTATGGTCAGGCAGCGCATCCCAACCACACCCTCTTTACTACGAGCGCTCAACGATACGGAGCTGCTGCGGGTCGCTATGATTGCGTCTGTCGCCGGTGTCAGCACCTGGAAGCGGGATGAGGCCACAAACACATTGTTTCAGCTCACAGACCAGGGAAGACTCGTGCAGCCCTATACGCCCAACGCAGTGGAGTCTGACGTGATGCTGTGTGTCGTCTGCGTGCTGCTCATTGTCATTGCTATCTTTCACCTAGCGCCTTCACCCTAGCCTTATACCAATGACCGTTTAGACTATATAAGAAATATGCTAAGAGCCGAGAGCAAAATGTACACACAGCTAGTTAACAAGTGCGTGTCGGCCCTGGCACAGCCTCTTCATCAGACCGCACTCTTAGCTTCTTTAAATCACATCAAACGAGACATCCCGTGGGACGACATCACAAATGAAAATAGCACTTTCTTGATGTGGAGCGCGCGCATAGATGAGCTCAATGAAATCAGCTATGAAATTTTGCAGCAAACGCGCGACTTGCTCAGGCTAGATTTGGACGGAAACACGGTCCTCAGCCACGCCATTGATGGCCAGAACGTGGCCTTTGTGAAAGCCCTTTTGCGTGCCGCCGAAGAGCGCGGAGTGTCCGAGCAGCTTTTAAACAGCGTAAGCGAAACTGGCGATTACGCGCTAGCCTACGCGGTCAAAAGCCACAATGTGGCCTTGGTCACGTATCTCTTAGAAGGGGGGGCTGTCATATTGAGCAATCACCACATCATCAACGTTTTGCATCAGGCAACAGCGGCCCCCATTGACATATTCAAGGCTTTATGCCGGAGTCTCATAGACCCCCACGCGTACAGCCCCGCAAAGGTGGACGACATCCTCAATAAGTCGCTGTCCTATTGCCGCATGCACGACGCGAACCACAATCTGTGGGACCTGTTGCTCAACGCAGACTCGCCAGCGGCAAATGTGGCAAGCAATGATTTTTTGGAAGCGGCAATGACAGTGACACTGGAGCGTGGCCTACCCCCGCCCGATGTCGTGTTCGCCGTGGACCGCAAGGCTGAGCTTCGTGCCCTTTTCGAAAAGGTGACTGGCTATAATCACTTGGGCCTGCTGGCCAGTCTGCAAGCCAGACTAAAGTGAGAATGCTACCGATTGCCCAATTCCACTAAAAGGCCTGCAGCAGCCGGGGCCTTGTCCAGCTCCTGCTGCCGCGCCGCTTGCATCGCCACTTCATCTTTTTCAGAAAACTGCTGGCTAATGTGAATGGTCTTGATGTCAGTGAGATCCAGCTTGCCATTGGCATTGAAGCTGTTGATCATATCCAGCACATAGACGGCGTCGGTGCTGTCTTTGCCCATAATCAGAATACCATTGGACGACACGCACATGTTGCAATTGATGCGCATGAGAGGAATGCCAACCGTGTCGGCGTCTACTCTGCCCACGATCGCGTTCAGCGCCCGAACGAACACAGTCACCGCCAGTTCCTTGTTTTCCAGAATCTGGTTGCACATGTGAATGGTGGTGCTTCGAGAGCCGTTGGTAGCGTCCACCCACGCCATTTCGGTGGCCACCACCGCCGCGAACAGATCAAAAAGCGCGTCATGTCGGCGAAGCGTATGACAAATCACGGTGACATCTGGTATCCTGTTCATGTGCTCCCTAGCGTTTCCGTAAGATTCCGCCCAGCTGTCTTCCAGGCCCGTTGCTATGAGCCTGACGGCCACGCGCTCAAAACTCTGCACCAGCCTTGAAACCGTCTTGACATCTTCATTTTCAGCGGAAAGATCCTGCCAGCGCGAGAGCGTGTCGACTGTTTGCATGTACTTGTTGATGTCCTGCTGGCCATCTTGCGCACTCGCGTTTTTGACGTAGTTGCGCATGGCGCTGGCCTTTTGCTGCGAGTCCATGCGCCTTTTTTTGGGGGTGTCTCGCAGGTGCTCTTCAACCCACGGCGACTCCCAAAAGTCCAAAAAGTCCTTTCGGCCCGACGTATTCGTGCGCCCAAAAACCTCTCGCGCAAAGCGCAGGTCCTTTTGCATCCAGCCATCGTGAACGTAGGCTGTCATTTCGGCTTTGATAGTGTCCGACATGGGCGCCAGCTTGTACAAAAAGGCTTTGGCCTGTCGGCCCGCAAATGCGACAAAACCCTCATCAACGGCGGCGTCGTCGTCGCTGTTCATCCCCAAATCACCCACCCGCAGAAAAAATGACTAATTTATAGAGAGGTTAGGCAGAACATGCGAGCACCTGCTATATATATTTTGCTGTTTTTGTGGTTGGGATGTTGGACACGGTATCCGAGATATGCAAACTGATGGGCATGAAGGCCAAGGTTATGCAGGACGAAAAAGGCTGCGTTTACGTCTACGATTGCCACCATTGGTCACAGGAATGCGCGCATATGCTGCGGTTTATGTGCCCCGATGCCGTGTTGAGCGTGGAGAGCTCGGCTGTCTCTCTGTCTAACTTTGTGCTAGCAGTACACCAGCAGCCTCACAACCTATGCCGTAGGCGCATGATCATAGCCGTGGCCTTAACCATTGCCATTTATATAGCTCTCTTTATTTGCATTTTTTTTATTCAAAGCGCAAACACCATATAAACGTGAAAAATTTGGCATTAGCGGCGCTCAAACACCATGTGAATATTTTGGTAGCCATCCAGGCCGCGGATCAGGCAGAGGTTTGCGAGCATGCTTGAAAACGTGAGGACAAACTCGAGAGAGACAGCGCAGGCCTTGGCTTCGCGTACGTAGGTGGTGTGCCTGGCCGTGACATTGGCCACTCCAAAACAGAGGGTAAAGAGCACAGTCAGCCTGTTGGCCCACCTATAAAGCTCGCTGCCATAATTTTCATCGTGGCTCGCGATCCAGTGGTAGCTTATGTTGCTGATTAAAAACACACCCAGGCCAACATAATGAATATTCCAGCCTGTGTCCACCACGCCCAGCACGACGTTCCAGCCCAAAAGCTGCAGAATCGAAAAGGATATAGCGCTGTGACGGTTCATGTGAGCGCCCGCAAGGAGCTGGCAGATTGATATGAGAAAGCTGCAGCTACCAAGCAGCACGACGCTCCAGCCACAGTGCAACTCCATGCCCTCTGAAATGTACCTGGAGTCTTGCTCCATGGATGGCGTCGACATCACCACCAGCAAAATAGTGAACATCATGACACCAATGCAACCAGCGTAGCCGCCAAACACCAGCGTGTGTCTCACCGAAATGATGTCCTCTTCTTGGGCGTCGCCCTGGTATCTTTTGGATATAAAGTATGCCATTGTCGCTTGGCTTTAAACCTCGTTTTTAAATAGGACGCGGCTCATTCGAATCAGCCTTAAAACCATTTTGGGGCCGAACCATTTTGGGGCCAAAACCATTGGGGTGAACCTAAAACCATGTTTTCTTTTTGGTAGTCTTCCTAGTCGTAGTAAGCAGCAAACTTCGCAGAAGCCAGTGCGTGGTGACGTAGACAGGAGCCCAACCGTACATGCCTATTAGCCTGGCCAAGACTTCCCAATAGCCAGCGATCTCTGCAAACTTTAAGAAAACGCTCACGGGGTCGTGCGTTTTGGTGTTTAGAAGCCCGGGCGTCTTGAGCATGCCAATCATTATATTGGCGATAATTCTTAAAATGTTGCTCTGGAGCGGCGCTTGAAACATGCTGTCGTTCTCTCCCGCCTTTTGGTAAAAATGATTTTTTAGGTAAAGATTATAGCACTGACGTCTGGGGTTAATGAGGTAATTGGCCGGGCTCTCGCTTTGGAGGCCAGCTTCCAGTTGATATTTGTAGTCCGTGTCCATGGCCCGTGTGTTTTCGCTCATGGCCATGCAACCTGCAACATTATCTCAATATATAATAAATCCTATAACCCCCACTTCCCCATTAAAAACATATGGTTGTGTTTGGTCGTGTTCAGGTGAACGGTTCTCACCTTCCGAATGAAAAAAAGTCAGGATAACCGCCAAAAACGCGCCTACGAGCACCTTATTGTCCAGGGATAGGTTCTGCAACCATTCGGGGGCGTTTTCGCCCATCTTGTCTAAATAGGCCAGTTTCCACGCGGACCCTGTGCTATTGGACATGAGCGCCTGCGTTAATTTGGCGTTGCTTGTGCCGCTCAGCTGGGCCAGCTTAGCCTTTCCGTGTCTCGCACTAAACTGGTCGCCAATCACATTCCACCCACGCCACATGGCGGCTGCGCTTAGCATTGATGAAATCATATCATTGTACTCTGCTAGCGTGGAGGCGACAACGGGCATGCTACTATTAGTCACACCAATGACTGCGGGAGCGGTGGCGGCTGCTCCGAAGCCAATCATCGTTTTGGTCCTATTCCACCCGTCGGAAATACCATTGGCAACATCTTTACCAAACCTATAACTTCGCCACCCTGCATATACTTGCAATCCTATGGTTCCAAGCGCCAAGGCGCCGGGGGCCATGCTCACTGCTGTCGTCATAATCGCCGGAATCGCGAGCAAGACGCCCGTTTTGCCTACCGGATGTGCCATTCTAGCTTATGCCGATAGCTTATGCCTGCTGTTTATGCTTTGCAGCTTAGAGGCCATAAATACTTGGAAACACAGCAACGCTTGCGCTACGTTTTAGAGGCCGTGCAGCAACATTTCAAGCTTTCGCAAATTGTACAGGCCCGCAATGTCACCATTGGGCTCGATGACAAAAAACTGCTGCGGCTCTGGAATGCCTCTAAAGCCGAGCAGCTCTTCGCCCGCTATGCGCATTAGCTGGCCTGCTGCAAATACGGCAGCCACCTTTTCCTTGTCTAACATCTCGCGCTGCCAATAACGGCCTACACTGAGAGTCCAATCCCCGCTGTGCACAATCGACTTGTATGTGCCATAGTACCAGTAGGCGTTTTCAATCTCCTTTTTCAGCCCTTTCAGCATCGTGCCCGCAATGCTATTTTTAATTTTAGCATAAATAGCCTATTGCTATGCTTGAGTGTTGTCAAAGTGACGTGTGACAGTAACATGCAATCGTCAGAGTAACATGCAATCGTCAAAGTAACATGCAATCGTCAAAGTAACACGCGATCGTCAAAGTAACACGCGATCGTCAAAGTAACACGCGATCGTCAAAGTAACACGCGATCGTCAAAGTGACATGCGATGAATCTTGATATCAAGGCGCTCGTAGGGTCCCGCATTGGAGCAGGCGCTTCCAATCAGTCGGGCCATGTCGCCGCGGGTGACCCCCTGCTCGTCGATGCCTTCCAGGTACGGCTTCACAAGCACCACGCGTTTTATCTGGGCCCGTTCGGCGTAGGCAAAGTCCCTGATCCGCACCTGCGCTGCGGGCACCGGATGCGTAGGATTTGTGTTGGTGCTCTCGTCGGCGGCCCTTGGCTTGCGTAGGCCTTCCTCCGTAAAGAGATCGGCTTCAACTTCTTCTTCCAAGTACCACTGCAGGCGATCGCCGGTTTGCACCTCAAAATGACCGTTTCGGATCGTGATTTTCCCGCCAATCATGAGCGTGAGGGCGTTGTCACCGTGAATGGGGTCGGCCTCGCCATCGCTAATGACAATACCCGCGAAAAAGAGCTCGCTGGGAAAGTAAGCCTGCCCCTTGACAATACACGACGTCTGCGTGTGATCGATGCGCTGCTGCGTGGTGCGGCAGTCGAACAGGGTGATATACCAGCGCGTGAGATCGTCTGCCTTTTTGTTGTTCATGACGGCCGTGTTTGTGAAGACGGGCACCAGGCCCTTTTGCTCGCCGTACGATATGCCCATCTTGTTGAAGGGCCTGCCGATGCCCAGCGCGATCTCCTCCTTGATGGCCCTGTATTCCTGCTTATTGTTTCGCACGATGCTGGGGTCAATAAGCGAGTTGTAGACATTGAGGCACACGCGGGCAGTGGTGTGGATGCGTGCGCTGGTATCAGTGTTTGAATTCGTCGCATTTGCGAGGCCAACGCCGCCGCCAAACATGTTTGAAGCAACAGTAATCGTTTTTTTATATATAGGTTCAGCCCATTACTTGGCACACTATGCCATTCGACTCAATAATAGTAAGTATGATTTCTAGCCGCCCATCATTCGAACCATCGAGTCACGTTCCTGCAGCTCCGGGTCACCGTGAGCGTTCCACTCGTCTGGGTACTCGGCGCACTCCAAATGGTCTAACATGGCGTTGCGGCACGCAAACTCGATAATATTAAGCACATCCTGGACGGTCATGTCCAAGCGAATCAGGGGCGTGTTGTACTTGCACGGAATCGCCGTGTACTCCTTCCCGGTGATCTGAATGGAGATGCGGGGGCCCGTGGGCTTTTTGTCAACATATGTCATCTTAAAGAGCTGCATGCTGCTCTTTTCGACTTCTTGCGTGGGCGCGTCATCAAAAAAGTCATGGCTATTGGCCACAAAGGTGAAGGTCTTGCCACCGTCCTTGCGCGCCCTGTAGCCCAGGATGCCATTCTTAATTTTGGTGATGCACACCTGCCCCGCCGGGTTGTTGAGCATGAGAGCGTCCGACATAGCCTGGCTGATTTCAATGGGAGCATCATACATGCCCACGCCGTTGGTCTGCTTGATCAAACGCATGAAGCTAGTTTTGACCAAGTGCGCTGTTTTACCCTTGAGCATGGTGCCCTTTAGGATGCCAAGGTTGGGCGAGTTAAAAATAATCCTCGGCTCGTTGCGGCCCAGGGGGATCGCGGCTGCTACGTTCGAGACCATGTGATCCATGGGGCCGTGCAGGCTGACATGATTGGCGGGGAGAATGCCGCCATGGCCTTCGCGCAGCAAAAAGGGAATGCGATTCTGGCCTGGCCTTTCCGCCACCACGTAAAGATGAACGGTGCCCTGGCTTAGGTCGCCCTGCATGCCCTCTGGTTGGCACACGGCAGGGTCCCTGATAAAGGCCTGAATTCGCTGCTCACCGTTGGCCATGCGCACAACAGCCACATGGCCGTCGACACCCTTCACAATCTGTCGGTGCCCCTGATCGTCCGTCTGAAACAAAGCCTTTAGCATATCGCCCGAAAAGAGATTCTCAGGGTCCTTGTAGGTTGCCCTATAGCTTGTTTGCGCGCACCTGTGGCGCAGCAGGGAAAAATTGGAACCGTGTGAGCCAAAACATTGAAGCATCCCATAACCACCCAAATTAAATGCGTTATTGACGTGTGCCATTTTGAAAGGCAGAGAGTCGCCTTCCTTAAATATGGTGAGCCGTGTTTAAAACGCATTCATATTTTTCAATCCGTGTGACTGGATTTGCTGTCTAGCCTTGGAGCAGCCGATAAAAGCGCGAGCTTCCACCCATGGCGCCAACGCGTATGGAGTATCAAATCACAATCACTAAACGAAATGACTTTTTAAGCCTGGAGTTGGCGGTTCGCCGTTTCCTGGGCTGCGAAAGCAACGGGTGTACGTTTTTTCAGAGTGCTGCCTATATAGACCTGCGGCTTGCCGTCTGCTCGTTTGTCTTGCACGGCGGGCCGAAACCATATGCTCTGGTGCTGTCGGTGCCTCCGCTCCTGTTGTCACTACTAGCAGACGGCAAAACCATACAGGTAAAATACCCAGAAACGAGCAAGAAGGTGAAAGCGCCGGCGGCCAAAGAGCAGGGCTTCATCGACGCCCTATCGCTACGCGCTCACTAATCTGAGTCCCAAAAAAAAATAAAAAAAAATCTAAAAGGTGTCATCTGTGCACGCGAGCAACATATAGGCTCGAGCAGGAATGACGACAGTGAAGGACGCCTACAGTACCTTTATGCTACGCGAAGAGTTTTTGCAAAAATTAATAATGCACATGGTGAATAATCGGATTCAGGAGTTTACGGATCCGCTCACGAGCACACTAGTGCTCCTCGCCACCTCCCCGCTGCAGCTCGTCTTTTGCGAGTCTGGCCTGATCCTTTTCAAGACGAGCCTTTTGCCCGTTCTGCCCTACGGCTCGTTGACGGCGGATAGCAAGCGCACGTTTCAGCAGTGGATCAGCACGGCCCATAATGATCACGAGTCATGCGATTCGTCTGGTCAGTTTACCCTAACAATTCCGCTAACCCCAAAGCTGCCTCACGCCGTTTTATGCAAGCGCGCCTTGCTTTCGAGCTTTGTCTATGTTATGCGGCATCACAATGGCGCGTTTAATGACCCTGCGATTTGCTGCACACTCTGCAATATCATACTGCAACGCTTCATGGCCATCGTTCCCGTCCCGTCCGATATTGTGTCGAGCACCATGGCACAGCTCAATGTGCAGCCGCAGCTGCAGCTCTGTCCTTTGCTTCGGCTGCCCAGCAGTGCTCACTTTGAGATGGAGCCGGTGAGCTTTCTTATAATCATAGCATCATGTTTTGTTTTCGTCGTAACCGCATGGCTGCTATTTTTTTTGAAGGCATCATCCAAACGCAAACGCTCTCACAAGCCTGAAACTTAGGCCGAGCTGCTAGGCTAGATCATACTTTCAAGAAGCCTGGCGGTCTCTGTCCAGTATATCCCGAGCTGCAGACAGATGACAATGTCGTCTTTGAAGCCGCCTACTTTGCCACTGAGTGCGCATCTGTTCTTTTGGAAGACGGTGTCGGCTGTTTTGAATTGCATCGAGTAAATTTCAAGCTGCTCCCGGAGCTTCCTTCGTATCTCTTGTGGATCGCGCGATACCAGCTTATCTTCTGTCAAAAGGCTGACGCGCTGTTCGCGTAGCATCACGTTTGTCATGGTCATTGCCGCCATCTTGACGCTCTCCGTTGTCAGAATTCCCGTGCGGCACGCCTGCTCATCTCTATAAAACACGACGTTTTCCTCGCACTGAAGCGCCCGCTCAAAATGCTCCGCCTCAAAGCCGAGGTTGCGCTCGACGAAAATTTGAATCACTGAAAACTGAAACTCGGGAATCTGCCGCAACTCCCGAATATGCGTTCGAACGAGCGTAAAGTGCGTTTCCGGCTCTGTTGTTTTCAAAGCTTAGCCTTATCCAAAATACATATAAAAAAAACAAAAAAAAAACAAGAAAGGGCTCACCTTTGCATCCCCCAAGCGCCTCAATGCCAACAACCTGCCGTTTTCATACATGGAAGCCGAAAGCGATATTAGGCTGTTTGGCGGGACTAGGCATATGGACCTAATAATGTATGTTTTATACAGCAATGACCAGCGCTTTGTTCAGGTTAAACTTGCTTGAATGCTTTTGGCCTTTTGGCCATGTCTCACTATCGTATGTACGCAACAGGATATGGTGTCCAAGGTGACTATCGAGGTTTCTAAGGAGTATGGCTGCGCTGAGCTGGAGACCATCACACGTCACAAGGCCAATGCGTTGCTCTACAAGTGCCTGTTTTTTCTAATGCTAAACTTTCACGCCAAGTTTCGTTTTTGGGTGCTTCAGGACAGCAGCATAGGCCTGCAGCCCGTGTGCCCTCACAAGGGTGCTCGTTTTTTGCGAGTGCTTCGAGACGATTTGATCCCAAAGTTTTTGGTGAACGAGTCGCTTAGCCTGTACGACTTTGAGCACTACATCAAGATCGAGTATATCCGCTCGTAAAAATCGGGTTAAAAAGCTCACCGTAATAATGCCCTTGTACTTGATGAAGCTGACAATGGCAAAGTCGCTGTGCGGTCCACCAGCGGCAGGATCAATGACAATGTGAATGGTTTGACGCCAGGCGAATTGCGGGGGCTCCGAGTTCATCAGCGAATCAATATCAGCCGTCCTGAAGCACTGCTGCAGCGCATCAAAAGCAAGGCCCGCGAGTTCTGATTGAATCAGATCGGGTCGATCTGCCATAACCACCTTGAGCCTTTCGTGTCGAATGCTGCTTTGCCACTGCGGCACCAAGTGAAGCATGTGCTTGCATTGTCCCGCCATGCCCACCTCTCGGCACGCTGTGCACGCGAGCGATACCTGCAGCTGCGCAAAGACAGGGAGCGCGGTGACTGGGTCCTTGATCTTGAAGAGCCTGGTGTAGAAACTATGGTGGCATTTTCGTCACTAGAATATAGTAAAGGCTAAGACATAGTAAAGGTTAAGCGTACTTGATATCGGACGTGAGCGTAGAGATGCATATTAGGGAGGTGACACCCACAAGCAGCAGTGGCGCGACCGTCTCATAAAAGAAACCCTGGTCAACGTAGGCCGCCTCTTCCAGTATGATGATGTCGCCCCCAGTACCCTTGGTGGTGCCTGCCGTCCTCAAAAGGTTAGAAGTGGTTCAGCGCCTGTGCAACCTCGGCACCTATATATTTTTGCTCCCTATCGCTCGTTAAACGATGCTCGAAAACGAAGAGACGCTGCGAAAGTTTATGCAGCTCCGCGGTGACAAAAAGTTCGGCGAATACAACGAAACTATGCGCGCATTTTTTGTTTTGGAGGAGCAGCCGACTATCCCTGAGCCTGTTGTGACTGTGACCGCGCCTGTGACTGCTAAAAAGGAGGTTGCGTGCAAAGAGATATTCGTGGCGAGATACGGCAAAATATATAAGCGCAAGGCTCCTAGCCCGACAAACTGTATTAAACTAAACTGCGCGCCCGGCTTTCGTTATTGCAAGCTGTGCGATGCTCATAAGCCACTTGTCGCGTTCTACACGGCGGTGAAGCGCTATGTGTGCAGAAAATGCCACAAGGTAAAAACAACACATAACAAATAAAACACATAAACTTTTATGTTTGCTGATTTTTTTGCGGGCCCTAATAGGATAGGGTGGGAAAGCGGCTCAAAGAGCGCATAGCGGCAGACTGGACAGAGGGCCGAACCACCGATACCTGGTTTCGCTTGTCCAACGCCCGCATATGGTTTGGCACCCCAAAGATTCAGTTCGATTGCACCACAATCAAAGACATCATTGTGCACGCGGAAATCCCATGGGAGACGTGCCCCATGCCGTGCCCCATCGACCCTTCGCTCCCCATGCGACCAAGAAACGTGGCTATACTCAGCAGCAAGTCATACTCTCTGCTAATGCGACTTTGGAAATACACTTGCAGCCGTGGCTCGTATATCTCCTTTGTCCAGCGTTGCAATCTAATTCCACCACTTTTTGATGTGGCCTTTCCTTGCGATGCCTATCACAACAAGCAGTATCTTAGGGCCATTATCGATGTCGGACCCATCCTTTTAAAGGAACAAGAAGATTTGCAATGTTCTCTGGATGGAAGCCACCACGATGAAATCCTTGAGCTGCAGGGGCACGATATTGACGCCGCTATCCCCTCGGACTACTCGCAAAAATATAGTCGCGTGCTGAATGCTATGCTTTGCGATGATACGATTGCTACGTAAACATCTTACGTAAAAAAATTTAAAAAAAAAGCAGAAAGAGCCCATCTGTTTAACTGGTCTGTTTATGTTGAAACAAAATGCAGCATTTTCAGTTTGAACGCGATATTTGCACTGGTTTGGGTGATCGCTTGGGCCTTATACTCACCCTAGCAGCCTTAGCCAGAGTCGAAAATGCTTCTGTGGCGTTTAAGTGGTGCACGGACCACTCCCCCGTCATGTCACGCATTAGGCCGCATATTCCCCTTTGGAACGGCTACAATTTTTCGCTCGCTGAGCTTCAAAACAGGTTTAATTTGCCGCCCGAAATCACCTTTACCCCGCCTGCCGCGCCGCTTTTTGGGCAAGCCGCTAAAGTTCAATGGCAACATGTCGGGGTGCCAGCAGAGCAGGGGCTCGACTCGGTCTATACGACGGCCTGGAGAACCATGCGCCTCTCCATGCATCACATGAATGGCAAACGCCGTGCTGCATTTAAGGGGTCCCGACCGCAACACGCCCGATGCCTACGACCACGATCCCTCAGCCTTTTGCACAGCCTATGTGCTACGCCGCTTGGGCATGCAAGTCATTGCCATTTCAAACAATCCTGTGTGGGCCAATGAGCTTTTGGATGGCCGCCTGGTGGTCTCAAACAGCACATTGCCCTATGATGATATGGAGCTGCTCTGGGGTGCATCCGCCATTGTGCAGCATGTGTGGGGCTCATGGTCTTCCTTCAGCACTGTTCCTGCACTCGCGACATCGACGCCTATCATCACGACCTATCGCGGAACGCCGTCTCGCACGCTCCTGCTGCAGGCCCACGACAGCGTGCCCAACGAGCTCTACACGTGCAATCGCAAGCGCCAATTCTTGGCTGTAGCCAGGGGGTGGTGGGCTGATAGGGCAGACTAAGGCAATATATAATAAACACGCTGCAGCAGCTTTGTGATGTCTGAAGGAGAGAAACTAAGAGAGATCTTGCTGTTGGCTCAGAAAATAGAGCTTAAAAAATGGCAAGAATACGAGTTTACTCAAGATAACATGACTACACACATGGTGATTAAGCATACGGGCAAAGCATACGTTAGTGTTCACCATTCGCATCCAGTCATTTCAATGATAAATGCAAACTCCAAATCGCTAGGGTTGGGCTCCAACTGGCAATCAGAGTATGCATTTAACCTTTTAGGCCAAAGATTCTACAGGATCACGTGTCCACTGTTTGATACGTGCTGTGCTATCACAACCATATCTTAAAACTAAACAAGCAAAGCCATTCATAAATTAAAAAAAAAAGGTAAAGGTTCCCCCAGTATGAGATCAAGCGAGTATCAAAGCGAAAATGGAGCTTAGCGGCGGTTTGACCTACTACGAACAAAGCAAGCTTTTAGCCTTCAACGGCAGGCTGCTAGAGATGGGTAAAAATACGTTTTGGCGACCCTTTCGGCAAGATGGCGGCGGCTTGCGCTACACGTATTTTACTGTTCCGTGCACAGCATCAGTAGAGGCAAAAATTTTATCTGTGCCCAACTACATTTTGCACTGCCCTTTAGCAGTCGACAAGCTTAGCTGCAAGGTCAGGCGTTTGCAGCGCTGGTTTAAAAGCTTTCTCAGACGCAAACAGCGGCTTGCATTGGCAATGTCCCTTGTGTGTCGTCTTGGCAAACACAGCGCTTTCGCTGTCTTGTCAGCCGATTGCGTGCAGTCGATTGCCTTTTGGATTTGAGCTAAACATCTTCGATTGCCTTTTGGATTTGAGCTAAACATCTTCGATTGCCTTTTGGATTTGAGCTAAACATCAACAAACAAAATCTTGCGCGCCGTCACGACTCCCAGCTTGGTCTTGTCCCAAAAGAGGCTCGTTGGCTCCGCACTTAATTCGATGACCTTGTCCGAAATGACAAAGCGCGGGGTCTCGTCATCCCTATCATACTCGATCTTGAAGCTCCCAATGCGTTTATGCGAATACATGGCATAGTAGACGACACCATTGGGGCTGACCGTGACGCTATGCGCATGGACGCATCCATCCAAGACCAAAATCGACTTGTTGTTTCGAAAGACCTGAATGCGGCCATTGCCCCACTCGGCGACAATCAAAAGATCCTTAAAGGAAGCGATGCCGCAGGGGCAATGGAGCTCTCCGCGACCCGTCCCGAACCCGCCAATAAACTGCGGCTCATCGCACCCTTCCTTTTCAAAAAAGGCAATGCGGTGGTTCTCATTGTCGGCAACGCACACCACATTGTCCATAATCGTGATTCCGACCGGCTCCTTGAGCTGTCCCTTGCCGAGCACACGCACCTGATTGTATTCCTTATCGTACACCTTTACGCTATCACTGTGTCTGTCCACAACATACAGCTCATTGGTTTGATCGTCAAACGCCAGGCCCTGAGGCTTGTTGAGGTCTGTTTTAATGATCTCGGCTAGGACGTCGCCTTCGCCTGTCGCGAGTATAATGCTGTCAGATATCTGACAAGACACAAGCAGCGACTGATCCCGGCGCCTAATGGCGAATCGATACTCTTGATCCTTAAAAAGGTTGGTCATGTCTCTTTATCGCCGCTTTAGCATATCTTTATATACTCTGTTTTCAATCGAGCGCAGACAGCCTATATAGCTGAAAAAAATGTATTTATGCCTGCCAAAAAAATGCTCAAAGGGCTGACAAAAAAATGCTCAAAGGGCATGACGTTTTTCAAAAGCGTTTTAAGAATTATGCGAGTAGGCTGCTGGGACGTCCCGCTGTGGTGGCTGAGCCGCATTGGCCTTATGCTGTTGTGAAAGACAAGCGCGGTTTATTTTTAGCCTTGAATGGCATGCTCGCTGCGACAGGCCTTGTGAGCCTGTGGCTGCAAAGACAAAAGCACGCTGTGGAAAACGCTCAATTAGAAGTGGAAAACGCTCAATTAGAGGTGGAGAACAGCAATTTGCAACAAATGGCAGCTCAGACAAATGAGCAACACGCCACTAAGGAAAAGACGATGCAAGATCGAATCCATTACCTGACTGGTTTTCAACAAGACGATGCTCTTTATAAAACGCAACTTTATCGGCTTCAGCAAGAACTGATAAGACAAAACAAGGAGCTGGCACACGCATTAACGCAGGCTCACGTGCAACTGACCAACTTAACGGCGGAGTTTACCGAAACGGTAACGGAGCTTGAGCAAGAACAAGCCAAGATCACGGCTCAGTTTGAGGAAATGAAAATCTCAAACACATTAGCACATCAGCAAACAGACATTGTTAGAACAGAGCTTGAACACGAGCGTCGGAACTACAGTAACGATTTGACTGCATGGCAAGCCGCGTTGCGAGCAAAGCAAACAGAATTCTCTAATATAATGGCAACGACAAACGTGCGGCATAGGACTGACCTTCAAAAACAACGACAAGACTTGATAGCTAGTAAAACAGATTCGCTGGTTGTTGCTCCATTGCAAAAAACTATACACGAGTTGCAGCAAGCGATTGCTGCAAAAACTCAAAGAATACATAGTATTCAGGCGGCAAAAAATCTCTTGGATGATCAGTACCTAGAGCTACAGACCAGGTTTAAAAACCTACAAATAGCCTAAAGTGTCGCGAGAGGGCCTGGGTGGGGCAAGATGGCCACTTGGGGCTTGGGTGGAAACAAAAAGAAACGCCCTTTTGAAAAACACACGGAAAATACAGGGCTTTTACTATGTTATCCTTTCATTTCAATTAGTATTTCTCTAGATTGGTAGGATATAAAGAAGCAAATGGCCAAATTCGCTGGAGTAATCGGAAAATTTTCTACACGATGGCGCGGCTACGTGGCGTGGCCATGCTGTATGGAAATTGCTGGGAGCTCCAGCAAATAAAAAGCCATTTCAACCCTTTGCTACACGGATTTTCGGCTGTTTGTTAATTGGCCGTGGTTGCTACTTAACAAACGGCTCGTGTGTTTTTCAACGTTAAAAATAAAAAACAGGAAATCACTAAGTAAATCGCGTGTGTTTTCAGGCAGGCGGAAATTGCTTCCACCCTGGCCATATGGCCGCTTTTGTGCTTGCCAAAAGTGCCTTCAAGAGGGCCATTTGGCCACTTGGGGCTTGGGTGGAAACAAAAAGAAACGGCCTTTTGAAAAACACACGGAAAATACAGGGCTTTTACTATGTTATCCTTTCATTTCAATTAGTATTTCTCTAGATTGGTAGGATATAAAGAAGCAAATGGCCAAATTCGCTGGAGTAATCGGAAAATTTTCTACACGATGGCGCGGCTACGTGGCGTGGCCATGCTGTATGGAAATTGCTGGGAGCTCCAGCAAATAAAAAGCCATTTCAACCCTTTGCTACACGGATTTTCGGCTGTCTGTTAATTGGCCGTGGTTGTCACTTAACAACCTGCTAGTGTGTTTTTCAACGTTAAAAATAAAAAACAGGAAATCACTAAGTAAATCGCGTGTGTTTTCAGGCAGGCGGAAATTGCTTCCACCCTGGCCATATGGCCGCTTTCGTGCTCGTCAAAAGTGCCTTCAAGAGGGCCGTTTGGCCATTTGTGTGCTCAAATAAAATGTATAAAAGCAGCATTCCAGGAGCGTTTGCTATATGATGGCACCAAATATTGATCAGGCTCTGCGTGTGCTGTGTTGCGTGCAAGACGAATATAGCTGTTGGATGACACGCAATCCTTTACTTCAGCCGTCGTACGACTACATGTGGGCAAAGTATCACGGCCATATTCCTAGAACGTACAGTCCCCGTCTGTTGGCCATAGAGCAGCACCACAGAGAGCAGGTGAACAATCAGCTCAAATGGGGCTATACGCCCCGCACTCTGGATCTTATTATCGTTAAGCTCTGCATGGAAGCTCGCGGAGTCGCGTTTTAATTTTTTAAGCCCTAAGACCTTTCTGTAGCCGCCTAGCCATTTCTTCGAGTGTTCTATTATGGTTGGCCGCCTCGAATGTCTGGCCTACCGGTATACCCAAATGTGGCTGCGCTTTAAGAAAGAGCCTATCCAAAAAATCATCGTCACAGCTATCGTGTTCTAATATGTGTGCTTTAAAGGCTCCCAGCGGATCTATTTCGTCGTCGCTTGCATCCAGTACGGTGTCATCCGTCCTGGTATCCGAGTCAATATTAGCTCCCAGTGAAAACCAGTTCTTTTTTTTCTTTTTTTCTTCGTGGGGTAAAATATCAGGCATACGGATCGAGCCAACTTCTTGTATTACTTTTCCTAGGACTTTGCCACCGCCTTTGGCCGCCATGCCGATGCCTTCGACGCCTTCATGTGCTGCGAATTTGGCGGCAGTGGCACCCGCTGTTGCTGCTGCTGCAGTGCCAGCTCTTGCGACGGTGAAAGCTCCCTTGCCGCCTATACTCAACACTTTGAACATTTTTAAACTGTCAAATAACTTTTGAAATAGTTGAATTCTTAAATATATAGGGCTTGGCGCATCGGCACTTTTTAAATATATAGGCTTTCGCGTATATCGCGATCAGCGCAAAGCAACGCAATCAGGCTATGGTTGATGTTTTGCAGGGTCTCATTGGCGCTTATGGGCCCTTTATCTCTGATTTGTTTTCGTTGCTCATTGACGCGCTGCAATTTGGCATCGATTCTTCTTAGGGTTCGCTTAATCATAGAGCTGGTCAGCATTCCCGTGTGCAGAAACTGCTCGTGTGCCCAATAGTCGCGCTCTGCTATCAAGCCATCCAGCTGTAGATTAAGCAGATGCATTGGCGCGTCTGTGACGGTTAGTTCCCGCGCTCTGTCGCCGCTTTGAAGCACCTGCTGCCGTCGCATAAATAGGCTCGTAATTTCCGCGTTTATTCTTTGCATTTCTATTTCCATATTTTTTTGATCGATGTGAACGGTCCTTTGGTCTATATATAGCTGTCTTCATTCACGCAAAGGTTTTAAATGACACTCGCCCGAAACGTGGCCTTAGGCCTAGGTGTGTTTGCAGCACAGTGCGCTGTGGCATTTGGTATGCTATCACTTGATTCAAATAATACAGACACTCGAGCAATTGTAGAACAAAGCGTTGGAACAGTTTTAGGCGCTGATTTCATTATGCTACCACCTGCGCTTGCATTGATTCGCCCTCAAAGACATAAGCACTAGCACAAGCCGAGCTCTCAAAGACATAAGCACTAGCCCAAGCCGAGCTGATGTCCAAGCTTGGCCCAAAGCATAAGCGAGCAAGTATTAGGGCCCAAAGCATAAGCGAGCAAGTATTAGGGCCCAAAGCATAAGCGAGCAAGTATTAGGGCCCAAAGCATAAGCGAGCAAGTATTAGGGCCCAAAGCATAAGCGAGCAAGTACTAGGAACCATGGCATGCGCTAGAGCTATATAAGCTCTCCGCATTTTACCGAGGCCAAAGAATGGCTGCAAACCCCTTTTTCGCCGCGCTGATGAATGGCAATATTCGCATGCCGGACGCAGCGATCAATCATGGCAGTAGCAATCCGCTCCCCACTTTTCCGCCGGGAGCCTCTCAGTTCAGCACACCAGACGGGCAGTACAATCAGCACGGCCTCCCCATGGGTGGCATGCCTGCCTATGCCTACGGCAAGGCTGCAAGAATATCAACGCAGACGCAGATGGCACACCCCAATCGCGTGGCCCTTATTATTCCCAAGCTCTACCTCCCATCACCACAAGCTGATATTGCCACCAAGAGCGACCCTGTGCTCGAGCACGCCATTTCGGACGGTGATCTGGTCTTTAGCTTTCGCATGTCAAAGGACATGACCAACTATGGCAGCCAGTATTTTCAAGCGCCGTATGGGTATTCGTCCAAGGCGGTGCCCCTTATCAATCTTGCAACCGTCAACTACATTCTGTGGGGGCTGCAAGTGGGCATGCGCCTTCCTCGACACACGCACTGGAGCCTCTTTTTTGGCAAGCTCATGCGCAATCATCCTATGCTGTGCAATGTCGAGAATCTCACGGAAACCCATGTCTGGAACTTTATTAGGACATATCTCAGGCCCTTTGGCATTCAGCACGGCGGCGACATGCAAGGCGGCCGGCATGAGGGCGACGCTGACCCCATTGTCACGCACGGCGCCGTGGACTATGTCTCATCTTTTGCGATCGAGGGCAAACTGCTTCACGTGAACAATTTGTGGCGTGATTATGACGTGCATGAGGCCGACGACTTGGTTTTAAACCTGACGCGCATGGAGTCACCGCACGCCGACCTCTTTTTTGATTTGTCATCCTCAACGCGCTCGCACCGCACCGAGCGTGCTCCCGTTACCAATTCGTGGTTCTTTCTTCGGCCCGCGGTGCTCGAGTTCAAGACCTTTTCGGACGTGCCCTACATTCATATTGGCCGCAGTCAAAAATACTGCTCGCAGTTCTCACGTGGCCAAGACGCTTGCTGCTGGAACTCTCGCATGTGTGTTGTCCCTGGAGCCCCGCTGCAGCTTACGTTTGAGCCCGGGTTTATGCAGTCCGACGCCATGTTCTACAACACCAGGGGTGATCAAACCTACAGGGACAGCATACTGCTTGCCACCAAAAAGGTTCTAATCGATGGTGTCATAAAGATGCCAGCGTTTATTCCCAAGGAAATTGTCGCTGAACCTGAGCATATCCTCAAATTTAGCGAACGTCGCGCCCTTGTCCGCGTTGGTGCTGAAATTGCACCTATCGCTACTACTTCTGCTGCTGTTGACGAAGCTGCCGAATCAGTTGATGGTCTTATGGAGGAAGCGCCTGCTCCAAAAAAACCCAGGAACAAGCCTTCCTTTAGGCTCTTATGAGCCAGCTCGCTGAGCTTGGCTTAGTCTTATGGAGTAAGCGCCTGTTTATGAGCCAGCTTTGCTGAGCTCCTTTAGAAACCGCTTGCAGTGTTCCAGCGCGGCGTGCTCCATCTTGCCCCTGAGGCTGAAGAGGAAAAACGAGAATAGCTTATCGAGGCCGTGCTTAGCGAAACGGATGAGCTGTTTCTCGCTCGCGACGCTGACCAACAGCCTTTCCTTAAAGGCTTGAATGCTGCTGAGTGTTATATTATGCTCTGCCCATTGCTCAATGTCCACTTTATCGAGCTTGTCTGTCACATACTCTGTCCAGTGCGCGCCATCCTGCAACAGCCAGAGTCACTGAACACTTTAAGAAGGCTTCTCGCGGTTCTCACCTTATGCGAAAAATCAAAGGAGGCCGCGATTTCGCCGTGGCTCACTCCAAACCAAGTGGAGGCTCCATACTTTTGCATATAATATGGCTGAAAAATGTGGATTTGCCATTCCTTTGCGTTTAAAAAATAATTAAAATTTTTTAATTATTTTTTTTTTAAAAAAAAAGCTCAAATTCAACATTCTCACCTCGAGTGTCACAGAGCCCTTGTAGGCGCTCCTCTGAAAGATGTAGTTTGAAGCGTGAAAAATGGCAACAAGCCTAGATCGAAACTTGTTGTCGCGGCCCCAGCAATACAGGTGCGCGATGCATCGCCACAGGCATGTGTCTTTCAATAACTTATCTCCATTTTTAACGGCCCAGCGATTGTCCTGCCACTCAAAATAGAGGGCAATTTGCTGCAATACTTTTTTGGTTTTGATGCTTTTAAGGGTGTTTTCTTCCAACTCTGGCACATCCGCGTCGGCAGTTAGCGTGAAGCAGCGATAGACAGCATTGGCGTGAGCGCTTGCCTTGTCCATGGCCAAGTTGCAAGCCCTGCAGCCGCTAAAGGTGAGCGGCTTAGCCACGCGTCGGCATGTCGCGAGTGCCGGCTCCAGCATCTCATCAAGCCGAAGAGCAAACTCGACGTAGGCTGGGTTGATTCGTTTTATGTCCGCGCTGTGGACGCTAAACAGCTTGTCAAATGTCTCATCCGACCTATCCTTTTCAAGGTGCGTGTATCTATCGACAATGTGGCACTCCTAGCTTTCAAAAGTTACCAAACAGGAGTCCTAAAAAAATCCTAAAAAATGTTGAGCGTGCTCACCTCTCGTTTTCCCAGCATTCGAAAACGCATCATGCACAAGCGAACAGGGCATTCTTCCGACAGTGATAAACTCTCGAGCATGTCGCTTTCATCGTTGCTATCATCTCCAACATCTGCTGTTATTATGCCGCTGGAACGTGCCGCTGCTTGCCCTAGCCCTAATGGCTGCCCGCATATAATACACATGCCAACGCACATTTGCCAGCGCTGCAAATCGGCTATCACGACGCTGCTGTTCATTGTGTTGTCATATCTAGCTTGTTGGTATTAAATAAAAAAATCTGTATATATACTTTGCTCAGAAGCGTCTACGAGCTGTCTACTTGCTATATTATAAAAGTAAAACTGTACATCATAAAAAAATGCGATTATGTCTTTTGGTTTTGTTTTTTTCTTTGGCATGCTGCAGGGTAACGCGGCTGGTTGTGACGTTCTATAGCCCCATCCATGCCCGACGCCCGTGGAATGTCTCTGCAATCGCACAAGTTCACAAGCAGTACGGGCGACGCCTCATTTTAGATTTCAATAGGCCCTTTGTTCTGTCTGTGGAAAAGGAACGCCTTTTGCAAGCAATAGGCCGCAGCTACGTGTCTGACATTGAAATTTGCGGCAGTCTGTCTGGCCAGGCTGATAGGGTCGAGTGGGACAAAGCTGTATTTGAGCCCTATAGCATGCACGTACCGCCAGACAATTTGGGCAGCTCGACCGTCGTTGTAGCGCTTATCGACTCTGGCATATCGCCTGCTGGCAAAACAGTATTGTCTCACTATGTGTCGGGCTACGACTTTGTGTCACACGCTGATGTTTGGAACGACGGCGACGGCATAGATGCCGATCCCACCGACCCCGGAGACAACGGCACCACCGTGGATAATCAGACATGCAGGGCCTCATGGCACGGCACCACATGCGCCACGACACTAGCGGCTAATGGTTCCTTTGCCGGTTACTTTGGCGTGGCCCCTAATAGTACGGTGCTCAACATAAGGGCCTTGGGCCTTTGCAAAATTGGCTATGCGGATGACATAACAGACGCTATTATGTGGGCTGTCGGCGGCCAAATTGACGGCGTGCCCAACAACACGCGCATCGCAAACATTCTCAGTCTCTCGGTGGCGTCGGACAGCCCTTCTGACTGCCCATCGTTTATGCAGTCTGCCATTGATACCGCCAATGAGCGTGGGGCGCGTGTGGTGGTGGCTTCTGGTAATCACCATAGCAGCAACGCGAGCGAGCGCTGGCCATGCAATTGCAGGGGTGTGATTTGCGTTGCCGCCAGCACACGCACCGGCGCCATTGCCGACTATAGCAACAAGGGGCCTGGTATTACGTTTGCAGCGCCTGGCGGCGATGCTGCGAATCCGCTGCACCTTATCGGCAGCTACTATTCGGACCACGGGGAAACCCTCGATTGGGAAACGAGAACGGGCACGAGCTTTGCCGCACCCAACGCGGCAGGCATGCTGGCTCTTCACTTTGCTTCTTCGCCCAGCTTTATGCCCATTGCTCAGGGTGGGGGCTCGGGTCTCATAACTGATGTTAGGCCCTTGCCTCTCTCCTTGCCCCTTTTCGACGCCCCAGTATGCGGCTTTGCCAACGAATACAAGGATCCCACTACAGGCGTCTGCGCGCCATGCACTGTTGGACCGCCCGCTGTGTGGGGTCCCGCCACCTTTGTGCTGCCTTCTCTGCGTGATTCCCTGTGCGTCGCTGTTTCAACGCATCAAAATCAAAATGTCTACAATTGCACAGCCGCTGGGGTTGGTAATGTGGCCCTGTTTTGGCATGCCGCGCAGTGGTGGTTTGGTGCCCTGCCCTTAGATGGCACTTACTGGGCTCCCGCTTCTGCCGTATCTGACGTATCTAATGTATCTAGCGTATCTAATGTATCTAGCGTATCTAATGTATCTAGCGTATCTAATGTATCTAGCGTATCTAATGTATCTAGCGACACACAGCCGGCTCTCACGCTCATGCAGAGCCTTAGCCCTCAAAACGTTCAAATGTGCCTTGCCATGCCGCCCACTACACCAAACACCCCTGGACTAAACACTACAAGACCAAGCACTACTAGACCAAGCACTACTAGACCAAGCACTACTAGACCAAGCACCACAACACCAGGCACCACTAGACCAATAACCTCTAGAGCGACATGGGAACACTACACGTATAAGGAAACGGCACAACGCTGGGGCTTCATGGGAGTGGTCTTTGTGATTGTTGGCGGGGCAATGTTGGTTGCGGGGGGCCTTTATTTTGCTCTCTACACACCTCCGCAACGCTATCAGGCTGTCCCAGTCTGGGCCTAATTTAGCTATATAAAAAGGCTTTCGAAATAAACATAAACGCGAGCTGTGCCGTAGCAACGCTATCAGGCTGTCCCAGTCTGGGCCTAATTTAGCTATATAAAAAGGCTTTCGAAATAAACATAAACGCGAGCTGTGCCGTAGCAACGCTATCAGGCTGTCCCAGTCTGGGCCTAATTTAGC
>Ga0247834_1002220_pt1 | contig 30106 bp, 34 predicted proteins | sample LaCruzMarch2015__8_FD_187118 | JGI IMG/M metagenome (GOLD analysis project Ga0247834, IMG submission 187118) | Freshwater microbial communities from meromictic Lake La Cruz, Castile-La Mancha, Spain - LaCruzMarch2015_12m | ecosystem: Environmental > Aquatic > Freshwater > Lake | place: Spain... | reverse complement strand
ATCTGGCGCTGGTTGCGGATTTCACCCTGCGCGAGGAATGGGGTGATGACCCACTGGGCCAGGGCGGCGAAAAAAGCCGCGGCGACCGCGATCATCGCCACCCTGCCCGCAAGACCCACGCCCCGCACGCGCCGCCGTTTCGGGGCGGACCTGGCCGTGTCGGTCTTGTCCGGCTTGCGGGCCGACATCTGGGCAGTCATCCGGCGCCGTTCTTTCGCGAATCAGGTGGCGTTCGAGGCAGCCAGCCCCTAAATGGCCCCCTCGGATGGATGGCACATTCAGGATTCCTAGACCGTTCGCGGGTTAAGCTAGGTTTCGATAGCGAACGCACAGTTAAGACCGGAGGGCCGCCCATGGCGGACAGATCACGCAAGGCGGAAGTTGTCCGCACGACCAAGGAGACCCAGATCAAGGTCGTCCTGGACGTCGATGGCTCCGGAAAGTCGACGGTTTCCACCGGCGTCGGCTTCTTCGACCACATGCTGGAAAGCTTCGCCAGGCACTCCGCCATGGACATCAACGTCGAAGCGAAGGGCGACCTTCACATCGACCTGCATCACACCATGGAAGATGTGGGAATTGTGCTGGGCCAGGCTTTCAGGGAAGCCGTCGGCGGCTATTCCAGCGTCATTCGCTTCGGACACGCCTATGTGCCGATGGATGAAACGCTGGTGCGCGCATCGGTCGACCTGTGCAACCGTCCCTACCTGATCTGGAAGGTGAGTTTCACACGCGACAAGGTCGGCGTCGTCGACACCGAGCTGTTCAAGGAGTTCTTCCACGCCTTCGCGATGAACGCCGGCGTGTGCCTGCACCTCGAACTTCTCTACGGTGAGAACTCCCACCACATCGCCGAGGCAAGCTTCAAGTCGCTGGCCCGTGCGCTGCGCGCGGCAGCTGTGGTGGACGACCGGCTGAAGGGCCAGGTGGCAAGCACGAAGGGCAGCCTCTAGATCAGAAGGCAGCGATATGGCGGCCTGCCTCATCGGCAGTCTCGACATCACCGACCTTGCCGGCTTCGCAGGAAATGCCCGGCAGGCTCCTGCCGTGATCGCCCCGTATGGCGGTCGCTATCCCATCCGCGGCGGCGCTGCCGCGTGGTCGAGGGCGAGGGCCCGATACACCGTCAGGTGGTTCTCGATTTCCCCGACATGGCGGCGCTGAAGACATGGTACGCTTCGCCAGAATACGCTGCCCTCCTCGCCCCGCGCCAGAGGACGGCCCGCGCCAGGGCAATCTTCGTCGAAGGCGCCTGACAGCTCGGGGCGAACACGCTATCCCCGCCTCATGACCCGCCTTGCAATCATCGACTACGGTTCGGGCAATGTCCGATCGGTGCAGCGCGCGCTTGAAGCGGCGGCGAACCATCACGAGATCAGGCTGGATGTCGTGCTGACAGACGATCCCGACCGCATCCGGCATGCCGACAGGATCGTGCTGCCCGGCGTCGGGCACTTTGCCGATTGCGCAGCGGGTCTCATCGCCCGTCGCGGCGTGACCGAGGCGCTGAACGAAGCAGTCTTCCGCAGCCGGCGGCCATTCCTCGGAATCTGCGTCGGCATGCAGCTGATGGCGACGGTCGGCCGCGAAGATGTGGACACGCGCGGGCTGGGCTGGATACCCGGCGCAGTCGAGCGCATCACCCCCACACCGGCTCTGCCCGTGCCGCACATGGGCTGGAATGTTCTCACCGACATGAGCAACCACCCCTGTCTCAACGGGCTGGGACCGGAGCCTCACGTCTATTTTGTCCACGCTTATGCGCTGCAGGCCGAACGCCGCGATCACGTGGCGGCGCGCTGCGACTACGGCGGCAAGTTCACCGCCGCAGTGGCCCGTGACAACCTGTTCGGCACGCAGTTCCATCCGGAAAAAAGCCAGCTTGCCGGCCAGACCCTTCTGGCGAATTTCCTGCGCTGGAAGCCCTGAGGCCTCCCGACACGCCGAATTTGCTATCCATTTGCGTTGACAGGCGTAGTTTACGCGCTTCCAAGAGCCGCCTCCCCCGCAACGCCCCGAGAAGGCGCACGGTCATGAAACTCTATCCTGCAATCGACCTGAAGGACGGCGCCTGCGTCCGCCTTCTGCGCGGCGAGATGACAAGTGCAACCGCGTTCAACGATGATCCGGCCGACCAGGCGATGCGCTTTGCCGCGATGGGCTTCGAGGCGCTCCATGTCGTCGATCTCAACGGCGCGTTCGCCGGCCATTCAGTGAACCACCACGCAGTCGCGGCCATTCTCGATGTCATCCAGGCGCCGGTGCAGCTCGGCGGCGGCATCCGCAACATGGAAGGCGTCGAGCGCTGGCTGGACGCCGGCATTGCGCGCGTGATCCTCGGCACGGCGGCGGTGCGCAACCCGAATTTCGTGAAGGACGCCGCCAAGGCTTTCCCGGACCAGGTCGCCGTCGGCATCGACACGCGCGACGGTCTGGTCGCGGTGCAGGGCTGGGCCGAGGCAACCGACATGAACGCGGTGGAACTCGCAAAGGCCTTTGAAGGCTGCGGCGTCGCAGCCATCATCGTCACCGACATTGCCCGCGATGGTCTGAAGACCGGCGTGAATGTCACGCTGACGGGAGAACTCGCAGATGCGGTGTCGATCCCGATCATCGCATCGGGCGGTTTGAAGAATGTCGACGACATCACGGCGCTCAGGAACCGCGCAGGCAAGCCGGTCGCAGGCGCCATCCTCGGCAGGGCGCTCTACGATGGCGACATAGACCCGGCTGCAGCGCTGCTGGCGTCGCGCTGATCCTGCTGCAGGCTGCACCCGTGCGGGATCCCGTTCGTATCATTGTGTGGGCGCTGGCCCTGCTTGCAGCCGGCCTCACCCTGCTCGGTCTCGGCGACAGGCTTGGGCTCGGCGGGCGTCCAGGCTGGGTGCTCGACCTTGTCGCGCACTGGCCGAAGCATGTGTTCCTGCTGGCGCTATTGTCAGCTGCGCTGGCGGGATGGCGAGGGATGGCCGGGGCGGCCGGGACCGCATCGGCTGCCGCGGCAATCAATCTTGCGCTGGTGCTCGGAATTGGCGGCTTCGCGTTGCAGCAGGCGGCGCCGCCGGACGCGCGGCTGCTCCGCGTGGCAAGCGCCAATGTACACGGATCGATGGCGTCTCTGGAACAGCTGGCGCTTGAGGCGCGAGCCTATGGCGCGGATATCGTCTCCGCATACGAGGTCCCTGACGATCTGACGACGGCCGACATCGCGCGCCTGTTTCCTGATCTGCCCGATCGCGGGATACCGAGCGTCGGCCGTCACGAGCTGAAGCTGATCAGGCGCTCCATGCTGGCGACACGCAAGTCAGACACGATCGACTACACAGCGTTCCCAGGCAGCCATGGCGTCATCATGCGCGCGCAGCTTGGCAACGTGCAGCTTGTGACCACCCATCCGCCCTCCCCGGGTGACCCCGGCCTGAAAGGCGATCGCGACACACAGCTTGGTCAACTCGGAGAAGGTCTCGATGCATCGCGGCCGTTCGTGATCGTCGGCGACTTCAACACGACGCCGTGGGGTCGCACCTATCAGGCCACGCCAGGCGTGCGCGCCGGCGATCCGCGGTTCGATGGCACCTTCCCCTCTTTCGCCGGATGGCTCGGCCTGCCGATCGATCATGTGAAATTCGGCGGCGGCCTGGCGCTCACCGACTATCGCGCAGGGCCGAACATCGGGTCGGATCACCTCCCGCTGTTTGCGACGTTTGCGTTGCCGGCGCGCTGAAACACAGCTAGAAAATCTGCCATTCCGTCCGCGCAGTCCAGCACGCGACCTGACCCCTGAAGAGGAGACGCCGATGAATCACGCTCATTGCGCGACCGCTCGCCTCCATCTCACAGCTTCAGGATCACATGGACATTATTCGCTGGCTGGCGCGCTGCGCCTCCAGGTTGCGCTGGCCTAAGCCCAGCCGACCCGAACCGGACGACCAACACGACCGGGCTCTTGCCGCCCGCAGCCTTCGCACGCGCCTGCCGCCTCACCTTCGTCGCGATATCGGGGCCGATGACGGGTAAGTTGACGCGACGCCTCTGGCGCGCGACTAGAAGCAAATGCTGAAAGTACGCGTCATTCCGTGTCTCGATGTGAAGGACGGGCGCACCGTGAAGGGCGTCAACTTCGTCGACCTGCGCGATGCAGGCGATCCGGTTGCGCTTGCACGCGCCTATGATGCGCAAGGGGCGGACGAGCTCTGCTTCCTTGACATCACGGCAAGCCATGAAAAGCGCGGCACGATGATCGACGTCGTCGAACGTACAGCGGACGCCTGCTTCATGCCCCTCACCGTCGGGGGCGGCGTGCGCACGCCCGATGACATGGTGGCGATGCTGAAGGCGGGCGCCGACAAGGTGGCGATCAACACGGCTGCCGTGCTGGAGCCGGCCATTCTCACCGCGTGCGCACGCAAGGTCGGATCGCAAGCCGTCGTCATGGCGCTGGACGTGAAGCGCGAAGGTGACGCCAGTTCGCCGCCAAGGTGGGTGGTTTACACGCATGGCGGGCGCAACTCGACCGGCATGGACGCGATCGCGTTCGCCCGTCGCGCAGCGGAACTTGGCGCGGGCGAAATCCTGCTGACCTCGATGGACCGTGACGGCGCAAAGAGCGGCTATGACATCGAACTGCTGCGGGCGGTCCGCGATGTGGTGCGCGTCCCGATCATCGCCTCCGGCGGCGCAGGCAATGTGCAGCACATGGCTGACGCAGTCATCAGGGGCGGCGCCGATGCCGTGCTGGCCGCATCGATCTTCCACTTTGGCGAGGCGTCGGTTGCCGACGCCAAGCGCGCGCTTGCGGCGGCCGGCGCACCTGTACGCATGACGGAGAATGCGTGATGCAGCATGACCCCCTCGGGCCCGCCGCCTATCTTGGCGAAGTGCTGAACGATCTCGCCAGGACGATCGACGCACGCGTCGGCGATGACCCTTCAACATCGTGGACAGCGAAGCTGCTCGCAGGCGGGCCTGCCGCAACAGCAAAGAAGCTTGGTGAGGAGGGGGTCGAAGCCGCGCTGGCCGTCGCCTCGCAGGGCGATGCCGAGGTCGCGAAGGAAGCGGGCGATGTTCTCTATCACCTGCTCGTCGCCCTGCGCTCGCGGGGCGTGCCGCTGGATTCTGTGGCAAAAGTTCTGGCGGATCGCCAGGGCGCATCGGGCATCGCCGAGAAAGCCTCGCGCAGCTGATCGCGCGTCAGCCAGGGAGCTCTGTCATGTCGGGGAAGTATGCTGAACGTATTGCCGAGGTGGACGCCTATGTCGGCCAGCTGCTGAAACTGGTTCCAGAATCGGTGAAGGCCTATGGCGGGCTCACGAAAGCGGCGCAGACCCCCGGCGCGCTTGATACAAAGACAAAGGAGCTGATCGCGCTGGCCATCAGCGTCGCAACGCGATGCGATGGCTGCATCGCCTATCATGCGCGCAACTCTGTGCGCGCCGGCGCAACGCGGCAGGAGATTGCCGAGATGCTGGCCGTGACGCTGCAGATGGGTGGCGGCCCCAGCATGGTCTATGCGGCGGATGCGTTGCAGGCCTACGACGCGTTCGCAGCTGCCACACCGGCCGTGAAGGCATGAGCCTCGCGGTCCGCCACGCCAGGCGCGAGGATGCAGCGGAGATGGCGGAGCTGATAAACGCGATCATCGCCATCGGCGGCACGACAGCCTATGAGGAGCCGTTCGAGCCAGCATCGATGGATGCGTCCTACATCTCCCTGCCCGAACTGGTGTCGTGCCTTGTCGCTGAAGCAGACGGCAGGATCGTCGGCTTCCAGGGCCTGATGCGCTCATTCGATTCGGCCGATCCCCTGCCCCGCGGCTGGGCGACGATCGGAACATTTGCGCGTGTCGGACTGACGCAACGCGGCGTGGGCGGCGCCTTGTTCGCGCGGACGCTCGTCGCGGCGCGCGAAGCCGGCATAACCGTAATCGACGCGACGATCCGCGCGGACAATACGGGCGGCCTCGCCTTCTATGCGCGACAGGGCTTTGTCGACTACGACCGGCTGGTCGGCGTGCCGCTCAGGAATGGCGCGCCGGTGGATCGCATCCGCAAGCGTTTTGACATTCGATGAGCTATCGCTTCGATCGCAGGAAGATGTAGGTCGCCCCCGCCCCGCCATGGCGCGGATGGGCGGGCGCATAGCCGGCGATGACCGCACGAAGGTCCGGGTGCGCGATCCAGTCAAACAGGCGCGTGCGGAGGATGCCGGTTCCCAGCCGGCCCTTGCCGGTGATGACCAGGACGCAGCGGGCACCATTACCGGCCTGGCGGAGAATGAATTCGATGAGCTCACGGTGGGCCGTGTCCTGCGTGTGGCCGTGCAGGTCGAGACGGGCGTCGATCGCGTTCTGCCCACGCCGGATCTTGCGCTGGCCGGACATGTCCTCAGGCGGACTGGGTTTGGCGCGCGGCGCCTTCGCCGGCGGAGCCGGTTGCGGCGCGGCGGGGCTGCGGGCGGTTTCTATCGCGTCGACGGGTTCAGGTTCGTCCTCGATGACCCTGCCCGGCGCGAGGCGGACGGTTCGCGCGACGCGGGACCAGATCCTGCGTTCCTCAGGCGTCAGTCGGCGGGTCATTCAACGGTCTGGCAACGGTCTGGCAACGGCCTGGCAACGATCTGGCGCAGCCGCTCACGAGGCGGTGGCCACCTCGTCCAGCAGCCAGTTCGGATCTTCCGAACGCAGCGGACGCTTGAACGTCCAGATTTCCTTGGCGGCGCGGAGGTTTTCACCATCCGAAAGGTCGCTTTCAAACGACACCAGCACGCGGCCCATATGGCTTGCATCGACCGACGCCTCGACGATACGGGCCTGGCGCACGCGCATCAGCTTCATTGGCTCGGTTGCATCGCGCTCGCGTGCCGAAATCGCGTCGCTGTAGACCTCAAATACATCCTGATCGACGAGGGCGCGCAGCGCATCCCGGTCGCCTTCCGCAAAGGCCGTGACGATGAGTTCGTAGGCCTTGCGGGCGCCGCGGAGGAAATCGTCGGGCGAGAAGGACGCGTCTTCGCTGGCGATGGCTTCCATGCCGGCGGCGGCGGGGCCGGTGAAGGCCGGGCGCAGCTTGCGCGTGTCCTGCTCGGCGGCTGTCTCGTCAGCCTGTTCGGCGGCGCGTACAGGCGCCTCGCGCAGCTGGCGCGCACGGGGCTCGGCCCCGGTCTTTTGCCCAAGGACGGCGTAAAGGCGCGAAATCACGAAAACCGCAATCGCCGCCAGGATGATCAGATCAATGTTCAAGACCGGCCTTCAACTCTCTTGGACAGACAAGGCACAGTCCTTGTCGCCCGTTTCTCCAATATAGACACAAAACGCGCAGAGTCAGCCCGTTGTTGCCGCCGTCGCGCCAGCGTGATAGCCGCCCTGCCTCGTTCAACTGCTGTTTTCCGGACCATGAACCCATGACCGACGCCGCAAATCCGGAACCCGATCAAGCGGAAACACCCGCTGCCGCGCCGCCGGGCCCGCCAATGATCCGCGTTCTGGCGCAGTACATTAAGGACCTTTCATTCGAGAACCCGGGCCTGTTTGCAGGCCAGAATGCCAGCTCCGCCCCGGAGATCGAGCTGGGCATCGACGTTCGTGTCGAGCCGGGCCCGCCGGCGGAAAAGATCTTTGCGGTCGAGCTGAAACTCTCGGCCCGTGCGAAGCGGCAGGAAACCGTCGTTTTCATCGTCGAGCTGGTCTATGCGGGCGTCGTCCAGCTGCAGGACGCCAGCCCCCAGGACGCCGAGCCGATGCTGCTGATCGAATGCCCGCGCCTGCTTTTCCCCTTCGCACGCAGGATTATTGCAGACATCACACGAGAAGGCGGCCACCCGCCGCTGATGATCGACCCCATCGATTTCGTCGGCCTCTACCGCCAGCAGCAGCAGCAACGCGCCGCTGTTGCCGCTCCGCAGGAGGCCTGATCAGCAGGTCAGCACCATCTTCATTGCGCCATCGCGCCGATCATTGAACAGTGCGTAGGCCTGCGCGCCTTCAGTCAATGGCATGCGGTGGGAGATGAACTGCTCCGGCTTCAACCGGCCGTTTCTCACCATCGGCACAAGCTCTGGCCAGTGCTTCACCACCGAGCAGAGGCTGGTGCGGAACGTGAGCCCCTTGTTGAAGGCGAGCGCCATGGGGAACGGAAACTGTTTCGTCTGATTGACCCCGATGGTGGAGACCGTCCCCTGCCTGCCGGCCAGCGCCAGAGCCAGCTTCAGCGTGGCGTCCGCACCAACGGCTTCGATCACGCTGCCTGCGAGGCGGCCCTGCGTGAGTTCCTTGAGGACGGCGCGTTCATCGCCAGGAGGCAGCGCTGTCGCGCCGAGCCGTTCGGCCATCGCCCGGCGTTCCGGCACGAGGTCGACCGCAAAGACGCGCGAAGCGCCAAGTGCAAAGGCGATCTCCACCGCCATCAGCCCGATCGGCCCCAGGCCAACGACGGCGACCGTAGCGCCGGGACGAATGTCTGCATTGAGCGCGCCAAGATAGGCCGTTGGCAGGTTGTCGGTGAGCATCAGCGCCTGCTCATGGCTGAGACCCTCCGGGATGATCGCCGCATTCTGGTCGGCATGCGGCACCATCACCGCTTCGGCCTGGCATCCCGGGAGCGCGTGGCTGAGACCGTAGCAGCCGGTTGCATTGAGCGCACACCGCACCGCGTCCCCAGCCCGGCATGCCGCGCATCTCCCGCACCCCACGGCGGCAGAGATCATCACTTCATCCCCGACCTTCAGCGTCTCGACGCTGGCGCCGATCTCGACGATTTCTCCGACGGCTTCGTGGCCGACACAGAAGCCGACGTCCTCGCTGAAACCGTGGCCCTGATAGATATGAAGGTCGCTGCCGCAGATGCCGCAAGCCTTCACCCGCACGAGAGCTGCGTGCGGCTTCGTGATCTTCGCGTCGGGTATGGACTCGAAGCGTATGTCCCTGGGTGCGTGGTAAGTGAGAGCTTTCACGGGGCGCCTCCGGTCAGAGGCGCATTTAAGCCTGAGGAACGGCAAACAGCCAGAGCCGCTGCGTGATCAGGCGTAAGTCTTCCAGACCGCGTTTTCGCCGAGCCCCCCCACGAAGGCCGCATGGGCAGCTTCCTCCTCTGGATGGACGCGGGAGGCAAGCGGTTCAGGCCGAGGCAGGCGGGGAGTGTAGATGACGTGGCCGGCGCGGCCGCTGCCGGCGCCGGTATTGGCGAACTCGAACTTGCGCTCGCGTCCGCCGCGCAGCTCAAGATAGGCCATCGCCAGAAGCTGGGCATCCAGCAGTGCGCCGTGCAGCACGCGGTCCTTGATCGAGATGTCGAAGCGCTTGCACACGGCATCGAGCGAGGCTGGCGAGCCAGGGCGATGTTCGCGCGCCAGCACCAGCGTATCGATGAAGCGCTCCTTCGGCAGTATGGGACGGCCAAGGCGAGCAAGTTCCGCGTTCAGAAAGCCGCGGTCGAATTCAGCATTGTGGGCGACGATCGGGGACTCGCCAAAGAAGTCCATCAGCCTGTCGACAACCTTGTCGAATGAAGGCTTGCCGCGCAGCGTGTCGTTCGTGATGCCGGTGATGCGCACCGTCGCTTCGGACACAGGGCGGCCAGGGTTGATATACATCTGGAATTCGCGGCCCGTGGGCAGGTAGTTGATCAGCTCGATGCAGCCGACCTCGACAATGCGGTCGCACAGCGCCGGATCGATGTGATCCGGGTTGAGGCCCGTGGTTTCGGTGTCGAAGACGATTTCGCGCATCAGCCTGTCTTGTCCTGTCCGTCAGCCGCCGCCGTCCGCAACTGCGCCAGGATTTCGTCGACCCGCTGTTCGGCGCTGGCGAAACCCTGGCTCGTATCGATGACGAAGTCGGCGCGGCCCCGCTTGACCGAATCAGGAACCTGTCGCGCGAGTATCGCCTCGAACTCGGCCTCGGTCATCTGGCCGCGCGCCAGCACCCGGGCCTTCTGCACATCCGGCGGCGCGCTGACCACAAGTATTGCGTCGGCGCGCTTCTCGCCGCCGGTCTCGAACAGGAGCGGGATGTCCAGAACCACGATCGCGTGGCCATCGGCTGCCGCCTTTTCAAGGAAGGCGCGCTGCAATCCGCCGACAATGGGGTGTACGATCATCTCCAGCCGCTTCATCGCGGCAGGATCGTCGATGACGCGCTGGCGCAGCTTCGCGCGATCAATGCCGCCCAGACCGCTGGTGACGCCGGGAAACGCGGCCTCGATCGGCGCGACGGCCTCCCCTCCCGGCGCATAGACAGCGTGGACAGCAGCATCGGCGTCGTAGACCGGCACGCCACGCGCCGCGAACATGGCCGCGGTTGCGGACTTGCCCATCCCGATCGAACCGGTGAGCGCCAGCTTGATCATGCGCGCGCCGCGACAGCTGCCCGGCACGCCTCAAGCGCGCTTGCCTGATCCGGCGACACCGCAAACCAGAGCTGAAACGCCGCAGCCGCCTGCCCGACCAGCATGGTGAGGCCGTCATGCGCGGCCCAGCCGGCGTCCGCGGCTGCCTGCAGCGCCGGGGCCGCCGCCTTGCCATAGGAGATATCGAGAAACGGCCGGCCCCGGCCCCGCGCAAGCTGCGGCAGGCTGGCGCCGGCGTGCCCGAGACTTGCCGCGTTCACGACGATATCAGCCGAAGCAGAGAGCGCCTCGACGTCGCAGAGTTCGGCGGCAACAGCCTGAGGCGCCAGTTCACTTGCAAGCGCTGCAGCGTTCACCGGCGAGCGGTTTGCAATCGTGAGGTGGGCGCCGGCGCGATTGAGGGCGACCACCACCGCCCGCGCCGCACCGCCAGCCCCGATCAGCAGCACACGAAGATTTCGCAACTCATCGCCAGCAACGACGCGCATCGCCTTCTCGAAGCCCGCCACATCGGTATTGTGTGCAATCCATCCGTCATCATTGCGCACCAGCGTGTTGGCTGCACCGACGGTGCGCGCCTCAAGCGAGGCATTCACGGCTGCGCCGAGCGCCACCGTCTTGTGCGGCAGCGTGACGTTGAGACCTGAATAGGCGCGCGCCATGTCGCTGATGTCGGCTGCGGCATTCTCCGATTTCAGGTGCACACGCTCATAGTGTGCATCGAGCCCGGCTTCCAGCATCCAGGCATTGTGGATCAGCGGCGAGAGCGAGTGGGCGACGGGGTCGCCAACGACTGCATAGCGCGCGGGCTCAGGCGAATTCTTCATTGGGCGAGCGAACCGCGATCGCGCAGCCACTGCATGAGCGGGAGAAGCGGCATGCCGAGAATGGAAAAGTAGTCGCCATCGATGCGGTCGAAAAGTTGCGCGCCAAGCCCTTCAAGCTGGTAGCAGCCGACGCTTTCAAACGCATCCTCGCCGATCGCATCGAGATAGGTTTGCAAAAACGCCTCGGAGAAGTTCCGCACGCGCAGCCGAGGCTGTGCAAGATGACGCCACACCGGCGCGCCATCGACGCAGGCGACGATCGCGCCCTGAAGGATATGCGTCTTGCCGCGCAGGCGGCGCAGGATGTCGGCGGCAGCCTCGCGCGTCGACACCTTGTCGAGCCCCTGCCCGTCGAGATCGAGCATCTGGTCACAGCCGAGCACGACGCCAGGATGCGAGATCGAAACCTTCAGAGCCTTGGTTTCAGCCAGCAGATCCGCCTGTTTGGCAACACTGGCCCCTTCTGCGCGAAGCGCCTCCTTCAGCGCCTCCTCGTCAACGCCCGACGCAATCTGCTCGAACTGCAACCCTGCCCCGCGCAGGACCGCAGCACGCGCCTTGCTCTTTGATGCGAGGATCAGGCGGCGCCCTTGACCCATCTGCACAGAATTCGGGCTCACCGGCTGTGTTCCTGGATTATGTTCAGGATCGCTGCGGCCGTTTCCTCGACCGAGCGCCGGCTGACATCGATCGTCGGCCATTTCATGCGGGCGAACAGGCGGTTGGCATCGGTGATCTCCTGCTGGACGTTTTCCTCGTCTGCATAGGAGGTGTCAGGCTGCTCGTTCAGAGACAGGAGCCTGTGGCGTCGGATCTGCACCAGCCGGTCAGGCGAAATCTTCAACCCGACGACGAGTGGCGCATCGGGGCCGGTCAGAATGTCGGGAACCCCGACGCCGGGGACAAGCGGCACGTTGGCCGCCTTGACGCCGCGATTGCCGAGATAGACGCAGGTCGGCGTCTTTGACGTGCGCGAAACGCCCACAAGCACGACATCGGCCTCGCGAAGCCGATCGGTGTGCTGCCCGTCATCATGCTGGAGCGCAAAGTTGATCGTCTCCATGCGCGCGAAATACTCTGCATCCAGGTGGTACTGCCCGGCAACCTTGTGCGCCGACGCAAGGCCAAGATAGCGCGACAGCATGTTCACAGCCGGGTCGATGACGGCCAGTGTCGGCGAGCCCAGTTCCCTGCAGCGCTCCTCAAGCCGTGCGCGCAACGCCTCGTCGGTGATGGTGTAGAGAACCACGCCTGGCGCGTTCTCAATCTCCTTGAGGACACGCTCAAGCTGTTTGGGGCTGCGGACGAGATAGTAGTTGTGTTCCAGCGGCGCGATATTGTCGAACTGGGCGCAGGCAGCGCGCATCACGGCATTGAGCGTTTCGCCCGTCGAGTCCGAGACCAGGTGCACGTTGAAATAGGTCTCGTAGGTCATCCGCTCGCCAGCATCCTCGCCCCTCAGCGCAGGCGTTCATCCCCAATACCGCTGGGAGTGCTTTGTGGACAAGCACCGGTATCAATTCGGCGCACGAACGGTTCACACTGTTGTCCTCAGGTGGATGGACTGAAGAAGACTCCGCGATTCGGCCCCCATGAGTCCGCCCCGGGGGACTCGACTCGCGTTAAGGTCCTGTTAACGAAGAGCTTAATGAAACGTAAACGTGCTGGCTGGAGTCGGAACATTAGGTGATTCAAGGTGGGTGGTTGTGTGAGTGGTTTGGGGATCGGCATTTCCCTCGACTTATGAACCGACTAATCACCACCAGAATCCATATGATTCAGATTCTATATTTTCTTCTCTCTTGTCCGCCGGGTGATGTGTGAACGGGAAACCCCTGCTCAGAGTGCTTAACGGTGAACGCATCGATCCCGTTCCTGTCTGGATGATGCGACAGGCAGGGCGTCATCTTCCCGAATATCGGGAAGTGAGAGCCCGTGCGCGCGACTTTCTCGATTTCTGTTACTCTCCCTCCCTCGCGGCGGAAGCGACCCTGCAGCCGGTACGCCGCTACGGGATGGATGGCGCGATCCTGTTCGCCGATATCCTGCTTGTCCTCGATGCGATGGGCCGGAATGTCCGCTTCCTTGAAGGGGAAGGACCCCGGGTCGATCCGGCCACCAGGGCGAAGGACCTTGCCGGCGTTCCGATGGAAAAGCTGCTCGCGAAACTCGCCCCGGTTGGCGAGACCGTGGAGCGGGTGAAGGCGGCGCTCGACCCAGGCGTTACGCTGATCGGCTTTGCCGGCTCGCCCTGGACCGTGGGCGTTTATGCCATCGAGGGTCGCGGCGGCACCGACAAGGCGGATTCGCGCAAGTTCGGCTATGAGCACCCCGAAGAGCTCGACGGCATGCTCGAGCAGCTGGTCGAATCCAGCGCGCATTACCTTAAAATGCAGGCGGACGCCGGCGCGGACGCGCTGATGCTGTTCGAAAGCTGGGCAGAGGGCCTGCCGGAAGACGCATTCGATCGCTGGGTGATCGGACCGACGGCCAGTCTCGTAAAGCGTCTGCGAGCGCTTGGCGTGACTCAGCCGATCCTCGGCTTTCCGCGCGGCGCCGGCATGCTGGTGCTGGATTATGCGGAGCGGACGGGCGTGAACGCGGTGGGTCTTGATACAGCCATTCCCCTGAAACGCATGAACACGATGCTGCCCAACGGCATGCCCGTGCAGGGAAATCTCGATCCGATGCAGCTGGTCGCCGGCGGGCCGGGGCTCGAGGCGCGCGTCCACCAGATCATCGATGGCCTCAAGGGCCGGCCCCATATCTTCAATCTGGGTCATGGTGTCACGCCGGAAACGCCGATTCCTAACGTAGAACGCGTGCTTCACGCCCTGCGGAGCCATGTGTGAAGCCCGAGAAAATCGCCGTCGTCCTGTTCAATCTGGGTGGACCTGACGGCCCAGACGACGTCCAGCCTTTCCTGAAGAACCTCTTCAGCGATCCGGCCATCATTCGCGCGCCAACGCCCATTCGCTGGTTAATCGCGCGGCTGATCTCGAAAACCCGTGCGGCAAGCGCCCGCGAGAACTACGGGCTTATGGGCGGCGGTTCGCCCCTTCTCCCCGAAACGCGCAAGCAGGCGGCGGCGCTTGACGCCGAACTGGCCAGGCGCAGCCACACCGCAAAGAGCTTCATCGCCATGCGCTACTGGAAGCCCTACGCCGCCGATGTTGTGCGTGAGGTCAAAGCCTGGGGCGCAGACCGGGTGGTCCTGCTGCCGCTCTACCCGCAGTTTTCGTCGACCACGACGGGATCTTCGATGAAGAGTTGGGCAGAAGCCAAAGGCCCAGCGGGCGTTACGGTCTGCTGTTATCCCGACGGGGACAAATTCATCTCAGCCCACGCACGCGCCCTGATCGGCGCATGGGAGGCCGCCGGCAGGCCGGGGAACATCCGTTGCCTGCTGTCAGCGCACGGCCTCCCCGAGACCGTCGTGCAGGCCGGCGATCCCTATCAGTGGCAGGTCGAACTCACTGCCTCGAAGATCAAGCCCCTGCTGCCGCCCGAATGGGAGGTCGAGGTCTGCTACCAGTCGCGCGTCGGTCCACTGAAATGGATCGGCCCGGCGACCGACGAGTCGATCAGAAAGGCGGCGAGCGAGGGCAAGAACATCCTTCTGTCACCCGTCGCCTTCGTGTCCGAACACATCGAGACGCTGGTCGAACTCGACATCGAGTATCGCCACCTCGCCGACGAGCTTGGCGTGAAGACCTATCTGCGCGCCCCCGCCCTCAGCGTCGATCCGGGCTTCATCGAGACGCTGGCCGATCTGGTCGAGGATGCGCTCGGAGATGACGGGCCTGACAGGATTCGGTCCTCTTGCGGCGGGCGCCTCTGCCCTGCCGACCGGAAGGACTGTCCCAACCGCCGGCCGTTGGCTACCAAGGCTGCCTGAACGACCGGGGCTCTGCAGATGTTCGAATGGTTTCGCGCGATCCATATCATCGGGATCATCGCCTGGATGGCCGGGCTGATGATCTATCCGCGCCTGCTGGTCTACCGGCTGGAAGCCCGGGGCGATGCGCGGTTCGAGGCGGCGATGGACAAGGCCGCCGGGTCGACCCGGAAGATCATCCTCAACCCGACCATGGTCATCGTCTGGCTGATGGGTCTTGCCATGATCGGCGACAACTGGGAATTCTATGTCACGCAGGTCTGGTTCTGGGGCAAGATCTTGCTCGTGGTCGGCCTTTCGGGCTTCCACGGCTACCTGCTTGGCCTCGGCAGGAGGGTCGCCGCTGGCGAGCGTCCGGTCGAGCCCCGCAAGCTTCGGATGATGAACGAAATTCCGATGATCGTCGCCATTCTGGCCGTCATCCTGGTCGTGGTGCAGCCCTTCTAGCAGCGGCGCGAACACCCATATTCGCTTGACCCGCCAAGGATTTGGCGGTCTAACCGCTGACGTCGGCCGTCCGGTCGATACCCTTTCCCTTCTCAAAATTTGTCCGTCAGACCCGCGCCTCGCGCCATCTCCCGGGCAAACCACAGCCGAAATGTACCTACCCAATGTCTGACGACGTCAACGAAGCGCACGAGCCGGAACATGAGCGCGTGCTGCTCAACGACCTGAAGAAGAAAACACCGGCCGAACTGCTGGCCATGGCAGAAGAGCTCGAGGTCGAAGGCGCCTCGCTCCTGTCGAAGCAGGAACTCATGTTCGGCGTTCTCAAGGAACTGGCCGAGCGCGATGTCGAGATCATTGGCGTCGGCGTCGTGGAAGTCCTGCCTGACGGGTTCGGTTTCCTGCGGTCGCCTCAGTCGAACTACCTGGCCGGTCCTGACGACATCTACGTCCAGCCGCAGATGATCCGCAGAATGGGCCTTCGCACCGGCGACACGGTTGAGGGCACGATCCGCGGACCCCGCGATGGCGAGCGTTACTTTGCGCTCGTCCGGGTCGCGACCGTCAATTTCGAGGATCCCGAGCGCGCCCGCCACAAGGTGCCCTTCGACAACCTGACGCCGCTCTATCCCGACGAGCGGCTCCACATGGAACCCAGGGATCCGACCAAGAAGGACCGCTCGGGCCGCGTGATCGACATCGTCTCGCCGATCGGCAAGGGCCAGCGCGCGCTCATTGTTGCTCCGCCCAGAACCGGCAAAACCGTCCTGCTGCAGAACATCGCGCAGTCGGTCGCCGAAAATCACCCCGAATGCTACCTGATCGTTCTCCTCATCGACGAACGTCCCGAGGAAGTCACCGACATGCAGCGTTCGGTGAAGGGCGAGGTCATCTCCTCCACCTTCGACGAGCCTGCAACGCGCCACGTCGCTGTCGCGGAAATGGTGATCGAGAAGGCCAAACGCCTTGCCGAACATGGCCGTGATGTCGTGATCCTGCTCGATTCGATCACCCGCCTCGGCCGCGCCTACAACACGGTCGTCCCCTCCTCGGGCAAGGTGCTCACCGGCGGTGTCGATGCCAACGCCCTGCAGAAACCGAAGCGCTTCTTCGGGGCCGCGCGTAACCTGGAAGAAGGCGGCTCGCTCACCATCATCGCGACGGCGCTGATCGAAACCGGCTCGCGCATGGACGAGGTCATCTTCGAGGAATTCAAGGGTACTGGTAACTCCGAGATCATCCTCGACCGCAAGGTCTCCGACAAACGGATCTTCCCGGCGATCGACATTCTCAAATCGGGCACGCGGAAAGAGGAACTGCTCACCGACGCCAAGGAGCTGCAGAAGATCTACGTACTCCGCCGCATCCTAAACCCGATGGGCGCACAGGATGCGATCGAGTTCCTGCTCGACAAGATCAAGCAGACCAAGACGAACGGCGAATTCTTCGCGGCGATGAACAACTAGACGCGCGCGCATTCGCGAATAGCAAAACCCCGCCTCCTGACCGGAGGCGGGGTTTCTTTTTTCGTCCGCCCTGTCAGCCCGCGCTATGCCAGCGCCGGGGCCATCCCTCGCCGCACAATCCGCGGCCGCTCCATTGTCGTCACTGTCGCTTCAGTCCTGCGGGAGTCCTCCCGACTTTCCTGCCTCGCTTCGGGCGCCGCCACGCCCAGCCTGTTTCTCAGATCCTCGATCGACCACGCTCGCCTCATTCCCTCGCTCCTCTCGTCCGCTTCCGGCGCCCACTCCGGTTCACGTACCTGTTCGTTCATTCCCACTCCTTGCGCTCGCCCGACACGAGAAGAATGCGCGAGGAGCCTTACCCAACTGCGAACGCGAAGACGTTCTGACGAAAATCTCGGCGACGTGATTTCGATTAGCAAAGCCTTGCAGCACAACGACGATGTCGAATTGTCTGCGAGCGTGCTAGGGATCGTGCATGCCGATCACACGTCACTTCGTTTCAGAGATCTATCGTGAAAGCATCGGCGATGCCGCGCTCAAGGCCGACCTGCTCGATGCCGCGAAGATGCTCGCAAAGGAAGACAAGGCTGGTCGCGCCTGGTGCAGGGAGCACGGCTACCAGGGCTACACGTCCTACGCGTCCCTCAACGATCTTCCGCAGCGCGCGACATGCTTCGAGCAGCTTGTCCGTGTACTGAAGACACATGCGGAGACGTTCGCCTCTCACCTGCAGATGGACCTGCGTGGCAGACGGCTGAAGCTCGACAGCCTCTGGGTCAACGTGCTCGAGCCTGGCGGCTCTCACACAGGCCACATCCATCCGCACTGCGTCATGTCGGGCACCTACTATGTGCGAACGCCAGATGGCGCATCGTCTCTGAAGTTCGAGGATCCGCGGCTGGCGATGATGATGGCCGCCCCCGCCCCGCGCGAGGATGCTGACGATGAGCACCGCCGTTTCGTCTACGTCGCACCCAGAGCCGGCGAGGTCCTGCTCTGGGAAAGCTGGCTGCGCCATGAGGTGACGGTCAACCACGCGACCACGCCCAGGATCAGCATCAGCTTCAACTACCGGGTCTGACCGGCTGGCGCCGTTAACACGTCCTGCCAAAGTGTTTCACGTGAAACGGTGCGCCTACCGGTCCTACCCGCCTGACCTGGCCAGGGATGTGGCCCTACGGGTCAGCTGAGGTGTCTGGCGAAGAAGTCCATCGTCCGCTGGTTGGCCTTCAGCGCATCATCCTGGTGGAAATGCTTGCCTCCTTCACGGGCGAAGGCGTGGTCGCGGCCCGGATACGCGTAGAGCTGGAAGCTTGGCGCGGTCAGACCAGCCTTCATCCTGGCCTGACTGTCCTTCGAGACGAATCCGTCCTCCTCCGCGATGTGAAGCAGCGCCGGTTTGCGGGCCCTGCCGGCCTCACCAAGGTAGTTGTCGATCCCGACGCCATAATAGCTCACGCTTGCGTCGGCATCGGTCCGGGTGTTGGTCAGGTGGGCTAGGAGGCCGCCGAGACAGTAGCCGACAGCCCCGACCTTCGAATGCCCCTGCGCGCGCGTCCAGGCGATTGTGGAGGCGATATCCTCGATGCCTTTGTCGACGTTGAACGCCTTGAAGCAGGAGAAGGCCTTCTCCCATTCGGCGTCTGTCTGGTCGGTGATGTCGATGCCGGGTTCGATGCGCCAGAACAGGTCCGGGCATACCGCAGCATACCCTGCCTTCGCGAGGTCGTCGGCGATGTCGCGCATCACCTTGTTGACCCCGAAGATCTCCTGGATGACCACAATGGCCGGTCCCCCCCTGGTCTTACCGTCAGCAACGTAGGCGCCGAACGATCCGTCTTTTCCCTGGATGGTCGTCATGCGGCCCATGGTCTGCTCTCCCGTTCTGGATTGTTGGCTGTCCGGGTTGTAGGGCTCGGTATGGCCACAACAAGCCGCTTTGGCCCGGTATGGCCGGAGCAACATGACTGTCAGGCGCGGTCCTACCGATACGATCATAGCCCTCGGGTCCGGCGCCGGCCGAGCCGGTATTGCGGTCATACGCGCGTCAGGAGCAGGCGCTTCGGCGCTACTGCGGCAGCTGAGCGCCCACGCGCCGGATGTTTCACGTGAAACACCGATGCCCACGCCACGCCGCGCCGCAATCCGCTCTCTCCATGACAGGGATGGCGCATTCCTCGACGAGGCCCTGGTTCTCTGGATGCCGGGGCCGAATTCCTACACCGGCGAAGACACGGTCGAACTCCACGTCCATGGCGGTGCGGCCGTCATCGCGGCTGTCCTGGACGCAGCGCTCCAGACTGGCCTTTGCCGGGTGGCCGAGCCGGGGGAATTCACGCGGCGGGCCTTTGATGCGGGGCAGATGGACCTCACCCAGGCAGAGGCGGTCGGCGACCTGATCGACGCCGAGACGGAGGGCCAGAGGCGCCAGGCGGGACGACTCTACCAGGGCGAGGCGGCCCGGACATTCGAGGGCTGGCGGGGCCTGCTGATGTCGGCCATGGCCGCCCTGGAAGCCTCGATCGACTTCCCGGACGAGGCCGACATCCCCGGCGAAGTCGACCTTTCGGCGCTCGCGCCGATTGCCGATCTGGCCTCCGAACTCGCAGCAGCCCTTGGTGATGCGGGCCGGCTTAACGCTGTGCGGGAAGGGTTCCGGATTGCCATCCTCGGCCCGCCGAACGCCGGGAAGTCATCGCTGATGAACCGGATTGCCCGGCGGGATGCCGCCATTGTTTCCCCGATTGCCGGAACGACCCGCGACGTGGTGGAGGTTCGCCTCGTCCTCGCCGGCTTTCCGGTCTGGGTTGCTGACACGGCCGGACTGCGGGAGGCGTCGGACGCAATCGAGGCCGAGGGGGTGCGCCGGGCGCTGGCCCGCGCTGAGGAAGCCGACCTCCGGATCTGGGTCAGCGATGCCTCAGCGGATGTTTCACGTGAAACATTGGCCGCCCACCGGCCGGGCGACATCGAGGTGCTGAACAAGGCCGACCTGGTCGGGACAGCCCCGGCGCGAGCGGGCGCGGAAGATGTCTTCGTCGTATCGGCAAAGACCGGGGCCGGGTTCGAGGCACTGGAACGGCGACTGGTCCAGCTTGTCCACGAGCGCCTGGCGGGGGACGAGGCGCCTCTCGTGACGCGGGCAAGGCACCGGGAGCTTGTCGAGGAGGCGCTTGGGGGCGTCGAAAGGGCGCTTGCAGGGGCCCGGTCAGGGATCGGGGCAGAGCTGGTATCCGAAGACCTGCGCCTCGCAGCCCGGGCCCTGGGGCGCATCACCGGGACAATCGATGTCGAAGACCTGCTGGAGCGGATCTTCAGCCAGTTCTGCGTCGGGAAGTAAGCCGATGTTTCACGTGAAACACCGGCCCATGGGGGCCTCGGCTTCCTCGCGTGGCCAGCGCATGCGTCGGGACTGGGCCTCTGGCTGCAGCAATGACAACGTGCGCGTGCCTGGCCCTGTGCCGAGATGGCTCTCTGGTTTGTTGCGCCCCTGAAACGGGGCCACCGCCTGGCGCAGAACGCTTTTCTGGCGCAACCCGTTGTATTTACATAAAAAGGGGTCCGGTCGTCGCCTGGTCGGACGAATACGAGGAAACTGACGAGTTTCTGCAAATCGCACCAATTTCCGCGGCCGACGTTTCACGTGAAACGTCCGAGGCGCCTCGACGGCGCGCCCGACGTCCCTTAAGTGACCGCCTTCATCCACAGGCAGCCGCATGACCGCGCCCTCTGAAACATTCGACGTGATCGTCATCGGCGGTGGACATGCCGGCGCCGAGGCAGCTGCAGCCGCCGCCCGGTTCGGGGCCAGGACGGCCCTGGTCACCCACAAGCTCATCACCATCGGTGAGATGTCGTGCAATCCCGCCATTGGCGGTTTGGGAAAGGGACATCTGGTCCGGGAGGTCGATGCGCTGGATGGCGTGATGGGCCGGGCGGCCGATCGCGGCGGTATCCAGTTCCGCATGCTCAACCGCTCCAAAGGGCCTGCGGTACGCGGGCCGCGGACGCAGGCAGATCGCAAACTCTATCGCCAAGCCGTTCAGTCGATCCTCGCGGCCTATGAGAATCTCACGCTGATCGAGGATGGGGTGGAAGACCTCATCCTCGCCAATGGCCAGGTCGCCGGCGTCATCGGACAGTCGGGCCGGACCTGGCGGGCAGGCGCAGTGGTGGTGACGACCGGCACTTTCCTCAAAGGCCTGATCCATATCGGCGAGAAGCGGATCCCGGCGGGTCGCGTCGGCGAGGCCCCGGCGATCGGGCTGTCGGATCGCCTGTATGGCCTCGGCCTCCAGATGGGCAGGCTGAAGACCGGAACGCCTGCGCGGCTCCGCGCATCAAGCATTGACTGGTCCGATCTCGAAATGCAGGCGGCGGATGCAGATCCGATCCCGTTCTCATTCCTGAATGACCGCATCGAGGTGCCACAGATTGCCTGTGGCATCACCTGGACGTCGGCGGACGTTCACGCCGTGATCGGCGACAACCTCCACAAGTCCGCCGTCTATTCGGGGGCCATTGCCGGGCGCGGCCCGCGCTATTGCCCCTCGATCGAGGACAAGGTGAAGCGGTTCGCCGATCGCGACAAACACCAGATCTTCCTCGAGCCCGAAGGCCTGCCCGGCACCGAGTATGGCGACACCATCTATCCCAACGGGATTTCGACCTCTCTGCCCGAGGACGTGCAGGAAGCGTTCATCCGCAAGATCCACGGCCTCGCAGACGTCGAGATCCTGCGCTTCGGCTATGCGATCGAATACGACTATGTCGACCCGCGCGAGCTGACGCCTGACCTCGCCGTGAAGCGCCTGCCCGGCCTTTACCTGGCAGGCCAGATCAATGGCACGACAGGCTATGAAGAGGCTGCAGGACAAGGACTTGTGGCCGGTCTCAATGCGGCGCGTTTCGCAGCCGGCAACGACCCATACATCCTCGATCGAAGCCGCGCCTATATCGGCGTGATGATCGACGACCTCGTCACGCGGGGCGTGTCTGAGCCCTATCGCATGTTCACCTCGCGCGCCGAATACCGGCTGAGCCTTCGGGCGGACAATGCCGACCAGCGGCTGACGGAAGAGGGTGTTGGCGCAGGGGTCGTGGGCGCCCAGAGGCGTGAAGCGTTTCACGTGAAACGTTCATCGATCGAGGCGGCCCGCGCCAGGCTCAACGCACTGACGCTTACGCCGAACGAGGCGCGCAGCCACGGCATAATGATCAACCTCGATGGCAGGCGGCGCAACGCGCTGGACATCCTTGCCTATGGTGGCGTCGACTTCACGCGGCTGCGCAGCGTGTGGCCGGAACTCTCCGATGTCAGCCCTCAGGTCGCCGAGCAGATGGAGATCGAGGCCGCTTACGCCGGCTATCTCGACCGGCAGGAGGCGGACATCGTTGCCTTCCGCAAGGACGAAGACATGCGTCTGCCGGCCGATCTCGACTATCGCGCCATCGGCGGACTTTCGAATGAGGCCAAGGACAAGCTGTCGACCGTGCGGCCGGCGACGCTGGGCCAGGCGGCGCGCATCGAAGGCATGACGCCCGGGGCGATCACGGCCGTGCTCGGGCATCTGAAGCGGACGGCCAGGAAGGTTGGGCGGGCGGCTCAGGGGTGATGGGCTTGTGGCTGGCGCTGGCGAGCCGCGCCCGAAGCACGCCTCCCTTGACCAACGCGAATGTGCTTACGGAAGGTTCGAGTGATGCCCTGGCCTGCCCACGATGAAGATGGCTTCGGGCCAGAGGATGCAGCCGGCCTGACCGGTGTTTCACGTGAAACACTGGGGCGCGTTCGTTCATACCTCGCCGTGCTGGACGTATGGCGGGAGCGAATCAACCTGATTGGCCCCGGCGAGGGGCGCCACCTGTGGCGGCGCCATGTGCTCGACAGCCTGCAACTGCTCGATCAGATCGGGCCGGAGGACAGGAATATTGTTGATCTCGGCTCCGGGGCCGGATTTCCCGGGCTGCTGATCGCAGCCGCCATGGTCGAGCGACCCGGCGCCGCGGTGACGCTCGTCGAGAAGAGCCCCCGGAAAACCGAGTTCCTTGAAGCTGCTATTGCCGAAGTCGGCCTGCCTGCCAGGGTTCTGAACACACGCATCGAGGACCCGCCGGCCTCGCTTGTCAGGGATCGTTTCGACCTGCTCACGGCCCGGGCGCTGGCGCCGCTGCCCAAGCTTTTGGGGTATGGTTACGCATGGCTTAAACCTTCCGGTAAGGCCCTGCTGATGAAAGGTAGGGACACGGCCGCCGAACTGGCCGAGGCGCGCCGCTCCTGGACCTTCAAGGTCGCCGAGCGGGAAAGCCTCTCCAGTCCGGAAGGGCGCGTGCTGACAGTTTCGTCGATCGAACCCCGGAGGGCCTGATGCGCGTCATCGCCGTCGCCAACCAGAAGGGCGGAGTGGGCAAGACCACGACCGCCATAAATCTCGGCACCGCGCTCGCCGCAGTGGGCAAGCGTGTGCTCGTGATGGATTGCGATGCCCAGGGCAACGCATCGACCGGTCTCGGTGTCGAACCGATGGCGCGCGCCAAGACCAGCTATGACGTGCTGGTCGGCGATGGCGGCATGGTCGATGCGATCGTGAAAACGAAAGTGCCGAACCTCGATCTCATCCCGGGCGATGAAAACCTCGCCGGCGTCGAGACGATGCTGCACAATGATCCTGAGAAGAACTTCAAGCTGAGGCAGGCCTTCGCTGCGTTCGTGAAGCTGGGCCGTGACTACGACACGGTGCTGATCGATTGCCCGCCCTCGCTGTCGACCGTGACGATCAATGCGATGGTTGCGGCCAACGCCGTGCTCGTGCCGCTGCAGTGCGAGTTCCTGGCGATGGAAGGTCTCTCGCAGATCCTTCGCACCATCGAGCTGGTGCGCTCGGGCCTCAATCCCGATCTCGAAGTGCAGGGCGTCGTGCTGACCATGTACGACAAGCGGAACAACCTCTCCGACCAGGTCGCCACAGAAGTGCGCACCTATCTCGGCTCCAAGGTTTACCAGACAGTCATACCCCGGAATGTACGTCTGTCCGAGGCCCCGTCCTTCGGACTACCGGCCATACTCTATGACCACAAATGCTCCGGAAGCGAGGCCTACATAATGCTCGCGCAGGAGCTGATGCAGCGTGAACGCGAGAGGGCGGCGGCGTGACACAACCTATGAAGCAGGCAAGGCTCGGGCGCGGACTGTCGGCCCTGCTGGGCGACTATGCCGGCGCGCGCAACGCCATCGAGGGCAGTGAAACCGCAGCGGCTGCAGCCAATGCTCCCTCTACGGAAGATCTGTCGTCATCTGAGATCGCGATCGATCGCATCGTGCCGAATCCGAAGCAGCCGCGGCGCACCTTCGTTGAGGCTGACCTTGAGGAGCTGACCGAGTCGATCAAGACCAAAGGCGTCATCCAGCCGATCCTGGTGCGCCCTGATCCCTCGCAGCCGGAGATGTTCGAAATCATCGCAGGCGAACGGCGCTGGCGCGCGGCGCGGCGGGCCGGCCTGTCGATGGTGCCGGCCGTCGTGCGCGAGATGGACGATCGCGAGATGCTCGAGATCGCCATCATCGAGAACGTGCAGCGCGCCGACCTCAATGCTGTGGAAGAAGCCGAAGCCTACAAGGCGCTGATCGACCGGTTCGGGCGGACGCAGGAGTCGGTCGCCCAGCAGGTCGGCAAGAGCCGCGAGCATGTCTCGAATACGCTGCGCCTGCTGTCGCTTCCTGAAGACGTACGCGAGCATGTGCGTGAGGCGCGGCTGACACCCGGCCATGCGCGCGCGCTGATGAAGACGTCCGATCCGTCAGGTTTCGCCGCGACGGTGATCGCCAGGCAGCTGTCGGTGCGCGAGACCGAGGCGCTGTCCAAGGCGGACAAGGTATCGGGCGGCAAGTTCGTTGTGCAGGCCGACAAGGACGTCGACACCAAGGCGCTGGAACTCGACCTGCAGCGGGCGCTCGGGCTGGACGTCGACATCCGCCATGTGAACGGCAAGGGCGGCGAGGTGCGCATCAAGTATGCGCAGCTGGAACAGCTGGACGAGATCTGCCGGCTCCTCTCGCGGCCGCGTGCGGTCGTCTCGAACGACGGGCTGGACTAGGTCATCGCAAGCGCCATGCCGAAGGGCGATCACCGGGCCCACCGCCCTCAGATCGTTCGCGTTGCAATCCTGAGGATCAGGTTGCGGATGATCGCCTCGGATGGCGCTCCCGCCTGCTTGCAGGATTTTTCGGCTTCGTAGAGGCGTGCGATGGTCCGCTGCAGCGCAGGTCCGCGCCAGTCGCGGACCGCGCGCGAGAAGGCGGGCCACTCCTTGTCGAAGACAGGCGGGCGCAGGCGCATGCCGGATCCTGCGCCTGAACCAACCGCATCGATCACGCGCAGCATGCGGAAGTGCAGGGTACGCAGGGCGGAGATCGGATTGCCGCCAGCATCGAGATAGCGGTTGATCGACAGCGTCGCCTGCGCCGCGTCTCCGAGAATGGCGGCATCGGCCGCATCATCTGCACCGCGCGGCTGCTCGGCCGAGGCTAGCAGGCTGATGTCATGCGCCGTCACGGCGCGGCCGAGGCCGATGGCGTAGAGTTCGAGCTTCTCAAGCTCCGAAAGCGCGAGGCGGCGATCACCTGGCAGTTCCGCGACAAAGGCGGCGAGGGCGGGCTCTTCCATCGCGACGCCTGCCGCCGCGAGGCGACGGGTCACCAGATCGTTGATCGTCGTTTCATCATCGGCATAGAGCTGCAGCGCCTGTGCGGCGTCGGACGCTTCGAATGCACCGCGCAGCTTGCTCGCCTTGCCAAGCTCGCCGCCTTCGATGATCCAGGCGGCCTCGGGATTGAGCTGGCCCTTTTCGATATCGCCGAGGATTTCGATGACGGGTTTCGCGCTCGTCTCGCGCTCGATCCGCACGCGGACGAGCCGGTCGCCGCCCATCAGCGATCGCGCAACCAGTTCGTCGGCCAGCGTCTGCGGATCGCGCTTCAGGTCGTCATCGGTGAGCTTGACCAGGTTGAACGGATCAATTCCCGGGACCCAGCGCTGGGCCAGCATGTCGGCGGCGGTCGAGACGAGGCCGGGATCGCCGCCAAAGATGAGAGCAATTCGCGTCTTGCCCTGCGGCCTGTCGCAGAAAGCGAGCGCGCGGGCGCCCGCGAGCTTCATGGCTTGGCGGGCGCCGGCTGTGCTGGCGCAACCAGGGGACTGCCGGTCCTGGGGTCCACCGTCCTGCCCGCAGCCATGATCATCTCGGCGCGGATCGCGCGCGCGAGCAGGGTTGCAAGGCGCTCCTGCGCCGCTGTCTGGGCTGCGAGGTCGCTATAGGCCGCGTCGGCGAAGTTGAAGCTTGCCCGTTCCTTCACCGTTCCGGTGCCGAAAATGGCGCCGCCTGTCCCGCGCAATGTCCAGGTGGCGACGCCGATATAGTCGGAGCGCGACGCTGCCTGGTCGGGCGTAAAGGCGAGCCGTTCGATTCCGTGGCTAAGCGCAACGTCGAGCGTGCCCGCGCTGAAGCCTGGAACACCCTGGCCGACCGAGCGGACAAGCTCCTGGCGCAGGAAATGGCCGGTGCGGCCCGAGGCGACGCCGGCGGTCGCCGCGGCGCGGATTTCGTTGATCGTGATTGGGCCGGCATTCGCCTGCCCGCCGCCATAGACAGGCGAGAAACTGCAGGCGGTCAGCGGCAGGAAGGCGAGGGCAAGGAAGGCTGCGCGGATCATGATGCGACGATATTGACGATACGGCCGGGGACCACAATCACCTTTCGCACGGTGAGACCCGCCAGATGCTGCTTGACCGCATCATCTTCGCGCGCGGCGGCTTCCACCGCCGCCGGGTCTGCGCTTGCGGCAACTGAGATTTCCGCGCGCTTCTTGCCGTTGATCTGGACGGGAAGGGTGACCGTGTCGGAGACCAGAAGGGCAGGGTCGGGCACGGGCCATCTGGCCGTGGCCACCATCCCATTCGCGCCTGCGTCTGGGCCGCCCAGCAGTGCCCAGCATTCTTCGGCCAGGTGCGGCGCGAAGGGCGCGGCGATCTGCGCGAACAGGCGCAGCGCCTCGCGGCGGGCCGTGGCCATGCCTGGAAGGGTGGATTGCTCGGCCTTCCGCAGCGCGTTGCCCAGCTCGTTCATGCGGGCGATGCCGACATTGAAGTGGAATTTCTCGATGCCATTCGTCACATCGCGCACCGTGCGATGGGCGAGGCGGCGCAGCTCCAGCGGCTCGCCGCTGTCGGCCGGGCCATCGTCTGCGGCAGGCGCGGCTTCGACCAGCGCCCACAGTTTCTGGATCGAGCCCCACGCGCCGCGCACGCCAGCGTCGGTCCATTCGAAATCACGCTCCGGCGGCGAGTCCGACAGGACGAACCAGCGGGCGACGTCAGCGCCGTAGTCCGCAATGATCTGGATCGGATCAACGACGTTCTTCTTCGACTTCGACATCTTCTCGACGCCGCCGATCGTGACAGGCCTGCCGCTGGAGATTTCGACCAGCGCCCCGTCGCGTTTCTCGATCTCCTCGGGCAGGAGCCACCGGCCATCGGCAGACTTGTACGTCTCGTGCGTGACCATGCCCTGCGTGAAGAGGCCAGCGAAAGGTTCGCCGCTGGACAGGTCGAGCAGGCCGGTGTCGCGCAGGGCGCGGGTGAAGAAGCGCGAGTAGAGCAGGTGGAGAACCGCATGCTCGACGCCGCCGATATACTGGTCGACGGGCAGCCAGTAGCTGGCTTCCTGCCTGTTGACCGGCTCTTTCGATTTCGGATCGCAGAAGCGCGCGAAGTACCAGGATGAATCGACAAACGTATCCATCGTGTCGGTTTCACGTTCAGCCTTCGCCCCGCAGCTGGGGCAGGCGACGTGTTTCCACGTCGGATGGCGCGCCAGCGGATTGCCGGGCTCGGAGAAGTCCGCATTGTCCGGCAGCCGCACGGGCAGCTGATCGTCGGGTACAGGTACAGTCCCGCACGCCGCACACTTGATGACGGGGATCGGACACCCCCAGTAGCGCTGACGCGAGACGCCCCAGTCGCGCAGGCGATACTGCGTCGTGGCCTCGCCGGCCTGACGATCCACCAGCGCCCTGATCGCGGTCGTGATCGCGTCCTTCGTCGAGAGGCCATTGAGGAAGTCGGAATTGTAGATCGTGCCTTCGCCGGCATAGGCCTCGCCGCGCACCGTGTAGGTCTCGGGGTCGGCGCCAGGCGGCAGAACGACCGGCTTGAAGGGCAGGCCGTACTTTTCCGCGAACTCGATGTCGCGCTGGTCGCCTGCGGGCGAGCCGAAGATCGCGCCAGAACCATAAGTCGACAGCACGAAGTTTGCCGCCCAGACGGGCAGCTCCCAGCTGGGATCGAACGGATGCCTGACGCGGATGCCAAGATCGATCCCGACCTTGTCGGCCTTCTCGATGTCGACTTCTGACGTGCCGCGCGCGGCGCAATCGGCCATGAACCTGGCCACGTCCGGGCGCGACGTCGCGATCTGCTTCGTCAGCGGATGGTCCGGCGCGAGCGCGAGGAAGGCCGCGCCGAACAGCGTGTCGGGGCGCGTGGTGAAGACCTCGATCGGGTCGGTCGCGTGATTGCGGCCCTGGGCGTCCTTGTCGCGTGACAGGAAATCCGGCGCGTGCGCGATTTCCCACCAGATTTTCGCTCCCTGCGATCTGCCAATCCAGTTGGCCTGCATGGTGCGGACCTTGTCGGGCCAGCGGTCGAGCGTATTCAGGGCTTCCAGCAGATCGTCGCCATACTTCGTGATGCGGAAGAACCACTGCTCAAGCTCGCGCTGTTCGACAACCGCGCCAGAGCGCCAGCCGCGACCGTCCACCACCTGCTCGTTGGCGAGCACGGTGTTCTCGACCGGGTCCCAGTTCACCTTGGCGGAGCGGCGATAGACGAGATCGTTCGCCAGCATCTTGAGCAAGATGCGCTGCTGCTGTTCGTAATAGTCAGGCTCGCAGGTGGTGACTTCCTTCGACCAGTCGAAAGACAGGCCCAGCGGCGCGAACTGCTCCTTCATCGCCTGGATGTTCTGCAGCGTCCATTCGCGGGGCTGCGCCTGTTTCTCGATGGCCGCATTCTCGGCAGGCAGGCCGAACGCATCCCAGCCCATCGGGTGCAGCACGTTGTAGCCATTGGCGATGCGATAGCGCGCAACGACATCGCCCATCGCATAGTTGCGGACATGGCCCATATGCAGCCGGCCCGAAGGGTAGGGGAACATCTCGAGGATGTAGGCCTTCGGCATGTCGCCCGCTTCTGTGGCGGACTTTGCCCGGAAGACCTGCGCGCGCTCCCACGCTGCGCGCCATTTCGGCTCTGTCTCTTTGGGATTGTAGCGGGTCGCCATCGTGTCGCTCGTATCCGTTCAGAAGCGGGGGTTTGCATATCCCGCCGCTCAACGAAAGGCGCCAAGAAACGGTTTTGGGGGACTTACTCGACGCCGCCGAGTCGAAGCTGGCGGGCCTTGGCAAGGATGGCGTTCTCGAGCGCGATATTGGTGTCCGGGCTCACCGAGGCGGGTACCCAGGCGCCGCCAACCAGCGTTTCACGGAACACCGCGGCCGAGAGGCCATCGGCGCGCAGGCGCGTATCCAGGATGTAGACGGTCGCCTTCAGGCGCTCATCTGCTTTCGACGGGTTGGCGTACCAGTCGGTGATGACGACGCCGCCATAGGGGTCCGCAGATGCGAGCGGCAGGAAGGACAGCGTGTCCAGCGTGGCGCGCCAGAGATAGGCGTTGACCCCCAGGCTGCCGGTTTCTTCGGGGCCCAGCTGGGAGCTGGAGGATTCGGCCGTGTTTGCGGTGGAAGAGCCGAAGATGGTGCAGCCCGAGGCCAAAAGGCCGGCGGAAACCATCAGGGCGGCAGTCGCCACACGTGAAAACATCACCAGGTCACTCCGTCATCCGGCGCATTGCGCCCCCAGGGGAAGCCCCCCGCTCGACTAAGGAGGAGGCCAAGGAGCCGCTTCCTTAGCTGCTGGCCGGTCTTGCGCGCAAGGGCCGAGCGCCGTTAGCCCCAGGGTGATCGCTTCGGGTTAATGGCGAGGCCGGTATTATGGCGGCGTGCGTTGGGGGCCGAACGCTGATTCATGGGAGGCTTCGTTCGAACGAGGCTCCGCATGTCGCTGCACCCCCCGTCCA
>Ga0247834_1002209_pt1 | contig 30295 bp, 19 predicted proteins | sample LaCruzMarch2015__8_FD_187118 | JGI IMG/M metagenome (GOLD analysis project Ga0247834, IMG submission 187118) | Freshwater microbial communities from meromictic Lake La Cruz, Castile-La Mancha, Spain - LaCruzMarch2015_12m | ecosystem: Environmental > Aquatic > Freshwater > Lake | place: Spain... | reverse complement strand
GGTACAACACACTAAGTGGCGTTAGTCAGTTGATTGCTACCATAAACCCCAACCAACTCAGCTTTGAGGACACCCTAATCAGCAATGATTTCCCAGGAGAAATTTGTTATTATGTAGAAGGAAGTGAAAATCTCAATAGCTATGGCTTCGCCGAAGTGTCCAGATCCAATATTTTTTGTTTGGTATATGAACCTATTATTTATATCCCTAATTCATTTTGTCCAAGCGGCGTGAACACCGTATTTTTACCCATTTTAACCAATATTGACCCAACAAATTATAGCATGTACATCATGAATCGGTGGAGCAATATCATTTTCGAAAGCAACGACATGAATGTAGGTTGGGACGGAAAGATTAACGGAGGAAAAGACGAAGCGCCCAATGATAATTATCTTTATGTCATAAGCGTTCAAGATGCAGGAGGCCGACAAATAACCAAACGTGGATTTGTTACTTTAATACGCTAGATGAAAAAGATCTTACTAATTCAGACCGCATTCATTGGCGATGTCATCTTATCAACTCCATTAATTGCAAACTTACACAAGCAATTTCCTAACATTCAGATAGACTATTTGGTAAAAAAAGGAAATGAGGAATTGCTCAGCGGACACCCAAATGTGAACCATTTATTTATTTTTGACAAAGGAAATAAATGGATAAGCCTAAAAGAAACTATTCGTCTCATTCGTCAGGAGAAATACGATACAATCGTTAATTTACATCGCTTCGCAAGTTCAGGATTAATTTGCGCTTTATCAGGCGCGAAGCAAAAAATAGGCTTCAAAAAAAATCCATTTTCTTTTCTGTATTCAAAATCATACAAGCATGCGATTGGAAATGGAGAACATGAGGTGGATCGCAACCTAAGCTTAATCGCTTCCTTTTGCGACATCACCATTAGAAAACCAAGTCTTTATCCATCCAACGAAGATTACACCTTCGTTTCAAAATTTCAAGGCACCGCTTATTATTGCTTAGCGCCTGCATCGATATGGTTCACCAAACAAGCACCCATTGCTACCTGGTTGCAGTTAATTGAAAAATTAAGTGACGCGGACCACGCTATTTTTTTAATGGGAGGACCTAACGACAAAGCACTTTGCGAACAAATTATTTCAGAATCGACCAAAGAAGTAAGATCATTAGCAGGCGAGTTAAGCATAATGCAATCCGTTGCCTTCATGAAAAATGCAAAAAGAAACTTTGTGAATGATTCAGGTCCGCTTCATTTCGCAAGCGCGATAAACGCGCCTGTTACAGCCTTTTTCTGTTCCACCATACCTGCATTTGGTTTTGGTCCATTATCCGATGATTCAAAAATAATCGAAGTAGCCAATTTACCTTGCCGACCATGTGGCCTCCACGGACACAAAACATGTCCGGAGGGTCATTTTAAGTGTGGTATTGGATTGAAGATTTAATGGAAAGCCAAGTTTAGAGTTATTTACCCTGAATTTTCATTGAACAACTAAATTTCGAATAAAAATTTACATTTATTCGAAGTAAAATATGGGTAATGACTTGTAAGGGCTGATTTCACTAATCCGTTATTCAAATTTATTTTTTTCAAGTAACCAGTTAAAAACATTTAAGTGTATTATCCCGCTTCGATTTTGTGTAAAAGAATCTGTCGTTAGTAAATATTTGGGATAGTTGTCTTTTATTTTTTCTAGAGAGCCAAACTCTCGTTCTATGGTGTTTTCTGTGTTCATTTCCCACGCAACCTGATAATACTCAATGTCACCTGTTGGAGATTTACAAACAAAATCAACTTCGTTGTTGCGTGTGGTACCTGTCCAAATTTTATTGCCTCTACGAAGGAGTTCGAGATAAACTATGTTTTCTAGTATATGCCCTCTGTCTGTGTTTCGTTCTTTACCAACCAAAATATTAAGCAAGCCAACATCAACTAAATAGTATTTTTCTTGCGTTGCTAGTTGTTTTTTTCCTTTTAAATCGAAACGATTTACTTTATAAAAAATAAAACTCGCAACTAGGTATTCTAAATATTTTTCGACAGTGGTATTATGTATACTTTGCCCATCTTGTTTTAAAGACTTTGAAATATTTCCTGGAGAAAGAGGATTTCCAATGTTAGATGCAACAAATTTAGTAATATTTCCAAATGCTCTTTTGTCGTTTATTTGGTGACGCTGTGTGATGTCTTTTTCCACAACTGTTGTGTAAATTGCTTCTAAGTATTCGTATATTTTATCATAACCTCCTTCACGCAAATCCACACCTTTTGGCAATGAAGTTTCGTTCACATAATCAAAAAATAGTGCTTCGTAATTTAGATACTTAATTAAAATATCAATGTTTCTAGCCCTTAAGTATTCATTGAATGAAAAGGGTAAAATGGATATTTCAATATAGCGACCACTTAAAAGCGTAGCTAATTCACTCGATAACAAAAAAGCGTTTGAACCAGTAATGTAAACGTCTATATTTCGTTTTACGAACAATCCGTCAACTAATCGCTCAAATTCCTTTACGTTTTGAACTTCGTCCAAAAATACATAACAAGGTTTTGACAAATCTAAGCGACTAATGATGTAATTGTACAAAGCATCAAGGTCAAATAAAAACCTACGAAGTTCAAAATCTTCAAAGTTTAAAAATACTATTTGTTCAGCTTGTACTCCCATTTTCAAAAGGACTTGACGGTATAATTCGAACAAGGTACTTTTACCGCTTCTTCTCAAACCACTTACAACTTTAATAAGATCTTTGTCCTTATATGCTAATAATTTGTTAATGTAATCGGTACGATTGGTGAAATTCTCCATAATCAAATCTACTAATTAAATCATTAAAACTTGCATAAATTGCATTTTTTAATGATTTAATATTAAGTATTGAATATTAATTTGGGACGATTTCCTTAAATTATAAATCGAAAATAATTGAAATTACCCATTTACCTTGCTGACCCTGTGGCCTCCACGTACACAAAACATGACCGGAAGGTCATTTTAAGTGTGGGGCATTAGCATTAGAGGATTAGTCATTTTCGCCTCCGCCATCTCGATACATCCACCTTCGGTTGACACTCGATTGGCGAAGTCTTTACGATACATCCATCTTCGGAGGACACTCGATTGGCGATTACGTTTTGTGGAATTAGGATCCTGATTCCGCTTCCGCCTTGGCGGATCGATACAATCGCCCATGGCGACCACTCGATCGGCGGAATCGTATTAATACATCGATCGGCGGAATCACATAGCCAGCGGCGTTGTTTCTTACTCCATCTCCACTACTCGTTCTACGGTGCCATCTTCGTAAATGAAAAGCATAACCGTGTTTTTTCGTCGTGGGATGGTTTTGCCATTTAGGTCGGTGATGCGCACCAGTTTTTTGGCAGTATTTCCGAGTTCGTGGATTCCCGTAAAATTCAAGGTGAGGTTAAGTGTTATGGTACTATCGCATCCATTTGCTGCAGAAATAACTTGCGTGTAGGTTCCACTTTGGGTGTAAGTTTGTCCGTTTAGGGTGTAAGAATCTAGGGCGGTTTGTGTTAGGGTACTTTGAGCACCAAGTTGGGAAAGATAAAGGTTTTGAATTTCACATTCGGTTAAGGCACGGTTCCAGATGCCGATATCATCAATTCTTCCAGAATACCATCTTTCACAATCAAATCCCCACATTGCCTCATATCCAATTATCAAATTACTATTCGAGGTTAGTAAATACGAATCGGATTGCGTTGATTGCAAAACACCGTCAAAATACAATTTATATAAATCACCACTTTTTGTTCCAGAAATCATATGCCAATTTCCATCATTCGTTAGTGGATTTGAAAACATAGTGTTAGTTACACCAGCAGTATAATTCTGTGAATTCACAAAATAATATGCTTTGTTTGTTCCATTTGCTCCAGCACCTATTGAAGGCCAACCTTGGTTGATAATTTGTCTTTTTGACATAATAGGTAATTTACAAAAAGAAGTTTGATCAAGTGGAGCTAAGACCCATGCGTTCTGGGTAATATCCTGCACCGAATTCGGAATTCCACTCAAAGGTCCACAGTCTATAGAACTTGTAGAACCATTAAAATTGTATGCCATATTCGCGTTCCCAAATCGATCAGTTGTCAATGTCGCCCCATTCACCGTTCCATTATTCCCATTGCCACTTTCGTCGTTGGCATTGCCGTTGAAAGGCCACCAACCTACGAGTCCGTTTGTGGGGACGTAGTTAGGGACTTGTGAATAGGCGTTTAAGCTTAGTGTGAGAAGGATGAAGATTTGTAGTGTTTTTTTCATAATTAAGTTTTTATTTTATTTTTTCTATTTCCCGCCATCTCGATACATCCACCTTCGGTGGACACTCGATTGGCGATGGCGTTTTGATACATCCACCTTCAGCGGACACTCGATTGGCGATGGCGTTTTGTGGATTGTAGGATCCCGATTCCGCTAATCGAGTGGTCGCCATTGGCGATTGTATCGATCCACCTTGTCGGAAGCAGAATCCACTCACCCAGCGGCGTGTTTGTTCCTCCATCTCCAACACTCGTTTTTTGAATTTAAGCTGAATTTAAAGCTTATTGATTTTAATAATTTCTTTGTAATTACCTTCAAAAACAATATTATACATACCTTTTGCAAAATAGCTCATATCAATATTTGTTGACGTGGACGAAATGGTTGATGTTATCAAACACTTTCCAGTAGCATCTACCACAGAATATTTTGTCCCAATTTTGTCTGCAGAACAAAAGACATTGAAATCTGTAGATGAAGGGTTAGGAGCTACTGAAAATGAATTAGTTACATCTTCTGAAATTCCAACTCCACTTAATTCAATTGAATAAACACCATCAAAACGAACCCAAATAATTCTATTTTGGGTAGCATCAAAATATGCAGCATGCGCACCCATGTTTGCAACAGGTAGTGTTGCTGGTGCTGTACCATTAATATTTAATGGCACAAAACCGTTATCAAGTCCAACCCGATATCTAAATACATCCGTATTGAAGTTCGGATTATAACTTGGATTGATAACAGGCGATGGAACATAGCCACCAATTAAATAAAATGTATTATTAACATAATCATATGTTAAATCTCCTTCTTGAACAATACTTGAATGATTAGGAGGTAAAATTTGTGTAAATGTATTGGACTGATAATTATAGCTCCATAAATCTTTTAACCAACACCAAACACCAACATCAGATGCCCAACCAGAACCCAAGGCACAACTTTGTTCAAACTGATTTCCTGTACAACTTCCAAGGCCAGAACTAAAAAACACTTCTGAGCTATTAGGAGCCCCCAAAGAAGCATTAAATTGACTTCTTTTTGGCGGAGTAACGGCGTCACAATTACTGTTGTCAGCTATAACTTGTGACCATTGTGTTCCATTATTTTCCCAAATTTCATTCCTTACGGCATAACCTCCGTACCCCCCAAAAAAACCAACAGATCCATTGGTTTGGTTATAGTAGTATTGAGGGCCATAATGTTGAGAATCAAACGAGCCAGCACCTTGACTAGTCCATGCGCCACCGGTAGCTGGAATGCTATATACCATGTCAGTCCCTGCTCGACCCGCAATTAATTTTGAATTGATAGGATCATAAGTGAATGATAATAAAACAGCTGGTGAATTTTGTGTATTGATCTGAGAAACAGAATTATTATTTAAATCAAAAGCATATAACATATCTGCAGTTTGATCTTTTCTCAACGAGAAAATTTTGTTATTAGACCGATCAAAAGCGGTGGCGGATAAATTAAGATAATTTCCGTTAAATGAAGTACTTGGTATTAACAACTGCCAATTTTGTGATTTCACAAAACCAATTGTTAAAACTGATATAAACAAACTCAAAATAATTTTTTTCATAATAATAAATTTTAAAGATTAGGAATCAAAATTCCAATTAATCCATAAATGCTACTAAAGAAATCAAGATATTTACGTTAATTACCCTTTTTTACTGCTTTTTCCATGATTTTGGCATGCAGGGTTAAAAGCTTCATGCGCTTATCAATTGGATTGGGAGCTTCTGCGTATACCGAGGTTTCGGAGAGTTGATGCAATCTAGCCATATCAGAAACAAACGTTTTTAGTAATAACTCCCTGCGCTTTTTCATAGTTTCGATAGATAAGTGCTCCGCATTCACTAAGTCATTCAAATCCGACAATTCCAAGATTCCATGGCCCTTGAAAACCCACAAATCCAATAATTCACTTGACGATTGAGCGATAACGTATGAAACAGGTAGCCTATTTTTTCTGATAAAAATTCGATATATCAAAAATGAGCTTACTAAAAAAGTTAAAAGAATAAGCGTGAAACTAAGATATGGTAAACCTTGGCTAGGAACAGATTTAATTATTAAATCACTTTTCCCAATCAAAAATTGCTTCCTAAAATCAATTTCATCGTAAATTGTTAGTGTACTTGACAGAGTGTTAAAATTTTCACGAGATAATAACTTAAGATATTTGTTTTTGACCTTTAAAAATTTGAATCCAGATTTATTTACACCATCTGAGTATCGATAAATTTTGTTATTTTTAAAATCATACTCCAAAATATAACTGAAATAGTTTAAACTATTCGAAGAAATATATAAAGAAGGAGAATAATCAGACTGGCCTTCTAGCGTCCATTTTCTATTTTTGAAATTAAACCGCCACAGATTGTTATTGATAGGACGGGAGAAAGATTTAACATTAGGAATAAAGACATATAAATTTTCATCGTCTTTTGTGTAGGGGAAAAAGCTTGCTGGTGGCATATTAACGCCTTCGTCAGCAATGGACCACTCCTTTGAAGTAATATCAAATTGGGTAATAAAATTTTTGGACGAAAAAAGTCCGTAACCACCAAATATACTAGGAATGCCATGATTTAAGAAATAGGCTCCGCCAAACTGATTTTGATGGTGAAAAGACTTATCAATTCGCACAATGGAATCATTTCGTAGCTGCAATACAAAGCCGCATCCCCTATCCACAAAATAAATAAGGCTGCCTTTCTCAGATAAAGGAACGTACTCAGTCAACAACTGTTTAAAGGTAACTTGCTTATCCAAATGCAGCGGACGACGACTCATTTTTTTGTTATCCAATGAAATCATCATTATAGATGTGCTGTCATCGATAACACACAATTTTTCAGCGTCGTAATTGTAAAATATACAAGGATTGGGGTTTTTGAACCGAAAAGTTTGAGAAAAACAAAAATGGAAGGATACTACAAAGAAAAATCCTAGGGCTAATTTCATTAGTTAAAGTTACTATACCTTGGGGTATCTTGCTCGAAAAATTAAGGAATACCCTATTTTTACCCTATTTTCACCTGTTTTCACCCTGTTATTTGGCGGATTTTCATTCAACCCTTCTCAGGGTTGTTACTTATTCATATTCAACCCTTCTCAGGGTTGTTACTTATTCATATTCAACCCTTCTCAGGGTTGTTACTTATTCATATTCAACCCATGTCAGGGTTGTTACTTATTCATATTCAACCCTTTTCAGGGTTGTTACTTATTCATATTCAACCCTTTTCAGGGTTGTTATTCATATTTAAGCCTGTCAGGCTTAGGTAGATTGTAACTCTTGATACTATTTTTATCCCGAAGGGATTAAACATGAATAGCACAGCATTTTTTGCTGTGCGTTTTGGAAGAATAGGATGTCCAGCAACCACAACGTGGTTGAATATCTACAACAAGTATTTTTCATCAAAGGCAATTTCATATTCCTTCAAGAATTCAATATATTCCTCCTTAAAGGATTTAATTCTGTGATGTTCCACCTGGTTCTTCACGTATTCAATTAATCTGTCTTTTTCCTTTATGCTATACGTAAATGCCCCATAGCCTTCTTGCCAGCTCGTAAAGTTATCAAACAACTTATGTTCTTTGATATACAACGCACTCGATACTTTAATATCCTTCACCAATGAGGATAGTGCAACTGTTGGATGAAGATGTGTAACTATATGCAAATGATCCTCTACTCCATTTATTTGATATAAATGACAATTTTTATTTTTAATCAAACCAGTGATGTATTTAAATAATTCATCTCTGCCATTAGCGGTTAGTGTTCGCTCTCTCCTTTTTGTGCTAAATACGATTTGGTAAATTATTTGGGTGTATGTACTCATTACTTACTTTTTTTATTCAACCCATTTCAGGGTTGTTACTTACTCACATTCAACCCTTTTCAGGGTTGTTACTTACTCACATTCAACCCTTTTCAGGGTTGTTACTCATATTCAACCCATTTCAGGGTTGTTACATTATTCACATTCAACCCTTTTCAGGGTTGTTACTCATATTCAACCCTTTTCAGGGTTGTTACTCATATTCAACCCTTTTCAGGGTTGTTACATTATTCACATTCAACCCTTTTCAGGGTTGTTACTCATATTCAACCCTTTTCAGGGTTGTTACATTATTCATATTCAACCCTTTTCAGGGTTGTTACTTACTCACATTCAACCCTTTTCAGGGTTGTTATTCATGTTAAAGCCCGTCAGGCTTATTTTATATATTATTTACTTGTGCTTTTGAGTATATCACCAAGAGAGTAAGCATAACGATGCTTATAATTTTTTATTCAACCCATGTCAGGGTTGTTACTCAGATTTAAGCCTTTCAGGCTTAGATTGATGGCAGATTACTCCTATCTTAAGAGTATTTGAGAAAGGTTTTAGTTTGCTAATACCTCTTTTACCAAATCAGCGGCTTCTTGTAAGAGTACAGCTGAATGCACATTCAAGCCAGAATCATCAATGATTTTTTTGGCTTCAACAGCATTTGTTCCTTGTAAACGAACAATAATTGGTACTGGAATTTGGCCGATGTTTTTGTAGGCATCAACAATACCTTGGGCAACACGGTCACAACGAACAATGCCACCAAAAATATTTATCAATATCGCCTTAACATTTGGGTCTTTTAAAATAATATGAAATGCTTTTTCAACACGTTCTGCATTAGCAGTACCTCCAACATCTAAGAAATTTGCAGGATTACCTCCTGAAAGTTTAATAATGTCCATGGTTGCCATCGCCAAACCTGCGCCATTTACCATACATCCTACATTGCCATCTAATTTCACGAAATTCAAACCTACCTCATCAGCTTCTACTTCCGTTGGATCTTCTTCTGATTTATCACGCATGGCTTCATAATCAGGATGACGAAATAAACCGTTTCCATCCAAGGTTACTTTTGCATCAACAGCAATAATTTTATTATCTGATGTTTTGAAAAGCGGATTTATTTCAAACATAGCCGCATCAATTCCTTCATATGCTTTATACAATGTTGGAATAAATTTGACCATTTGCTTAAACGCTTCTCCAGACAAGCCCAAATTAAAGGCTATCTTTCTCGCTTGAAATCCTTGTATACCGACACGAGGATCAATAATTTCTCTGTGAATTTTTTCAGGAGTATGTTCCGCTACGTGCTCAATGTCCATTCCACCTTCTGTAGAATAAACAATGACATTTTTGCTAATTTCCCTATCCAATAAAACAGACATGTAAAACTCTTCAACTTCTGCTTCACCTGGATAATATACATCTTGTGCAATAAGCACTTTGTTTACTTTTTTTCCTTTCCCGTTCGTTTGAGCCGTTGTCAAATGACCGCCCAAAATCCCACGAACCTTTTCTTCCACTTGATCTATACCTTTAGCAAGTGTTACACCATGTGAACCCGTTTCTTCTACCGTCCCTTTTCCTCGGCCTCCGGCATGGATTTGTGCTTTGATAACAAACCAGGTAGTACCTGTCAGTGCTGTTAACTCATTTGCTGCAGCAATAGCGTCCTCCACTTTGTCAACAACAATTCCTTCTTGTACGGCAACACCGTAACTTTTTAGGATGGCTTTTCCTTGATATTCGTGTAAATTCATTGGTTATTTTTTTCGCAGTAAAAGTAAGATAAATTTAAATACGGGGGTATAATATTTTTAAGATTGTAACTTATTTTTCCAAGAACTTGAGATTTCTTTAGAAGCAAATTCTTGTTCTTTAAAATTTCTAATATCCTCCCATATTTTTTCAATGGCATTAGAAAGTGCTACTTTTTCTTCAAGCATTGCTTGATTTATGATCGATGGGTCTGAAAAATAGGTTTTTACAAAATTCGTATCGAAATCACCAGAAATAAAAGCAGGATGTTTGAGTACAAACTTTCCAAAATCCAAGGTCGTTTTCACCCCAGAAATTTGATAATCATCGATCGCTTCAATGCACCGAGCAATGGCATCTTTTCGTGTTTTTCCCCAAACCACCAATTTTGCAATCATTGGATCGTAAAATATAGGAATTTCCATTCCTTCCACAAAGGCATCATCTACCCTTACACTTCGTCCTGTTGGAATACGGTATCGTTCTAAAGTGCCAATATCTGGAGTAAAACCATTCAATGAATCTTCAGCATAAACTCGAATTTCAATAGCGTGTCCATTGCATACAATTTCATGTTGCTCTTTCGGTAATTTTTCGCCACGCGCCACCCTAATCTGCCATTCTACTAAATCCAAGCCCGTAATTTCTTCCGTAATCGGATGTTCCACTTGCAAACGCGTATTCATTTCTAAAAAATAGAAATTAAGCTTTCCATCCAATAAAAACTCCACCGTTCCCGCGCCCTCATAATTACACGCCTTACAAACAGCCACTGCCGCTTCGCCCATTTCCTTGCGAAGTACTTCCGTGAGGATTACACTGGGTGCTTCCTCCACCACTTTTTGGTGACGTCTTTGAATAGAACATTCTCTTTCAAATAAATAGACCGCATTGCCAAACTGATCCGCAAAAACTTGAATTTCAATATGGCGAGGCTTATCGACAAATTTTTCAATAAAAACAGTGTCGTCTCCAAAAGATGACCTTGCCTCACTTTGTGCTAATTTCATTTGGCTTTCGAATTCAGCCGTATTATCAACCAAGCGCATTCCTTTACCACCACCGCCAGCTGAGGCTTTAATTAAGATGGGAAAGCCAACTTCTTCTGCTATTTTTTTTGCTGCTTCGATATCAGAAATAGCTTCATCTACACCAGGTACCAAGGGAACATTATATGACTTGACTGCTTGTTTAGCCCTTAATTTATCCCCCATCATCTCCATTGATTCAGGAGAAGGACCAATTAATTTAATACCGGCATTTTTTACTTTCCTAGCGAACGAAGCATTTTCAGATAAAAAACCATAACCAGGATGAATACCATCTACGCCTAATTCTTTGCAATAAGTAAGAATTACATCTTGCTGCAAATAGCTTTCTGCAGAAGGACTTTTACCCACATATACGGCTTCATCCGCTTCCAAAACATGCGGGGCATTTATATCCGCATCACTGTAAATTGCAACGCTACTAATATTCATTTTTCGTAAGGTACGAATCACCCTTCTGGCAATTTCTCCCCTATTTGCTACAAGTACTTTTTTCATGTTATTCATCCGTTTTAATGACTGGGCTATTTCCATTATCAATTACCAGTGGAGGTAATCTCGTTTGTTTTTTCTTACGTCTATTTTTAAAATACTTTTTATCTTTTGGTCGAAAGACATCCATAAAAGATTGATACAATTCAAAATCTCCCATATTATTAAACTCCTCATGATACGAGAGTCCCGCACCTTGTGTAAAAGGACCAGAGCTTTCATCAACCGTATTCGAATTTGATTTATTGAAAGCATTCACACGCAAGGTTCCTTTTTGATTTACTAGATAATCTATGCTTACATCACCAACAAAACCACTGGTAGCTTGACCTGAAGTTGCATTATTTTCAACACCAAAACTTCCTGTAATTAGCAATCGATCATTTAAAAAGTTCTTTTGAACAGAAGCCATGGCATTCGAAGAACCGATATCGACATTTACCTTATATTCCTTAGATAGTTGGCCCAACAAGCCATTTATTTGTGATTCAACTAAATCTAATGCCGCAGAGCTACTTGCTGAAACGGCTCCCTTAATTGGCTGGAATTTTTTCACTAAAAGCAAGGAGAAGAACTGTCTATTTAGCTCATCATTTTCAGCATTTACCCTAGAGATCAAGGATTTGCCAGTCTCTGAAGCATTAGGTGCCTGAATTTCAAATTTAATTTTGGGCTCTACCAAATTCTCACTTAATTTTAAAAGACAATTAACATCTTGATTTGCTAATGATTTATCTACTAATTCAGGACTCAAATCGAGGATATTCACCTTTTTAATGGTAAAAGAAGTAATTAAGTCAATATTGGCTTTTTCAACATCACCCGTCCAAGTAATTTTAGAACCTTGTTGGATATCAAAAGTTTGTTTTAAAGGCCCCATGGCAAAATTATATTTACTTCCTTTTTGAATGGTATAGGTACCCTCCATGTTAATATTATTAAAGGCATCCAGCTTTAATATTATATCTCCGTTACCAAAAGCACTAATTTCGTCGCCTAATTGTTCATTAAAAATGATTTTCAGTTCTGTATCTGGAGATAATTTAAATTTCATGTTCAAATTCACACCAGTAAAATCTATTTTATCTTTAATCAGTTCTGCTAATGGATCGTTTTTAGAAACAAAATGAACCAATTCATCCTCCTCATCAATAGTTGAAACGCCATACATTGGGAAATTTATTTGAGATCCAGTGGTTGTTTCAACTAAAACATCAACTGACATTTTACTACCATATCCAGCGATGTTAGCGGATCCTTTTCCGTAGGCCTTTCCATAATAATAATCGCCTTCCTTATACTTTGTATTCAAGAGTAAAAATCGATTAGACTTAGCATTATTGGGATTAAATTTATTGTTTTTTGCTTGGTCACTAGCGTCAAAATCAAAATTTAGGTCATAATTCCATTTGTCAAAATTAGTGTGATAAATTTGACCCACTAAAGATGCCACGTTCCCGTCTTCATCTTTGACTGGAATATTATCCAGGTGAATTTCATCTTTAAAAATCTTAACTTTCCCATTTAAGGCATAGCGCACGCCCAATAATTCTACTTTTGCAGTAACATTTTGCAAGTTAAGTTCACCTGACAATTCAGGAGCATTTACACTCCCTTTAACGGCAATATTTCCTGATAATTTACCTGCTATTCCTTTTACTACATCTGGATCCAAAAAACCATTAACAAAACCCAAATCAGTATTATTAAATTTAAGCGCCATTTCCAATTTATCCCTTTCTCTCTTCAAAAAATAGGCCCCAACAAATTCCAGAGAAGGAAGACTTCTGTAATTTAAGTTACCATCCAATTGAATACTTTCACTCTCCGAATCATAATTTGTATTAAAATTAATATCTCCCACCTCTTCATTATTAATTTTGAGTTGGGTAATTCCCGCTATAACTGAGTATTTATATCCATTTATTGAGTTAGCAATGGTTCCATTTCCAGTAAATAGACCCGATAATTGGACATCTAATTTTAATAATTGACTAATCTCAGCTAAGTCTATTTGCTTAAAAACAATTTGTAAATTTTCACTGTTATTATCCGAAAATTTTCCATCAATAGTTATTTTTTGATCAATTCTTTGAATTTGTAAATTCTCAAAATCCAACTCTGAATTTGATAATTTAATTATTGATTCATTTAGGATTTCCCATTGAACATCATTAATGGAGAAGAAAGAGGGCGTTAAATTAAAGGCTAAATTGTTATCTGAATAAACAGTTGTTTGCCAGGCGATATTCGAATAATTATTGGAATTAGGGTCCCAAATTAATCTTGAATTCAAAATGCCACCCTTCCCATCGCTTTTAAAATTGACTTGATTGAATTGAATTGAATCATCTAAAATAAATTTAGCTACTTTGTATTCAGCATCAAGTCCATCTGATGAAAGCGTTTGAGAGATATTTATTCCATCAAAAACCAAATTATTATACGTTACATTATTCGATAATGCATCTAAATTCAAACTTTCATTTTCAGAATTAAAATACCCTTTCAATGTAGTTCCTTCAGCGATTGTTAATCCAGGAATAAAGATGGAGAATAAACTATCCAGTTTTTTTGTAGTGATGGAATAGGAGAAAATACTAGCCATTCCAGGCTGTTTCCCTTTCAAATTAACGCCTAAAGACGGAACAGCTTTTGCTAATTCAAACACAAAATCATCAACTACCGTCTCGGGATTAATTTTTCCAATAATTTCCACATTTGCAAAAGAACTCGTAAGTTTCATTATATCGGCGGCTTTAGATCGTTCAACAGAAAGGTTGATGGTAGGAACTGATAGTGAATTATCATTATCTTGATAAAAAAAGTCATTACAAGAAATTTCACCGCTAAAATTTGTAAGATTGTTTCCTGAAACATTAATACTAAAATCACCAGTAACTTCAGATTGAGACGACGGAATAAAACCTAATAAATCGAGATTAGCTTTATTTACCTTTACCGCCATATCATAAAATGCATTCTTTCCAAACCCAATTTTCCCAGAATAATCTAAGCCTAAATTTTCATCATCGATATTGATTTTTCCTTCAAATACATCCTCAGAAATCTGCGCAGCGGAGACGTCGACATTAATGTATGAATAGTTCAATAAATCCAATTGATTAAATGCGGCCGCTATTCCAAGGACCTCCACGCCTTTCTCTTTAAATGAAAAATTAGAAAACCCCACATCCCCGTCAACAATGCCTATTTCATCCAACAACAACATTTCACCGAGATCAAATTTCCGTAATGAAATGGAAGGTTTATCTTTTATTAATGGAATAATTTCAAAATTGATTCCATTCACCAACCGAATAGCTTGTAGAATCGTAGCATCACCGATTTTTGTTTTAATAGTTGTACTTCCAATATTAAAATCACCGTGAATACCCGAAATGTTCATATTTGCTAATCGAACAAGCCCTAACTGGTTAATTTCTTTACCTAAATTCAGATTTCCTATTGGATCAGGCAGAATGAATTTTTTTAATTCATTCATATCGAGCGTGGCAGTAATTATTTTTTCATGAAAATCATAGGCGGATAAATCATTAAAATTGGGTAATTCAAGATCAGCATAAATCCGGGTATTTTTAGCATACTCTAGTTTTATTCCTTTTAAAAATAAATGAGATAAGGTATTGGTAGCATCCCCTTGAAGACCTATCCGATTTTTCATCCCAACCATTTCAGGAACAAAATACGCAATATCACTTAGCAATATACTGCTTGGTTGTAACTTTATTTTCCACAAAACCTTATCCGTAAAATCGGCTAAATCGGCATCCTTCTTCCAATCTATACCAATAATAGAAGCGGCCAACTTAGAATCATTTAAGGCAATATTGACCTTAGACAAATCTATGGAATTAGCTTTTACCGTCAATTTTCCGGACAGATTTTTGAGATCAAGACCACAAGATTCTTTAGCTCTCAAATCATTAATTAATAGAGACAATCCCTCTTTATTATTCTTAATATCCTGAAGAACAAAATTCAAACTCGTCAAATCTAGGTGGTTTTCATTGAAGAATTTTGGTGTACGCTTTTTGGATAAATCATGGTAATGAATGGCTAAATTCTTAACACTAACCTTTTGTATGGCTAATTCAAATGGATCTGAAGGGCTAGAAGGTTTATCGCTTTTGAAATAATCGACAAGGAATTGAAAGTTAAAAATCTTAGTTTTAGCTGATTTTGAAACCTTCATGGTTCCATCAACTAATTCTACATCCTTAATTTTAATTTTATTACCAAATATTGTGAGATTATTAAATTTAACACCAATCGTATTAAGTGATAAAAGGGTATCCTTCTGCAAGTCTAAAATTAAAATCTTATCTAAATAAAGCTGATCAAAGAATACAATATCCACTTTATCAAGACTCACCTTGGTATGTAATTCATCAGAGAAATAGGCTGCCACCTTTTGAGCAAGATACGTTTGAAAGCTGGAGGTTCGAATTGCAAAAAGAAAAATAATAACAAAAATCAAGAGCCATTCTAGCGGAATCCCAACCAATCGCCCTATTATTTTAAGTATTTTTACCATTCTAATACAAATTTAAGCAATTGAAAGCGAAAGACACTATAGTTTTGGGTATAGAATCTTCATGTGATGATACTTCAGCAGCTATATTAAAAGGGAATCGTATTTTATCAAATGTCATTGCAGGTCAAAGTATTCATGAGAAATACGGTGGCGTTGTTCCTGAACTTGCCAGTCGTTGCCACCAAGAAAACATCATTCCCGTTGTGCAACAAGCCATTGAGCAAGCGGGAATAACAATAGGAGACATCGATGCAATAGCGTTTACGCAAGGTCCAGGTTTAATGGGATCTTTGGTGGTTGGGACTTCATTCGCAAAAGCATTGGCCTTATCCATCAACAAACCATTGATTCCAGTCCATCACATGAAAGCCCATATTATGGCGCATTTTATTGAAGACGACCTTATCGATATTCCCACATTTCCATTTCTTTGTTTAACCGTTTCAGGAGGACATACCCAACTTGTCAATGTTGAATCACCCATTCAAATGAACGTCATTGGTCAAACAATCGATGACGCGGTAGGGGAAGCATTTGACAAAGCAGCGAAGATGTTAGGCTTGCCATATCCTGGCGGGCCATTAATTGACCAATATGCCAAAAAAGGAGATCCCTTAAAATTTACCTTCGCTAAACCACAAATTGCCGAATTAAATTTTAGTTTTAGCGGAGTAAAAACATCTATCCTTTATTTTTTAAGAGATCAAAAAGTGATCAATCCCAATTTTATTGAAGATAATTTAGCTGATTTGTGTGCATCCATCCAACATTCATTGGTGGAAATCTTATTACAAAAAATAAAAAAGGCCTGTTCAACATACGCATTTACCCAAGTTGCTATTGCAGGAGGCGTTTCAGCAAATTCATACTTACGCCTTCGATTACAAGAGTGGGGAATGCTATCGAATACTAAAATTTTTGTCCCAAAATTTGAATATTGCACAGACAATGCAGCGATGATAGCGATTACAGGTAAATTTTTATTTGAAAGTAATCAAGTTGGTAATCAAAGCAGTACAGCAGATACAAGATTAAAATGGTAGAATAAGAAACCTACTAAATGAACAATAAAATTTAGTTATAAACATTATTTTGAAGTTTAGAAATTAAACAATAATTTTCATCAAAATCTATGAATTTATGGTACAAGAAGTTTTTCTAGTTGAAAAGGAGAGTATTGTTAATTGTAAGTTTAACAATCAATGTGAAATCGTTCAGCAAAACGATTTACAAAAAAAAATAGAAGATGCCACCATACTTGGCAATGCGCATCATTCCAAAGTTTCTATTATTTTTCAGGATGATGGAGGCGTAAAACGAGTTGATACCACAATTTGGGCTGCCGGCTCAAAATTTATCTGTCTTAAAGGAGGAATTTGGATTCCAATTAATCGAATTATTGAAATTTTAATTTAATTTTGATTAATGTTGAAATACTTTCTGATACTAAATTGCCTATTTTATCTTGGGATTAATCAAATTCATGCTCAAAATCATGTGACATGGAATTTTTCATATAATACATCCAGTGAGAAAATAATAATAAAAGGAACGATTGATAAAGGTTGGCACCTTTATTCACAAAAAACACCACTCAATGCGGGACCTATCCCCACAACAGTACATATCGATAAAATTAAGGGTTTAAAACTGATTGGAAATTATTCAGAAGACCTTGTTCCTCATGAAATTTTTGATCTTAACTTTGAATCAAAAGTGTACCTTTTTGAGGATAGCTACTTATCCTCTCAAAAAATTAAATGCAAAAATAGCAAACAAATAACTGGAAAAATTGAATACATGGTGTGTGATGACACGCGGTGTATGCCTCCTATTGAAGTACCATTTACTATAACAATCAACTAAACAACTATGAAGAAAATACTTGGTGTATTGCTATTAAGTCTGAATGTAAGTATGTTTTTTTCGCAAAACATAAATCATGAAGATGTTGTAAAAGTGAAGTTTTCGATAGAACAAAAAGAAAATGAAGCGTTTGTTGTAGCAAAAATCACAATAATACCGGGTTGGCATATTAATTCTTTTAAATTACCTAAGAATTCATATGCAATTCAAACAGATATAAAATTAAACCCGCAGGCTAATTTTGCAATAAAAGAATTAATAGAGCCTAAGCCAAATCAATACATAGACGAAGATCTTGGCGATATGCAAAGCCATCACAAAGGTACGCTGGTAATGAAAAGGAAAATTTTAATCAATTCGGTTACTGACTTTAACTTAACAGGTGTTTTTTCATTCCAAGTTTGCGATGAAGCAGGTAAATGTTTAATGCCTCATGAATATCCTATTTCTTTAAAAGTGAAAGGTTCTGCCATTACCACAAAAAATGATAGTATCTCACCCCCAATAAGTAAAGATACGAATTCAATCATTGCAGATAAAGACGCAAAAATTGATAATGAAATAATCAATAAGACACCCAAAAAAGAATCTAAAAAATCAATGCTTCTAATATTTTTCATTTCTTTCTTGAGTGGTTTTGCAGCATTACTCACACCATGTGTTTTTCCGATGATTCCGATGACGGTAAGTTTCTTTACCAAATCCAGTAAATCAAAATCTGCAGGCATTCGAAATGCAATCTTCTACGGCATATCCATCATTGCGATTTATGTAATTTTAGGAACGATTGTCACTACTATTTTCGGGCCTTCAGCACTTAATGCATTATCTACAAATGTTTGGTTTAACATAATTTTCTTTATACTCCTAGTGGTTTTCGCACTTTCTTTCCTTGGTGCTTTTGAAATTATGCTGCCAAGCTCATGGCAAAATAAAGCAGACCAGGCATCTGATAAAGGTGGCATCTTAGGGATTTTCTTCATGGCATTAGCACTTGCTCTTGTATCCTTTTCCTGCACCGGACCAATTGTTGGAACATTATTGGTTGAATCAGCTACGATTGGCGGCATAGCACCATTTGTAGGAATGTTTGGATTTTCCTTGGCATTAGCTTTACCGTTTACACTCTTTGCGGCTTTTCCTGGATGGATGAATTCACTACCAAAATCTGGTGGTTGGTTAAATACAGTTAAAGTATTTTTAGGTTTTTTAGAATTAGCATTAGCATTTAAGTTCCTTTCGAATGCCGATTTAGTGGTCCAAGGTCATTTTTTAGAACGTGAATTATTCTTAGCGATCTGGATAGGAATTTTTGGAGTATTAACTATTTATTTATTTGGTTTCATCCGCTTGCCTCATGATAGTCCGATTGAAAAATTATCAGTTGGACGCACGATGCTTGGTACCTTGACCCTTATTTTTGTTATTTACCTGATTCCAGGTATGTGGGGCGCTCAACTAAAATTGATCAGTGGATTCCCGCCTCCCTTAACGTATAGTGAATCACCACTTGGTTTTACATCGGAACAGAATAACCGTGTTCCCTCAGAAAATAAAGACATGCACTTAGGCCCTCAAAACATTATGGTATTCCACGATTTTGATAAAGCCGAGGCCTACGCGAAAGAAGTAAACAAACCTCTTTTTGTAGATTTTACAGGTCATGCATGTGTTAACTGCAGAAAAATGGAAGAGAAAGTATGGGGAGAGTTAGGCGTAATAGAAATATTACGTGATAAAATGGTCATTGTCTCTTTATATGTCGATGAAAAAACGCCACTTCCAGCTTCTGAACAAAAGGTGCTCGAATATGCCCCTGGAAAAACGATGAAAATTACGCAAGTGGGTCATAAATGGAGTTATTTACAAACCACTCGTTTTAAAAGCAACACACAGCCGTATTATCGTTTATTAGGTCCTAATGGTGAAGATTTAGATGTTGGTTCGGCAGATTATGAGCACCATGGCAATACGGAAGATTTCAAGGCTTGGTTAGAACAAGGATTGGTTGAGTATAAAAAAGCGAGTGATAAAAACAAATGATCTCTTTCCCACCTTTTGCGCTGCTATCGATGAATCACTATTTTTCCCTTCGAAATTAATAGTGGAAAGATGAAACTTTGTATAGCGGAAAAGCCAAGTGTAGCGAGAGACTTAGCGGAGATTTTAGGTGCCAAAAACAAACACGACGGTTATTTAGAAGGGAATGGATATTGCGTAACATGGGTGTTCGGTCATTTATGTTCCCTAAAAGATCCCGAAGATTATAACGCAAATTGGAAATATTGGAAACTAGAAGATTTACCGATAATTCCACCTCAATTTGGCATCAAATTAAAAAACGATCAGGGAGCACAAAAGCAATTTAAAATAATTGAAAAATTAGTCTCCCAAGCAGAAGAGATCATTAATTGTGGGGATGCTGGACAAGAAGGTGAACTAATTCAACGATGGGTTCTAATTAAAGCAAAATGCAAGGTTCCGGTTAAAAGACTATGGATTTCTTCCTTGACGGAGGAAGCCATTAAAGCTGGCTTTAATAAACTGAAAGACGCCAAAGATTTTGATAATTTATTTGCTGCTGGAAACTCTCGTGCCGTGGGAGATTGGATGTTAGGAATTAATGGAACGAGGCTCTATACCAAAAAATACGGTAAAAATAAATTGGTATTGTCTGTTGGTCGTGTTCAAACACCCACTTTAGCAATGATTGTTAATCGTCAAAAGGAAATCAATGCCTTTACAACCGAAGAATACTGGGAATTAAAAACAATGTATCGCGAAACGGAATTCTTATGCCAAATTGAGCGACTAAAATCAGAAGCTAAAGCCCAAAAAGGACTCGATTACCTTCTCAACAAACCATTTGAAATAACTTCTTTCGAACAAAAAGAAGCGAAGGAAGGAAATCCACGCTTGTATGATTTAACCTCTCTCCAAGTAGATGGTAACAAACGATATGGTTTTGGTGCGGAGCAAACATTAAACATAATTCAAAGTTTATACGAGAAGAAATTAGTGACTTATCCACGTGTTGACACCACCTACTTATCGGAAGATTTACATCCAAAAATACCGGGTATTTTAGGGAATCTAAAAGATTATAAACGATTTACAGAAGTAGTTTTAAGTAAATCGATTCCAAAATCCAAAACGATTTTCGACGACAAAAAAATTACTGACCACCATGCTATCATTCCTACGGGAATTATTCCATCGGGGATTTCCCAAGACGAGCAAAAAATTTATGACTTAATCTGTCGCCGCTTTATTGCTGTTTTTTATCCAGAATGTAAAGTTTCTAATACAACCGTATTAGGGAAAGTAGACAACTTGATTTTTAAAGCGACGGGCAAACAAATCATTTCGCTGGGATGGCGAGAAGTCTATGAAGATTTAAAAGAGGATAAAGCGGAGGATGCGGAAGCTAAAGAATCGAAAAAAGAACTCAAAGAAGCAGAAGAAAAGACACTCCCAATTTTCGTAAAAGGAGAAAGTGGACCTCATGTACCAGTTATTCATAAAGGAAAAACAAGTCCACCCAAATATTATACTGAAGCCACCTTACTTCGAGCTATGGAAACGGCAGGAAAGTTTGTCGAGGACGAAGAAATGCGTGAGTTAATGAAAGAGAATGGTATAGGTCGACCATCAACACGTGCCAACATTATTGAAACACTTTTCAAACGAAAATACATTGAAAAGAAGAAAAAAAATCTTGTCGCTACAGATACTGGGATGTCATTAATTGATGTTATAAAAAGTGACCTATTAAAAAGCCCTGAGCTTACTGGTCAATGGGAGCACAAACTCCGTTTAATTGAAAAAGGAACGTATGATCCACAAACATTTAAGGACGAACTATTTAAGATGGTCCGAGAATTAAGTGATGAAGTAATTTTCAATTAAAAAAAAAATACTATTTTAGCTAAAAATAACCAACTATGATAAACCAACTCTTTAAATTATCACTTTCACTTTTTGTGATTTATTCCCTTACAGCTTGTAATAACGAAAAACCAGCAGAAGTTGACAAAGCTAACGTGGAAGAAACGAAACGATTAGAAGACCAACGAAAGCGTATTGAAGAAGAAAAACTAGCCATGGATGCTGAAAAAAAAGCCATGGAAGAAGCAAAAGAGAAGGATAGAATTCAAGCATTAGAGAAGTTAGAGAAAATATTTCAAAATGTATCTTATGTTCACGTTAGTGTAAGCAAATCATATTTTCATGATGCGCCCGATTTTTCTACCAAGCGTAAAGCTTATTTAGTTAGAAACGATGAAGCGGCTCTTTTGAGAACGCGAAATGGATTTGGATACGTGGAATATTACAATTACGATACAGATAAAACGACCAGTGGTTGGATTAGTTTAACAGATATTGAAGCTAACAATCAAGGAGGATGCGGAAGCTAAAGAATCGAAAAAAGAACTCAAAGAAGCAGAAGAAAAGACACTCCCAATTTTCGTAAAAGGAGAAAGTGGACCTCATGTACCAGTTATTCATAAAGGAAAAACAAGTCCACCCAAATATTATACTGAAGCCACCTTACTTCGAGCTATGGAAACGGCAGGAAAGTTTGTCGAGGACGAAGAAATGCGTGAGTTAATGAAAGAGAATGGTATAGGTCGACCATCAACACGTGCCAACATTATTGAAACACTTTTCAAACGAAAATACATTGAAAAGAAGAAAAAAAATCTTGTCGCTACAGATACTGGGATGTCATTAATTGATGTTATAAAAAGTGACCTATTAAAAAGCCCTGAGCTTACTGGTCAATGGGAGCACAAACTCCGTTTAATTGAAAAAGGAACGTATGATCCACAAACATTTAAGGACGAACTATTTAAGATGGTCCGAGAATTAAGTGATGAAGTAATTTTCAATTAAAAAAAAAATACTATTTTAGCTAAAAATAACCAACTATGATAAACCAACTCTTTAAATTATCACTTTCACTTTTTGTGATTTATTCCCTTACAGCTTGTAATAACGAAAAACCAGCAGAAGTTGACAAAGCTAACGTGGAAGAAACGAAACGATTAGAAGACCAACGAAAGCGTATTGAAGAAGAAAAACTAGCCATGGATGCTGAAAAAAAAGCCATGGAAGAAGCAAAAGAGAAGGATAGAATTCAAGCATTAGAGAAGTTAGAGAAAATATTTCAAAATGTATCTTATGTTCACGTTAGTGTAAGCAAATCATATTTTCATGATGCGCCCGATTTTTCTACCAAGCGTAAAGCTTATTTAGTTAGAAACGATGAAGCGGCTCTTTTGAGAACGCGAAATGGATTTGGATACGTGGAATATTACAATTACGATACAGATAAAACGACCAGTGGTTGGATTAGTTTAACAGATATTGAAGCTAACAATCAAGACGGTTATTAATTTTACCAATACGGATAGAATCAACTAACCACCGCTTCTTTTCTTACAACTTTTGTATTTTAAACACCTGTTTTTTCAAGGTGCTTGGATCCTTAATAACTAGCATGTATTGTCCAGTTACTAATTGAACCAAGGGAAGTTGAATCAAATGTTTTCCAGTAGCTAAATTCCCAGTTGATTTTGAATATACTAAGCGTCCGGACATATCCAAAATTTCAATAAGCATGTTTTGTGGGCTATCTATTTCGAAATCGAGTACAAAAGATTCGTTAAATGGATTAGGTGAAACGTTTAGTTGAAATAGACCTCCTGTCACATCATCCAATCCTGCATCATCAGCAAAAGAGGTAAAATAAGCCGTGTCTGAACAATTGGCATTCGATGCCACCATCATTACATTATAGTTACCAGGACTTGTATATAGATTGGAAGGTGTAGCTAGATTTGAAAAAGTAGCGTTACCAAAATCCCAAGCATAATTAGTGGCATTAAAAGAAGTATTGCTAATGGTTGAATACGTCATACCAACTGTGTTGCCAGTAAAAACGGCATCAACAGAATCCATCGCAGCAATTATAGGAACACGTGGACTTATACATGCATCTTTTTGAATTTCCCAATCATAAAAATAATAGTAATAAGATGCCCCGGCCGAAGAACCGGTAATTTGAAGCATTCCCGGCAAACTATATGGGTAAACGACCCCAGCATTATTTCTAACTAAATTCATTTGAGAACCTCCCATTCGGTAGCCATTTCCTGGCGGAACGTGAAAATTTAAGGCCACCCTTGAAGCACCTGCTGGAATATTAACAAATCGTGTGTCTAATTGATTCCCTGACACATCCCATAATGTAATGGTTCGATCACCTGCACCTGTTGCACTTACCCAAGCTGAGATAATCGTTAATGGTTGTTGTACATTAAATGTTAAGTACTGAACCGAAGCATTATTATGATTGGCACTTGTTCCGATAGCATTGGTAAGAGGACCCACATATGACAATGGTTGAGGCTCATTATTTTCCACCCAAAAAGTATCTGTTAAGGTCAAATACGTTGAATACGCGTTACCAAACCAAAGTGGTGTAGCTGAAAATTCATCCGAATACCCAATTACATTTCCGAATGCACTGGCCGTAATGGTTACTGAATCTGCTTGACAAATTGCTAAATCAGAGGCGATTGGACTAACTGGCCTAGAGACATTGATATAAGCAGGTTTAATTAAAGTGTCTTGCCCTTGTGCATTACTAGCAATTAATTGAACAGTATATATTCCATTTTGTGTATAAACATGTGTTGGAGATTGCAGGTTCGAAGTGGCTCCATCACCAAAATTCCATTGCCAAGCAATCGGACCATTCGTAGAAACATCAACAAAATTTATAACGCCGTCACACGTGCTTTGCGTGGTTGCATAAAAATCAACAAGAGGTGGAGTACTTGGTAAATTACACGTCCATGTCATTACAAAACCTGGATTATTTAGATAGGTATCACTAAAAAACTTTAATGTCACTGCACCATACAAGCTCGTGATGCTGCCACCATTTGGCAACGTTGTTCCAGTGTACTGACCAATTAAAGGACTATTAACCGAACTTCCATTATAAATGTACAAATAGTCGTAATCTAATTCCAAGTTGAAACTGCTGAAATTTAGCGTAATCGTTGAGGCGCCAGCCGGCGCTATGGTAATCGTACTGGTAATATTATCTTGGTAATTATTAGCCAACCCTCCTGGATCAAACAATGAACCGCTACAAGTGGTTTGGGTTTGATTTACCCCATTAGGATTCATAGTAATGGCACATGGTAAGTTTGGATCAACTACGATGTAATTGATTAAGGTTTCGGTATCCGTTCCACATGCACCTCCTGATGCGGTAAGACTAACGGTATAAGTTCCCGGATTCAAATAAGTATGCGAAGGATTCAAAGCGGTAGACGTTCCACCATCACCAAAATTCCAAAGGAAAGAGCCACTATTTGTGCTCGCATTAGCGAATGTAACCAACGCTGGAGATTGGCAATACGTTTGAAAAGTAGTAGAAAAACCAGCCGTAACAGTATAGGAAAAGACAGCGCCAACACCTACTGCATGCCATGCATTTGTTGTAGCAATTACCTCAGGCGTACAAGGTCCGAATAAATCAATAGCGGATTGAATGGCATAAAATCGAGCATCTTGATGATCCACATTAGGTGTTAAATAAATAGTCAAGTTTCTAAAGGCTATTTTTGACGCATTTGTAATACCCAAACCTGTAACGTTGAATGTATTCCCAATATCGTTTGTTCCCGTTCCGCCAACAGTGAGTCTATAATACCAATGGTTCTGAACACCTGAATTCGTGTGTACTCCCCCATTGTCTTGAGTTCCTGTATAATAATTTGTTCCTAAATACGTATCGGGATCTTGAAAGGCATTGGGATTACTCATGCTTCTGATTCCTAACCCGTTGGGCGTAGCATCTTCGCCCATACTCCAATTAAGAGTATTGTTATTCGCAAATGACGAAACCGAAATACCAAAAATATCTGAGAAGGACTCATTTAGCGCCCCCGATTCGTTCGCATACACCAAACCTGCCGAATTAGAGGTAAGTCCGTGGGTAATTTCATGCCCAGTAATATCTAAATCAGTTAGCGGTGTGAAAGTGGTACCATTGCCATCACCATAGGTCATTCGTTGACCATCCCAAAATGCATTATTGTATCCTGTATTGTAATGCACATAACTTTTTAACATAAATCCATTTCCATCAATACTATTCCGATTATGTACTTGATCAAAATAATCATAGGTCATTTCTGCACCCCAATGAGCATCTGTAGCATATTGATCCATTGATGCGTTTACGTTGTTCCAATTATTATCTGCATCGATAAAATCTACCGCAGCGCCATAATTTGATGTATTGTTAAGGTCATAGGTCTGAATGCCGTTCCCTCTTCCAGTTTCTCGAAGTCTAAATTGATTATTGAAATAATCCGCTATCATGGCACGATTACCTGAATACACAGTAACGGCATTTCCTAAGCTATCCGCTGTATGAATTTGATCGGTTGAATAAACCACCAGCCCAGTATGCGCATCAACATAAATATTTTGACGACTAAGCGGTTGACTAGCATATACATCCATTTTGTAGGCCAATTGAAATTCTGCCCGCGTATAATCTCCCTGAGTTGCCACCCAAACTAAGGCCGGTTTTGGGTAATAGCTTGCATCAGCATTCTGAGTTTCATATTTCAGCAATGCTTCTTCCATTGGAACATCCCATTTGTATGTGGAAGCATTAACAGCATTAAGAGCAGATTGAACCGCAACAGATGCCTCAATTGAAGGACTAGCACTTTGATTAATATTCGTATAAAAAGCGCCGTTAATTGAAGATAATTTACCGGCAATAAAGTGTGCTTTATAAATCCCAAACTCAACTGGACTTCCTTTATAATATTGCTGAAAGGTGAGGTGTTTTTGTTCTTGATTATCGGATTCAGCGTTCACTAATTCGAAGCTATAATCTGCAGATAAATTAAATAGTTTACTTAGAAAACCGACAATCTGACCTTCATTAATTGATAGTTCAGCACTAAATTGAATGTAATCTGGCACCCTATTTTCTCCTTTCAATCGTAATACAGTTGCATATGGATACTTTTGAGAGGCTTCATTGCCATAAAAAACTTGCTGGGCAGAACAGGGGGAAGTAATTTGTAATGCAGCGAATAATAAACAGAGTGTAAATGTTATTTTCATAGTAAAATTCTAAGTCACTAATATACGACTAATAGAATAAAATACTATTAATATAAGATTACATTTTTTCAGGGGCTTCAATACCCAACAAAGCCAATCCGCTTTTTATAACCTTGGCCACATTTGCGCATAGCAACAAGCGGCCGACCTTGGCATCCTCATTTGCTTCGATTAAGATTGGAATTGTTTGATAAAAATGACTGAATTGCTTTACTAATTCGTACAAATAATTGGCTAATAATGCGGGAGAATTATTCACTGCAGCATCTTTGATAATCGTTGGATATAAAGCCAAGCATTTAACCAATTCCTTCTCTTCCACTTGCAATTGAAATGAATTTTTTAGCACGTGACTTTCTAGTTTTCCTTTCTTCAACAGAGAACAAATTCGAGCATGCGCATATTGTATAAAAGGACCCGTATTTCCAGTAAGATCAACCGATTCTTCGGGATTAAATAACATACGTTTTTTTGGATCGACCTTCAGTAAATAATATTTCAGACCTCCCATTCCAATCTGCGCGTATAATTGAACACGTAAATTTTCGGACATTCCTTCTAAATGACCTCTTTCTTTAGTTATCTCCGTCGCTTTCTCAATAACTTCCTCCATCAAATCATCCGCATCCACGATTGTACCTTCCCGAGATTTCATTTTACCACTTGGTAAATCTACCATACCATACGAAAGATGGAAACAGTTTTTTGCCCAAGCGTAACCTAATTTATGAAGAATTAAAAACAGAACTTTAAAATGGTAATCTTGCTCATTTCCAACGGTATATACCATGCCATCTAAGGAAGGATAATCAGAAAAACGATCAATAGCAGTACCAATATCTTGGGTAATATAAACCGCTGTTCCATCGGATCGCAACACTATTTTTTCATCTAAACCTTCTGCGGTAAGATCAATCCAAACGGAACCATCGTCTTTTTTAAAAAATACGCCTGAACGCAAGCCTTCTACGATAACATCTTTTCCTAATAAATAGGTTTCTGATTCGTAGTACAATTTATCAAAATCAACCCCCATTTTTTGGTACGTGAGTTCAAAACCAGCGTAAACCCAATTATTCATGGTCGTCCAAAGCAAATAGGTTTGAGGATCACGGGCCTCCCATTTCACTAACATATCTTTTGCTTCGCGCAACAAGGTAGTTTCGTTTTTTGCTAAATCCTTTATTTTATCCTGAATGGCTTGCTGCGCCTTCTCCACTTTTCCCAGTAGGGCTTCTTGAAATTTCTTGTAGGAATCAACAACAGCATTTGAGAAGCCATCAAACTCGCCATTTCCCCATTGGGAAATAATCTCATTGGCTTCCGCATTGAAGCGTTTATCAAATTCAACGTAATATTTCCCAACTAACTTATCTCCTTTTAATCCAGTATTAGCAGGAGTTTCTCGCTCCCCTTTTGAATTTAAAGGTGAGAATTTCTCCCAAGCTAACATACTTTTACAAATATGAATGCCGCGATCATTTATCACCTGTGTTTTAATCACCTCATGACCAGCGGCTTTTAATATTTCAGCTAAAGAATACCCTAAAAAGATATTTCGTAAATGTCCTAAATGAAGCGGTTTATTAGTGTTTGGCGAAGAATATTCCACCATAATCATTGGCTGACTATTTTTCGGAGCCATTCCGAAAGTGGGATGCGCATTAATGGCATGAAACGAATTAAACCAATACGTATCAGAAAAAGACAAATTCAAAAAACCATTGATTACTTCGAATGCATCCAGCTCTTGAAAATGTTCGGAAATAAAAGTTCCAATTTTCTCTCCCGCAAGTTGGGGCGATGTTTGCATTAATTTTGCAAATGGAAAAACAACGAGGGTGAGGTCGCCTTTTACATCTTTTCGAGTGGCTTGAAATTGAATCGAATTGTCCGAAATTTGAGTATTGAAGAGCTCGACCGAATTAAGCAGTAATAATTCCTTGATTTTATTTTCCATTTTTTGCTATTTCAAGGACTTTCACCATGTTTTGTATTAATTCAAAAGCGACTTCCGCCATTTTATTTTTTTTATCATCCAAACAAGGATTAACCTCTACCAATTCGAAGGCGGCAATATTTGGTAATTGGATCATTTCAGTTAAAAGACAATTAGCTTCGTCAATTGTCAAACCATTTGGGACAGGAGTCCCCGTTCCAAGACTTGTTTCGGAAGGATCCATAGAATCAACATCAAAAGAAACATAAACGATATCACAACTTGAAAATTTAGCTTTGAGTTCATCGATTAATTTATTGATCCCCATTGAACGTAATTCAGCCACCGTATAATTTTTTATCCCTAATTGCTGCATCAAAAAATCCTCTTGAGATTCTGTATCACGTACCCCAACAAAAACTAAATCTTCCGGAAGAATGACTGTACTTTTTAGAGAATTCCATTGCGTTGCGGTTGCAGCATCTACTTCATTTTCTTTACAGGCCAAATTATCTACTCCTAAAGCGGTGGCCAAAGGCATTCCATGTAAATTTCCAGATGGAGTGGTATAAGGAGTGTGCATATCGGCATGCGCATCAATCCACAAAACACCTATTTTTTTACCAGGGTACGCCTTTTTCAAACCGGATATCGTTCCCCCAGCTGAGCCGTGATCACCAGAAATAATAAATGGGAATTTATTTAACGAATATTGAGTTTGAATTTCTTTTTCCACCATTCCAAAAACCTTCACCATGCCATCAATACGCTTTGCTTTTCGATAAGGCGAATCAACATCTAGTAAATAATTACAATCGTTAAGAATTATGGGCGGGAAATCAGAGAAAAAAGAACTGTTTTGATCCCTTGCAGCAGAAACAATCGCAGCAGGACCAAGTGAAGCCCCACGCGTACCGGCTCCAATTTCTGATGGATTAAATATAAATTGAATTTCTAAAGACATAAAGTATTGCTTTTCATAGCGCCGTAAAGTTACAGATTTTACAGGAAAGAAAACAGAAATAGCATCCTAGTATCAACTACTTTTTACTACATTTGTATTTAATTTCAAAAAAATAGTTGGGGATGTAGCTCATCCGCCCAGGCGGAGGCTAGAGTTTGATAATTGACATGGGGATGTAGCTCATCCGCCTAGGCGGAGGCTAGAGTTTGATAATTGACATGGGGATGTAGCTCATCCGCCTAGGCGGAGGCTAGAGTTTGATAATTGACATGGGGATGTAGCTCATCCGCCCAGGCGGAGGCTAGAGTTTGATAATTGACATGGGGATGTAGCTCATCCGCCCAGGCGGAGG
>Ga0247834_1002201_pt1 | contig 30387 bp, 20 predicted proteins | sample LaCruzMarch2015__8_FD_187118 | JGI IMG/M metagenome (GOLD analysis project Ga0247834, IMG submission 187118) | Freshwater microbial communities from meromictic Lake La Cruz, Castile-La Mancha, Spain - LaCruzMarch2015_12m | ecosystem: Environmental > Aquatic > Freshwater > Lake | place: Spain... | reverse complement strand
TTAGCAAGTCAATGACCATTTCCGGATGCGAAAAAAATAGTTTGTAACTGTTATCGTGGGTCATTAGTGAGATTTTTATACGCGTCTGGTTATGTGATTACGCTACTGAAATATTTAAGGTAACACGTCCTTTTTTATGCGTAGAGATAATAAAGTTAGCACCTTGCCTCGGTGCTTTGGCACCGACTGACGACTGCGCAATAAAGGGAATATTCACAACACAGGCACCAATGCCCAGAATTTTCAATCATAGACTACTTCCAACATGACTAATAGCCTTCACCTAGATTATCTGGACGTACATCAATGCTTTCAGCTACGCGTTGCGCACTGGTGGTATTTAGTAATTTCACTTAACAGTTCTGGGGCCATATAATCGGCCGTATTCACGAAAACTTTGTCTGCACCAAGGCTTTTAAACTTACTCTATTTTTGCAATACATCCAAACAGCGAACCGATCCGTTAATAAAACTAAGACCGCCTGTAAACCTACTCTAACCTTTAACTTAACGCATCTCGGGCATCACCTAATTCTGTTTTTCTCCACATTGCAGTGTAAATAGCTTCTAAATTTCTGGTAAATGCTCGCGTGTTAAATAATGGCGTTGTTGCATGGTGTGTCTGCAAGGTTTGCTTTAACTCGTGTAACAATTGCGGTTGCGTAGCTAAATTTAAAGCAATTTGTTCGTATTTTTCATAACTGTTGGCAATTAATTCTGGCAACCCTGCTGCATGCAATAAACTTCCTGCAACGCGCGAAGGAAACGAATCGCCCATGTATGTCACCACCGGTAAACCAACCATTAATGCATCGGCGGCTGTGGTATGTGCATTGTAGGGATGCGTATCTAAAAAAATATCGGCTAATCGATAGCGTGCTAAATGATCTTCTATTAATGGCACCCGACCTGCAAAAACTAATCTTGTGGGGTTAACGTCAGCGGCAAAGGCTGCTGCGCGTAAATTTTGCTGACTTATTTCATTGCGTGACATTAACCATAAAGTGCTATTGGGCACTTGCTGTAATAAGCGCATCCAAAGGGCAAACATATCGGGGGAAATTTTAAAATCATGACTAAATGAACAAAAAACAATACCAGCCGCAGGTAAACCAGATTCTTCACGCGAGGGCGTGTGTTCGGCAATGATTAAATTATTATCTGTGGGTAAGTAAGTGTCGGGTAAATAAACTACTTTTTCACTATAAAAGGCATGATGTGCTTCAGGAATAACATGCTTATCAGCAATGATATAATCCATATACTCTGTACCTAAGGTCGCTGCATAACCTAAATAATTGACCTGAACAGGCGCCGGACGATGGGCGAAAATATGCGTTCGTGAATCAGAGGTATATCCGGCTAAATCAATGGCAATATCAACCTCTAAATCTTTAATAAGTTGAGCAATTTTATCTGCATTCATTAATCTGGCATCGATAAATTGATCAAACGTTGCCAGCATACGCTGCCGTAACCGACTTCCGTCATCAATACCCAACGAAATAGCAATAGTTTCAAAGCGATGCTTATCATGCTGTTCAATAACGCCAGCAATAAGATGACAGACGGGATGTTCTCGAAAATCTGGGGAAATATAAGCGATACGGATTTTTTCATGACGGTAACGCTCACCTTGCCATAAAGCCACGGATTGTTTAGGGCAATAATGCTCAGCAAACAACTTGGCCGCTTGGAAATGCTGTGCGGCTGAATCTGAAAATGACATAAATGCCAAGGTTTTACAGGTCCGTTGCTTAGCGAGTACACCCTCAATAATTTGTGCTGACAACAGCTTATACTCTGACCAATCACATATATGGAGTTGCTCGTAAGCTAACAGCCCTAAGGCGTAATCATAATCTGGCTTCAGTGCAATTATTCTTTTAAAGATAGCAATGGCTTGTTCGCTTTGCTTAAATTCAGTTAATAAAATACCGCAGTTTACTAACGCGATAAGATGTAATGGCTCAAGCTCAAGCACATGATTAAAACGGCTAAGCGCTTCGTGGTGACGCAATAATTCACGAAGCAATACACCGCTATTTAATAAGGCATCAATATTATCCGCGTCAAGCGCTAATGCTTCATTAAAATACTGTAAAGCCTGCTCTTTATTGCCTAGGCTATTTACAATCGTACCTAAAACCAACCATAACGGTGCAAATTGGGGCGCAACCTTTACACCGTACTCACTAATTCTTAATGCTTCGGGTAAATTCCCAGCGTTCATAGCAATCAAACTTAAGGAATATAACGCGGGCGCATTGGTAGGGTCTGTTGTGTGCACGTCCCAAAACAATATTGCCGCCTGTTCTAGGTCGCCTTGTTGCTGTAATTCAATAGCGTGTATTAATTTATCGACTGTCTGCATATTTTTGCCTTAAAACTCACTAATCCATGTTGACACTACGTTGACAAATAAATAGAGATAATTAATTTGTGCTTTTTTGAATAAGTGAATGAGGATGACAGGTTTATTTAAGTGTATTGTGTAAGCGATAACAACACACTGACACTGACCTTAGTTAATCAGTCACACTTAGCTACCATCAAGGTAGCTAAGTGTGAGCCTATTCATAACTAATACACCTTTAAAACACAGCAAGACCAGAGAAGTCCTGCCGTTTTTATATAAACGCTAGGTTACGAGGCCAAAAAACCACCTTTGCTCGAATCTTGTGGAGTAACTAACAATGCGGCCTGCTCTTTAATTTCAACCTGCAAGACATCGTTAGGTTTTACTAAGTTAGCGGTTAAATTACCAGCGGTTTCAAACTTTCTTAAGGCATCAACTAAGCCAATGACACCTGCCGCCACGGCGGCATTGTCTGTTGGTTGTAGAGTACCCGCTAAGGCACTGACCGCTTTAGCTGGACTATTGACCTCGGTGAATTGTGAGTCATCAAAAGATGATATTGCTTGTGCTAAACCAGTCACGCGAGTGCGTAAATCGTCTTCAATAATACTGCCACTTTCTGATACTGAGTCAGCCACCTGACTATCATCCACAACAAACCAAACATCGGCTAGTTCATGCGTTGCACCATCTGAGGTCTGATAATTTGAGACTAAACCTACTAAGTTTCCATTATCTTTGATAGTTACTTGTTCTGAAGTTAGATTTAATTTGGTTATGTTTAATGAATCCAGTGTTAATAACTCCTCTTTTGCACTCACACCGTCTGAGTTTTTATCAACCCACACTTTTAACTCATTCCACTCTTTATCTGCTGACGTAAGCAACTGGTCTTTATTGCTATCTAACTCAGCTAACGCAACAAAACCATCAGTGGCTTGCTGCTTATTTGCCAGTACCGTTGCGCTACCAAACAATTCTGAACCATCATTAATAATGCCATCATTGTTTCGGTCAAAGACTAATAAACCATCTTCAGAAGATACCCAACCCGTATTGATTTTATTACCTGTCGCCAATACATCAAATGTAGTGCCTTCAGTGATACTTCTGGTTTTGACGCCATCATTATTAAGATCAAGTATTAAAGGAGTGCTTAAGTCTAAAAACGCTACTTGACTGGTTGTTAACGCTTGTATTTGTGTTGAGGACAATGCTTCAACCTGTATTGTGGTTAAAGTTTGTAATTGCGTTGTCGTCAAACCAGCACTTAATTGTGTGGTTGTTAAGGCCACGATTTGAGTCGTTCTTAAGACAACTAAATCAGACGTTTCCAAGCTTGCTATTTGTGTAGTGGTTAACGCATTGATAACACTCGTAGTTAAATTACTCACTTGAGTTGTTGTTAACGCTTGAATGGCTGATGTAGTTAAATTTGACGCCTGAGTTGTCGTTAACGCCGCTAACTGAGTGCTATTTAACACCTGCAAATCAGTTGTTTCTAATTGTGCTAATTGTGCTGTGGTCAACGATGCTATGGCTTGCGTGCTTAAGCTGCTTACTTGACTGGTGGTTAACGCAGGAATCGCGACGCTGCTTAGACTGCTGACTTGCGTTGTTGTTAACGCCCCCAGTTGTTTGCTGGTTAAGGCTTGTAAATCAGTTGTTTCTAATAAGGCTAATTGCGCGGTGGTTAACACGGCTATCGCTTTCGTGCCTAAGCTACTGATTTGTTTTGTGGTTAACGCAGGAATCGCGACGCTGCTTAGATTGCTGACTTGTGTGGTGGTTAACGCTGCAAACTGACTGCTGGTTAAGGCTTGTAAATCGGTCGTTTCTAGCCGTGCTAATTGCGTAGTGGTTAACGCGGCTATTGCTTGTGTGCTTAAACTGCTGATTTGTTTAGAGGTTAACGCAGGAATTGCGACACTGCTTAAACCGCTGATTTGTGTTGTCGTTAACGCAGCTAATTGTTTGCTGGTTAAAGCTTGTAAATCGGTTGTTTCGAGTCGTGCTAATTGGTCTGTTGTTAAAGACGCGATTGCTCGTGTAGTTAAACCGCCAATTTGACTCGTGGTGAGTGCTTGCAGCTGAGTGCTATTTAACCCTTGGCTTATTTGGCTGGTGGTTAACATGCTTAAGGTGCGACTGGTTAACGCGCTTATTTGTGCTGTAGTTAAGCCACCACCGTTTATTTGTGTGGTTGTCAGCGCACTGACTTGTCGACTGGTTAAGGCATTGAGATCAGTAGTTTCAAAGCTTTGTAATTGCGTAGTAGTCAGTACACTAAGTTGATTAGTGGTTAATGCGGTGACTTGCTTGGTATTGAGCGATTGAATTTGCGCTGTGGTTAACCCTGCACTAACTTGGCTAGTATTAAGGGAAGCAATATCGGCTGTTGATAACACTGCAATTTGAGCAGTGGTTAACCCTGCTATTTGCGCCGTAGTAAACTTTGAAACACTTTTTGCCATGCCTTATTCCCCTTAAAAAAAGTGCTACGACATAATGATTAATGCCATAGATAAATCAGAATATATTGATGTAAATTAAAAACTAAAAAATGGATATTTATTCAGCTCACCCCTCTTTGAAAAACTATCCAAAGGAGCGAAGTGAATAACTACCTCTTGTGTTGTTGCAAACGCTAAAATAAAGCTACTTTGGTATCGCAAGCAAACATAAATAACCGATTTCTTGTTCAACATCAGTAATTATTATGTCAAGGAACATTAAATCCAAAGCACACTGCAAACGGTGGATGTTACCGATACGTTGAACGCATTATGATTTTAACCTTCCTCTTTGCTAAAAGCCTGTCATGAGCTTATCGAATGAGGTGTCATAAAAAATATTTTCACCGCAGCTACCTCTTATCCATCCTACAAAACCAGCATCCAGGACTTACCGCCCGTTAAGTTGCTAACCCTTGTTTATTATAGCTAACTTTTTTAACTAAAAATAATTAAAATTTTTCCTTGTAACGACCCGCTAAAAATAAACTTTAATAATTTTATTTATTTTTTATGCCCTAATTTGAGACTGTTTTAAGCGGGATTTATCTCTACACAAACAAGGCACCTAGCCCATGATTTTATGTTTTAATGACAATATGGCGACTAATTTAAGGCAAGATAAATAGGCTTAACCTCTCGCTGTCCCGTGTTCAGTGGGTAGCCGTTTAAGGCTCTTCCATTGCCTCATCCATTGCCTTAGCAAACGGCCATAATAAATAAGAAATCACCGAGCGTTTACCCACAACTATTTCAGCAATTAACGTCATTCCAGGCAGCAATCTAACTTGAGGGGGGATTTTTTTTAGTGTTAAGGACTCGATATGAATTCTGCTTTTGTAATACGCTTGCGTTGTTTGTCCAGAATCGGTATCTCTACGAAAAGCATCTTCACTGATGGTTTCAATATGCCCTTTTAAAAAACCGTGTTTTTGAAAAGGAAAGGCATCTAATTTTAAACGCGCCTCATCTCCAGCTTTAATAAAGCCCATATCCATTGCATCGATTTGCACTTCAGCCTCTAATTCTGTATTGAGTGGCACCAACGTGAATAAAGCACTGCCACCTTGAATTACAGAGCCTACCGATAAATTAGCCAGCTCTAAGACAACACTGTCGGCAGGTGCGGTTAATTGCACTAAATGGCTGCGTTTATCCGCTTTTTGTAATTGCTCATGTAAAGAATTACGATCACGATTAATGGACAACATATCTTCCATCATTTTTTGTCGCCAACTTTTTTGAAAAACCTGTTTTTCAGCTTCCATTCCGGCAAGCTCGCGATTAATTTCTTGTTCTTTATTTTTAGCTAAGTGCAAATTCCGTTCAACGTCCTGACGCTTCTCCTGCGCTTCTAACAACCGAATTCGCGCACCAAAATTTCTTGCCACCAGTTTTTCTTGCATTGCTTCTATCTCTTGCAAGGGTTTTAAATGTTCAGTCAACATTTTTTGGTCTTGCCTTAGTGTGACTAAACTGGCTTGGGTACGGGCGATATTTTCATTTATTTTGGTTAATTGCGCCTGATAATTTGCCTGACGTTCGGTGGATAACTGGGCTTGTAATTGGCTATCCGTGTCTTTTTTTGCCTCTGTAGGCGAGGCATGACCAATAATTTCTGCGGATAAATTTTTAGATTGCGTCTCTAAGCTGTCCATTTGCTGCTTGATTTGCTTTTCATCCGCCACAGCAAAAGTTGGATCTAAGGTGGCTAATAATTGATCTTTTTTTACTAACTGCCCAATACGCACATGAATATTTTGAATAATCGCCGTCTCCAGTGGCTGCACTACAATATTGGGTAAGGGGGTGATTAATCGCCCTGTTGCCGTCACGACTCTATCTAACTGCGAAATTATTGCCCATACGGTAAACGTGGCTAAGGTTAAGAGTAAAACATGCAAGGTTATTTGTGCTGATTTTGGCAAGGGTGTGCGCTCAATTTCATCAGCATCAGGCAAAAACTCAACTACCGTTGCGCTTTTATCTTGAGTGAATAACTTCATTACTCGGCTTACAAATGACTGGTTTGTTGGTTCCATAAATGTAAATAAGTTGGACTTCGTGCTAATAATTCTTCATGGCGACCGCTATCGATCAATTTCCCATGTTGCATAACTAAAATGGTGTGAGCATTGACTAAGGTTGATAAACGATGTGAAATCATAACCACAGTTCGCCCTACTGCAATTTTAGACAAATTATTAATAAATATGGCTTCACTTTCAGGGTCTAAGGCACTGGCTGCTTCATCTAAAATCAAAATACGTGGCTTACTTAATAAAGCACGGGCAATAGATAATCGCTGTTTTTGACCGCCGCTTAAATTGGCTGCGTTTTCTTCAAGTAAGGTGTCATAACCTTGCGGCAAACGTTCGACAAATTCATCCGCGCCTGCTGCTTGCGATGCCTCCACAATTTCTTCAAATGAGGCATCTGGTTTTCCCATGGCAATGTTTTCTCTTACCGAGCCTCTAAATAAAAAGTTCTCTTGCAATACCACGCCAATTTGTCTTCGTAAATGGGCTAATTCTATTTCTCTGGCATCAAAGCCATCAAAGCGAATAATCCCTTCTTGCACACTATACAAACCCTGAATTAATTTGGTTAAGGTCGTTTTGCCCGAACCACTTCGTCCGACAATACCAACAACAACGCCTGCTGGTATCGTAAAATTTGTATGATCTAACGCGGCAGCACTGGAACCTGGATACCTGAAGGTGACATCTTCAAAGCTGATTTCGCCTTTTAATTGTGGTCTAAGTCCACTTGCGCCCATACGTCCTTCGGGAGCTCTATTCATCACCTCACCCAACATGCGCACCGATAAGGCCGTTTGTTGATATTCATTGATTAAACTCACAATGGCAATAAGAGGTGCTGAGACTTTCCCTGATATCATTTGAAACGCAATCAGAGCACCTAAGCTTAAGGTACCATCAAACACTTCTTGTGCGCCTAAGATAATAATGGTTACAGGCAATAATCTGTTTAGCAAGCCTGTAAAACTTGAGCCCATCAGCCCTAACTTACCCAAACGAAATGACATAGTAATGGCTTCCGCTGAGATTTGATCCCAAGTGCGCCGCTGAACAGGCTCAATGGCCAAGGCTTTTACCGTCCGCATACCATAAATTGTTTCTACTAACATCGATTGCCGCTTGCCTTCTGCTTTATACAAGGCATCTAATCGACGCCGATAGGTGGGCAGTAAGGCAATAATAATTGCTGCAATGATCAGTGTAAAGACAAGCACTATTAGGGCTAATTTAACCGAGATGGTAAACAAGATAGGTAAAAAGATGGCTAAGCCAAATAGTTCTAATGCTGAATAAAATAAACTGCCCGTAAGAAAATTCCGAATGTTTTCTAATTGCTGCATGTGCCGCGTGACCACGCCAGCAGTGGTGGTTTCAAAGTAATCAATGGGGAGTGATAATAAATGCCCAAAGGTTCTACGGGTAATCCGCATATCTATTTTATTGGTGGCGACTAAGGCGATTAATTGCCTTAAATAACCAAAAATAGTTTCAAAAACCATTGCAATGACAATCCCCACACCCACAACCCAGAGCGTGGCAACACTTTGATGAACTAAGACTTTATCGATGATTAATTGGAAAAATATAGGCGACGCTAAGGCTAAAAATTGCATGGCAATAACGGTTATCGCGATATCAATAAATGCCCTTTTTTGCCGCGCAATCTCAGGGATAAACCACAATAAGCTAAACGGTTGGTTTGGATCAGTGAGTGAATGACTTCGCTTGAGTAAGACTAACTCGCCTGTCCAGTCTTTACAAAAACTAGCTTCATCTTGAAAGTCTATGGAGGTATCGGCTGCCATGGGGTTAAGAACGGCAACTTTACTGATGTCGGCTGCTTTTGCACTGACGACTATCACAAAACTGCCATCACGTAACTTGGCTAGCAAGGGAAATACTCCACCTTGTGCAAGCAGTTCAGCCCACGTTAATGTGGTTATTTTTGCCTTCATACCGATGTCAGTCGCAATTCTTAATAACTGCGCATCGGCTGGTTCTTTTTCGCCTAAGGCATATTCTTGTATTAATCGCTCTGGATTAATCTGCAAACCATGATGCTGCGCTACCGCAGTTAGACACTGAATACAGGTATGCTGAAATTTATTAGCCATTCACTTAGTTCACTTACTGAATCAGTTTAAGAGACATTCATTTATTTTAAGTTTTCAGGCATTATCCAGAACCTTAACCGTTTGTCCTGAGCCTGTCGAAGGGTGAAGACATCGTTTACTTAGTATCCAAACGATTGATTTAACAACTCGTTATCTAAACGCCCTGCCCGATAACTGTTACCTGACTCAACCGCAGTAACAATCACACTGGCTGGGCTAAATAACATTGCATCAATTTTAAAGAAATCATAGTTATTTTCTTTAAAAATTTGCGCAAACGGTTTGCCATAGTCTTTAGAGGTTGAGCTGGGCAATTGATGTGCTAATTGTTCGGCGGCATCGTCTGCGCCTTTTACAAATAAATGCACTAAACCTGCAAATAATATCGCATCATTGGTTCTACCCATTGCCTGTACGAATTTTGGATGTGGCGGACAAATGGGCGCACTTCCCGTACCGTCAAGAATATTTTCCAGTGGAAAATGCAAGGCATGGGCTTTATGCATTGATACTTCTAAAACACGTCCAATAACTTGTACGCCTCCGGCTAAACTGCTGGTAGGCGTAATGATGATCGTTAGTTGGTCTGGCGTTAATGCACAAGCTGAGGCTATTTTTTCAATAAGTTCAACAGGGGGCATCGCATCATTTTCAATCACCAATACGGTTTGCTCGGCGGTATCGTGGTAATTTAATTCTTTGTATAACTCTTCAACTGGCTGGCTGACGCCCTCTTTGGTTTTCTTTGCCAACGCGCGTGCAGGGCCTGATCCTAAAGCATAATATTTTTCATGCGCTAAACTCCAGCCTGCATATTGACTGCCTAAACATGCCAAGACTGGATTGCTTGAATGAACGTGAACTGTTAAGGGCCATTTTTCGGTATATGCACTATGCGCTAACGCTACCGTGCCTAAGCCTCCCATGCATATTTCCGTAATAATACGCCCTGCTTCTAAACCGCCTGCGGCATGAATGCCCGCATCAATAAGTGTGCACCCATTGTCTAAGGTATGCACGTTTAGTCTATATTGAACAGCATGTTGAATTAATTTATTAACTAAAGGACGAGACAGCTGATTAACACTTGCGTTATATTCCATTAAGGTAAACCTATGATGTGCGTGGTAGTTGATCTACTATAAATTGACGTTGTTTTTGTATGACACTCACAACGTTACTGGGGGTTTTATCGGTTGCAATGATACTGCATATTGGCTGATTTTTGCGGATTTTTACACCACTTTCTGATAAATCAACGCAGTTTTTTGGCCAACGCCAGGTTGCTGGAATGTAGCATTGTTGCGCTGCATAAACAATTTGATACGCTGTAAAGCCTTTCTGTGCCACCGCGTTCTCTGCATAATAAGCTGGTTTTATAACATGCTGATAAAACCACGTGGGCGAATAAAGCTGCACACTTGCAGAAATTCTAGCATTGATTTCCAAGACGTATAATTGCCCGTTTGCATAAATAAAGTCCATTGAATTTAAGCCTTGTAGACAAAATAATCGCGTCAACGTTGCTACCCATTGAGCAATCAACGCTCGACAATTATCTGGCAATACACTGTGATTAATGATGCCTGAAAAAACAAAATCATCGTTCTCTAAAGCTTCGCTCCATTGCGTATTAAAGCCAATCAATTGGCTTTTTTTATCTTTAGCAAAAAAAAGCACTGAACCAACTTGCCCCTTAATATATTCTTGCCAATAGCCTTGACTCGCCTCATCTTGATAGGATAAATAATGAATACCTTGCCCGCCTTGACCAACGTTAGGTTTAAATAACCACGTTTTATGGGTGGTGGGCGAGATAAATGCTATCTCTGGATAAGGAATATTAGCAACAGTTAAGGCTTTAAAAAAAAGGAGCTTATTTTGTATTGTGGCAAATATCAGCGGCGCATTACCGCACAAAGTTAGTTGCTCTGCTAGATAAAACAAGCTTTCACTATGCGCTTCAAAGCCACTGCCATAAACGGCTGTGGTCATAGCGTATTTATCTATTAAATACCTCACAGCATGCTGAATCTCATCTACAGCTAAACTGGACACGCGCACAGACTCTAGCGCGTATTGCTGCGTATCGGTGTCCGCAAAAAGATCAACCACCACCACGGCTATGCCCACTTGATGGGCTAACTGTGCCAACATTCTTGCTGAGCTAGCAATCATTAACACGGGTGTAGAGGCTGTGTTTGGCAATACTCTAGCCTGTTTTTGCACGTTAACTATCGGCACCACTGTTCTGTCTTTTGACGCATACCATCATTTTGTCATATCCTAAGCCATGGTTTTAACTTACAGCAATTCTCATTATGGTAAACATGGCTTCCAATGATGTTAGCTATTAGTTAAACATGGCTAAAACCTTTTTATTCCTGCTTACTTTTCAACCACTACAGGATGTTAACTTCATGATTAAGACACTGCGCCGCACAGCAATCAACCATAATGTGACGTGCTGTTTAACTTACTTCTGTGTATTAAAGGTAGCCATTGCGTTGCTTTTTGGTCTTAGTTTTTCTTTACCCCTTTTTGCGGACTCATCGATGACTTCAAACAATAAACTACCTCGTTGTGCGACCTCACCTAATTGTGTATCAAGCCAAACAGATCCCTTAGATAGTCGTCATTTTATTCAACCATTTACCGTTATTGGTGCGCCTGAACAAGCGTGGTTACAGTTTGTTCAGCACTTAAAAAATCAACCGCGCACACAACTTATTAATGAATCAGCAACCGCTGTCCATGTCAGTGCTACAACACCTATTTTACGTTTTGTGGATGATGTACACGCGATGTTAGATGCAGAGGCACAGGTGATTCATATCTACTCAGCTTCACGCGTTGGCTACAGCGATTTAGGTACGAATCGGCAGCGCCTTGAACAGTTACGCAAGCAACTTAAAGGTATTGGTCTTATTGATTAAGAGCCACGTTTTAACCTAGGTTTGTTAAGCGTTGGCCTGTAATTGATGCTTACACTGATAACCATACGCAGTTAATTCATCCAGCAGGCCAATATCACTCTCAGGGTTTAAACGCAACGTGTGTATCTGATTAAAATATTGCTCAAAGGTCAGTCCTAAATAACCATCTTGCCCCGTTAAGCGCTGTAGACAAAAGGCCTGCCAGTCTTTTGTTTCTTGCTGCGTTAAAGTTTCAGGATAATTTCTTGCACGGTATCTTAAAATCATTTCTGGAATTCGTGCGTCCTCAAAGTCCATTTTTTTGTTTGCTATTTTTTCTGGTGCTAACTGCCTTAAGTGAGTTAATTTTTGTCGATCTGATTCAGATAAAAAGCCACCACTATAAATAGCTAAATCAGGATCACTATTTTTTGGGTTAAATTTCTGAGTAAAGACTTCGGCTATTTTTTCTTTAAGTTCAACTGCTTTAGTCAATTTTTTTAGGTTCTCATAACACTTAGGTAAATCAAGCTGTAAACGTTGTGCATCAACTGGTTTGATAACATTTATAGGTGCTAACACCGGGCATTTATTTAAATGCACCGTCTTTAAAGGAATTCTTGCCACTCCTTCTGCTAAGTCAGCACTTGCAACAAATAGTCTATTTTGTATGTCTTCAACTGATAAACGTAGTAACGGCTCAGGATCAATAGATAAATCATAAACAATCACACCATTGCTATTAGTTGGGTGCTTACACAGCGGCACAACAATGGCTAATGAATTTTTGCTGTTTGCGTACCGCCCTGAAATATGAACAATTGGTGTAGGCTCATTGAAATTAAGCAATTTACTTGCTTCTGTTTTAAAACGATGCTGTCGGCAATATTCATAGAGTTTAGGTTGTGCAGTTTTTACTAATTCTGCAATGGCAATGGTTGCATAAACATCCGCTAAGGCATCGTGGGCAGCACTATGTTCAATGCCATTTTCCACAGTTAAACGATCTAACTTAAAGGTAACCTGTGACTGACCCTCTTGGGTAATCACTGGCCATTGAATACCTTCAGGTCTTAAGGCTTTTGTGGCTCTCACCACATCAATTAAATCCCATCGTGAGTTACCGTGCTGCCATTCTCGCGTATAAGGGTCGTAAAAATTACGGTATAAACAATTACGGGTAATTTCATCATCAAAACGTATGCTGTTATAACCCACTGAACAGGTGTTGGCGCGTGCCATTTGTTGATGAATTAAACGGATAAAGTCTGCCTCACACACGCCCCGCGCATTCACCTGTTGCGGCGTAATTCCTGTAATAACACAGGCCTCTGGATTGGGCAGGTAATCATCTGCTAAGCGACAATAAACAACAAGTGGAGGCTCGATAATTGTTAAGTTTTCGTCCGTTCTTAAGCCTGCAAATTGAGCGGGTCTATCCATTGCAGGATGAGTGCCGAATGTTTCATAATCATGCCAATAAAAACTAGGTGCCTCCATAATAAATCCAGATTTGCATGCTTATAAACTTGCCTCGGCTTCAGCTTCGATCTTTAACCTTTTGTCACATTTTTTTACACACACACAATTACCTGTGTTTAAACCACCACACGAACCTTTAATCGCTCGTCTGCCAAACATGACTCCAATCGCCATTAAAGCAACCACTGCTAACATTATTACAAAAGTAACTAAAAACATTTCCATCGTATTCTCCTATTTATTTATAGCGATTTATCAACTATAACAATAATTATCACTATTTTAAATAAAAAAACCCCCTTCTATTTAACACAGAAGGAGGTTATTTTCACCACTGTCAAAATAACAACAGCCCTAGCTAAGCAACATGCTTAACCACCAAAATCATCAAGCATGATGTTTTCAGGTTCAACACCGTTATCAAGTAACATTTTGGTTACTGCTGTGTTCATCATTGGCGGCCCACACATGTAAAATTCACAATCTTCTGGTGCAGGATGGTTCTTGATATATTGCTCAAACAGCACATTATGAATAAAACCCGTATAACCATCCCAATTATCATCAGGTAGAGGATCGGATAATGCAACATGCCATTCAAAGTTATCATTCTCACGCGCTAACATATCGAAATCTTCTACATAGAACATCTCACGTTTACTACGTGCACCGTACCAGAATGTCATTTTGCGTGTTGATTTTAATCTACGCAATAGATCAAAAATATGTGATCGCATGGGTGCCATACCCGCACCACCCCCAACAAACACCATCTCTGCTTGTGTATCTTTTGCGTAAAATTCACCGTAAGGTCCAGAAATGATGCATTTGTCACCTGGCTTCAAATTGAAGATATACGATGACATAATGCCTGGAGGCACATCTTCAGGCGCTCTAGGTGGCGGTGTGGCAATCCGCACGTTCAACATAATTTCTCTTTCTTCAGGATACGATGCCATTGAATAGGCTCGTAACGCTGGCTCTTTTACATCAGAAACATAGCGCCAAATATTGAATTTATCCCAATCTTCATGAAAACGTTCTTCAATTGAGAAGTCTTGGTATTTTGCAACATGTGACGGACATTCAATTTGAATATAACCACCCGCACGATAATTAATGGCTTCACCTTCGGGCAAATCTAAAACCAACTCTTTGATAAACGTCGCGACGTTATGATTTGATTTAACCGTACATTCCCATTTTTTTACGCCAAAAACACTGTCTTCAACTTCAATAGACATATTGTTTCTGACCGTTACTTGACAAGAAAGACGCTCGCCTTCAGCAGCTTCTCTTTTGGTAATGTGCGAAGTTTCTGTTGGTAAAATATCGCCACCGCCTGAATGTACTTTTACCCGACACTGCGCACAGGTACCACCACCACCACAAGCAGAAGAAACAAACAAACCATTATCAGCAAGTGCGCCTAATAATTTGGAACCAACAGGAACGTAAATTTTCTTTTCATCATTAATAAGAATTTCTACATCACCTTCAGCGACCAATTTACTTTTAGCACCAATAATTAAAAACACTAATGCAATCACGAAAGCCGTGAAAATAATAATGCCTAATAAAATTTCCAGCATTAGGGTACCTTCTTAAAGTTGGATTCCAGAAAAAGCCATGAAGCCAAGCGACATCAGACCCGCGGTAATAAAGGTGATACCCAGGCCTTGTAACCCAGCCGGAATATCGCTGTATTTGAGTTTTTCACGAACACCAGCCATGACGGTAATTGCTAATGCCCAGCCTAATCCGCTGCCAACTCCATAAGTAACACTTTCGCCAAAATTATAATCACGTTCAATCATAAATAAGCTGCCACCCAAAATTGCGCAGTTTACTGTAATCAAAGGCAAGAAAATCCCTAAAGCTGAGTATAAAGCTGGGAAAAATTTGTCTAACACCATTTCCAAAATTTGCACTAGCGCAGCAATCATCCCGATACAGCTTAATAATGCTAAAAAGCTTAAATCAACACCAGTGATGCCTATCCATGACAAGGCATCTTCTTTTAATAAGGCATGATAAACAAAATTATTTGCAGGAACAGTAATGGCCTGAACAACCATTACCGCAATCCCTAAACCCATTGCTGTAGATATTTTTTTGGATACGGCAATGAAGGTACACATTCCCAAAAAGAAAGATAACGCTAAATTCTCAATGAAAACTGCTTTAATAAATAAACTGATATACGCTTCCATTAGTGATGCCCTCCTTCACCATGAGCAATCGGCAAAATTTTGTATTCTACTTTTTCGGATTGCTCAGGCTTCCATTCACGGACACCCCAAATAATCAAACCGATAATGAAAAATGCACTCGGTGGCAATAGCATTAGACCGTTTGGATCGTACCAACCGCCATCTTTTACTAAAGGAAAAATTTCCATACCTAGCAATTTTCCAGAACCAAAAATTTCTCTAAAAAAGGCAACAGTCACTAAAATCAAACTATAACCCAAACCATTACCGATACCGTCCATAAAACTTTCTAAAGGTGGATTTTTCATCGCATAGCCTTCAGCACGTCCCATGACAATACAATTAGTAATAATCAAACCAACAAACACAGATAATTGTTTAGAAATTTCAAATGCAAAGGCTTTTAAAATTTGATCCACCACAATTACCAATGACGCAATGATGGTCATTTGCACAATAATACGAATACTACTTGGAATATGATTTCTTATCGCACTAATGGCAGCACTTGAAAAAGCAGTGACCAGCGTTAACGCAAGTGCCATAATTAATGACGTAGACATTTGTGAGGTTACCGCTAACGCAGAACAAATACCCAATACTTGCAACGTAATGGGGTTGTTACTCACTAAAGGATCGACTAAAACTTTTTTTGTTTCGCTATTTAAAACGGCACTCATGATACTCCCCCTTTAACAATTCTTACTTTACTTAGATAAGTAGAAAAACCTTCTTTACTCATCCAGTATCTAATTAGATTAGACACGCCATTGCTAGTTAAACTTGCACCAGCTAAGCCATCAACCTGATACTGTGAACCGGGTTTGCTATTATCCACAACGCCTTTTATTAAACTTAATGCAGGCTCGCCCATATCCGCTTCAGCAATAAGTCCTTTTTCCATAGAAGGTACGTCAGATTCTGCATAGACTTTTTTACCTTTCCATAAAGCACGCCAGTTAGGATTAACAACTTCTCCACCCAAGCCCGGAGTTTCTGCTTGATCATAAAAATTGATGCTTTGCACTGTTTGTCCATCAGGATCTAACGATAAAAATCCATATAATGTTGACCACAATCCATAGCCATTAATTGGCAAAATAATAGATTTAATCGCTCCGGCATCTTTTACTAAATACACTTTTGCGTATTTAGCTTTAATACGAATGTGGGCAATATCTTTATCTTTTGGAATAACAACACTTTGCGCAGGATCTTTAGCTGCTTTACGTTGATCATAGCCATTGGCATCGATGCTCTCAACATACTCGCCTGTTGCTAAATCTACGATTTTAGCTTCAATTCTATCGTTAAAAGCAGCTTCAATATTGCCACCTGCTTCAAGCAAACCCGCCACATCAAGGATATTCTTCTTCATATCCAATTCTTTGTTAGTGATTTGCAAAGGTTTTAACGCAACCGCTGCAAATGAAACTAACACTGCACAGACTAAACATAAGGTTACCGCTATTGCGATGGTTTTTTCTAAACTATCATTACCTAGCGCAAGAACTTTTTCAGCATAGGCTTTTGCCTTCTGGTAGTGTTCATTTTTTTCTAACGCTGCACACATAGGCGCAAGATGTTGACATTGTTTTTTTTCATTAGGCATGACGTTTTACCCTCCTTCTAATATTGGCCTGGATTACAAAATAGTCAATCGTTGGCGCAAACATGTTGGAAAACAAAATAGCCAACATAATTCCTTCTGGAAATGCAGGATTAACCACTCTGATTAATACCGTCATAATACCCACCAACGCACCATATACCCAACGACCAGTGTTAGTCATTGCTGCACTGACTGGATCAGTTGCCATGTAGACCATACCAAAAGCAAAGCCACCCATAGTTAAATGCCAATACCAAGGAATTGCAAACATTGGATTAGAGTCACTACCAATACCATTAAACAATAATGACGTGGCAACCATCCCTAAGAACACACCAGCAATAATGCGATACGAAGCAACACGGGTATATAGCAAGAAAGCTGCGCCAATTAAAATCGCAAAGGTAGAGGTTTCACCTAAACAGCCAGGCTCAAAACCAAAAAAGGTTTGCGCCCAAGTATAACTGGCAGCATGCACAGCATCTAAGCCACCGTTTGCGGCTAAACCTAAAGGTGTTGCTGCGGTAAAACCATCAGCAGCAACCCATACAGTGTCACCAGTAATAGAGGCTGGGTAGGCAAAATATAAAAATGCCCGACCAGTCAGCGCAGGATTTAAAAAGTTTTTACCTGTTCCACCAAACACCTCTTTACCAATAACGATACCAAATGAAATACCCAAGGCAACCTGCCATAACGGCATGTCTGGTGGCATAATCAAGGTATACAGCATTGATGAAACTAAAAACCCTTCATTAATTTCATGACCACGAACAGTTGCAAACAATACTTCCCAAATACCACCAATTGCTAGCGTGATAAAGTAAATAGGTAAGAAATACAATGAGCCATGAACCATATTTGATAAGGGATTCATGGGATTGAAGCCAAACAACATCATGGGGATATTGCGCCAACCATCAATCTTATCTACCCCCATGGATGCCATTGCCGCATTAGCTTGATAGCCAGTGTTATACATTGCCATCAATACGCAGAATAACGTCGCAATCACCACAAAAGTCATGGTTCTTTTTAAATCATTCCCATCTCGCACATGAGTGGTGCCACGCGTTACATCAGCGGGGGTATAGACAAACGTATCCACCATTTCATAGAGCGCGTAATACTTTTCAAGCTTGCCGCCTTTTGTAAAATGCGGCTCTAAATTATCTAAAAAATCTCTGGCCGACATTATCCTTCCTTCTCAATTTTAGTTAAATTCGCTCTCAGCACAGGACCAAAGTCATGCTTGCCGGGATCCACAAAAGTAAATAAAGCTACATCTTCTTCATCAAGTTCAAGACAGCCTAATAACTGTGCTTGATCGCTATCACCCACCACCAATGCTTTTAATAAAGGCGTTGGCAATATATCCATGGGCATTACTGTTTCGTAAATACCAACAGGAACAATAGCCCGATTACTGCCATTTTTACTGGTGGTTAACGGAAATTTACGGTCTGATTTGCGCTCACGACTGGAAACATAAACATCCAAAGCCGAATACTTATCTTTACCGGGCACAATCCAGCCAAATAATTCACGCGCACGCCCTTCTTCTAGCAGTGACAATTGATTTCTATAGAAACTTAAATAAGCCGCCCATTCTGTTGCCTGATGGCCGAACAAAACCGAACCAGCAATCACACGTGTTTCAATATCAGCGACTAATTCACCCGCCACTAATTCATCGGTATTGGCACCCACACGAGTACGAATTAAGCGTGGATTATTAGCGGTAGGACCTGCTAAAGAAATAACGCGCTCAACATTTAAACGACCCGTAGTAAATAACGCACCAATTGCCATAACCGCTTGATAATCAATGTACCAAACAAATTTATCGATACTTACTGGATCAATAAAATGAATATGCGTACTGGCTAACCCAGCAGGATGTGGCCCTGAAAACTCTGCCGAAGTTACGGGCGCATTGCCTGTTGAACAGTCACACCCTACCGCTTTACAGACGTACGTTTTACCATCCGTTAATTTACTAATCACTGTTAAGCCATTAATGAAATCGTCTGCGCGTTCTTTGATAATCACACAGGGACTTGCGGCTAATGGATTGGTATCGATTGCAGTTACAAAAATAGAGCTTGGTTTTGAATCCACTGCTGGCGTTTTGCCATAAGGACGCGCACGAAAGGCCGTCCATAAGCCCGAAGCAATAACATTTGCGGTGATTTGCTCAGCACTTAAACTGCCTAAATCTTCCACATTAAATGCGTCAAAACGTTCTTCATCATCACCAGCTAATTCAATAACTACAGATTGAAGTACACGCTTTTCACCACGATTAATCGCTTTAACACGACCTGCACCAGGTGAAGTAAACAATACCCCTGGATTTTTTTTATCACTGAAAAGGACTTGACCTAACTTAACCTTATCCCCTTCGTTAACCATCATTGTTGGCTTCATGCCCACATAATCCATTCCCAAAATAGCAACCGATGTTACCTGATTGCCATTTTCAATAAGTTGCTTGGGCTCCCCGGATAATGGAAGATCCAAACCTTTTTTAATAGTAAATTGCATAGTCGAAGCCTACTCTCCCAATCAATTGCGGAAAAATCCCCAGAAAAATAAACTTATTTGTCTGGGGCAGTATGAAGACGTAAAACGGTGGCATTACAGCATAAATCTGACGCTTCCTCAACTTTGCAAATACCCTAATGCTGTGCTTACTAAATTGAGACCAATAAAAACAACGATAGAAACAGCTTAATTAACATCACGCCTTGCTGTATTTGTTTAAATACGTTTATAACCAAGCAATAAATTTACCAAGCAAATACGTCTTGTTATAGATTATTATCTAACAGCATTAAGTATGCTCAGCATAAAAAAACATCCTTTGATAGTGTATTGAAAACATTAAAGCGCATCACTTCATGACAAGTGAAGTTCTTAACTATCGCTCAAAACACTCCATAAAAGCGGGAATTTATTACCCCTACCTAACTAACTAACTAATTTTCGCAACAATTAAAAAAGCCGTCTTCTTCGGCTTATTTAATTGTTGCTAAAAACGATGTCCTCGCTCTATTTTCTTAAATAACGCAGATCGACCGCACCAATCTGGTAAATATTGCGCACCACATCGTATGCTCAACCTGCACTCACGAATATTAAATAACTACAAATATCCGTAAATGGCGTCCATTTTTCAACGACTCATACTTATGCTTACACAGACTATTCAACCAACGCCTTCAACAACACATCCCTTGCATCAGCATAAAACTGCACGTCAACCTTAGTTGCCATATCATCAGATAAATCAATCAACTGGCGGCGACAGCTTACTGGCATTAACACCACTTGAGCGCCTTTCTCTACTGCTAATTCAACAATATTAACCGCATTGTAAATTGGCTCTATTGAACCACCCAGATTGAGCTCACCGACGACAATTAGCCCGCCTCTTACGGATTTTTTAAGCAAAGCGCTGCACATTGCAATAAGGACAGCAACGCCTAGTTTGGCTCCTTTTTTTGAGGCATCAAATGATCTTAACTGGAGCGAAAACTCATGGCCTCTTGGATCTCTGTCGCCAACCAATTGCATTGCATTTGAATATAGATTTTGTTGGGCAAAGCGAACAGACTCTTGAAAAGCCTGCGGCACAGGTTTATTTAGTATTTTAATGCTTGATCCTGGCCCTTCATTAACCTCAATGCGATACAGACCAGCATTATCGTCTACATCCTGTCCGCCTTCACTAATACACCAGATTTGACCAGGCTCTAGCGGGTCGGTACCAATACTGCTATCACTTTGTAATTCGGGCGTTGATACAAATTGCTCGACACCATTACTACCTAGAATATAACTAAAATGCGTATTTCTATATTCAGCCGAACCAATTCGCTTTTGCTGTTCTTTGACCCGCCGCCTGGATTCCAAGCCTAAACGAACTGCCCACTCCAAATCTTCATCAGAAATAACGTCATCGGGATCTGGATAAAGCAGCTTTAGTAAACCTGATACCGTTTTATTAACGGCATTAGTGTCACGGCCACTTAAACTGCCGCCGTATTGAACTCTGTTTTGTAACACATTGACACGACTCTGAGTTCGCAACCGACTAAAACATTCAGAAAGAAAATCACTGACCAAGCCAAAATGTTCTGTTAATAATGACCCGCTAACCTTGGGAACATCCCAACCTGGTAAATAACAATGGATTCTATCCATAAAGGCGGTGTCATCTCGCATTTCCTGGGGAAGAGGGCCAAACAGATGACCTACGCGCTGTTGATGCTCGACATCCACATCAAAATTACCTACAAAAACCATTGAGCCGTCGGCACGGATGCTTTCCTTGCCTCGGCTAAATTCACCCGCCTCCATATAGCCTTTCATAATATTAACGCCATCCTTGGAGTCAAAAGAAATTCCAGAAACTTCGTCAAAACAAATAACATCATACTGACAAACAAGTCCACGTCGCCCTGAGCTATTATCAACAAACATTTTCGCGACAGTCGCTTTACCACCAGAAATTAAATGTGCATACGGTGAGATTTGCTGATACAAATGGCTTTTACCTGTACCTCTTGGGCCAAGCTCAACCATGTTGTAATTTCGTTCAACGAACGGAATCATTCTAAGCAAAAAGGCGTTTTTAGCCCGATCACTCAAAGACCCTGGCTCTAAGCCAACACTTCTAAGCAAAAAATCTTTCCATTGCTTCGTATCTAAGTGCTTTCTGCCCTTCGCCAGACTAATCAGCACATCTCGACTGGATAGCTGAATGGGACGTATAGATTGAATACCAAAAGGCATGCCGTTTTTTTCATCAGCAATGGATTCATCATACTCAAGAGTAATCTCGGCATAAAAACCACCTGTTAACATCCGTTGATTATCATCAACTAAAGCATCACTGATTCTTACCTTATTTAATTGCAAACTGGGTAAACTGGCCTGATAACCTTTAACTGAAACACTAAAGCTGGCGCTGATTAAATCTATCAGCTTAACGGAACCTTCTTTATATGCCTTGGCTTTAAATAACTCTTCTTCGCCAGCCCTTACGGTTCTTGAGGATAGTTGTCTCTGTACAATCTCTAAACCTTCTTCAATTTCCTTCTCGTCAGTCGTTGCACAGTATCGACCAAGCAAAAATTCAACAACATAAGTCGGCACAGGAAATTGTTTGCTAAAAGTTCTCACTAAATCTTTACGAACAATATAGCCTTCAAATACTTCCGCGACGTTAAGGTCTAACTCATCAAGCTGCAAAACAGACTCCTAATATAATTAAAATTTATGGAACTACGAATGAACGCCAATGTACTCGAATAAAAAACTTTTAGTCGGCTTTAGATGAGCTAAATTTGTGTGTATTAGTGTTCATTCATGGTTCCAAAGTTAACAGTCATTCGCCAACAATAGTGGCCTGTTTATCCAGCAACTGGCCCTCACTATCAATTAAAACCAAAACAGCAGAAGAACCGTCCAGCCCATCATCTTCAACCATAAGCGCGCAAGTACCAGCCGTTATTTTTTTCTGCTGACAAATATTACTCGCTTCATCGGCTGGTTTGGTGCGTAAAACCGCATAAACTTCATATTCTGTTTCCACTTCGATCTTACAGCGCAATCCTACCCACTTCTTAGTTTTTATAGCAGCGGATGCTTTACTCAGCACCTTGGCAAGCGATTTTATTTTTAAGACTGGCGTAATACATTCCTGCAAACTTAAGCCACCATGCTCATAATGCCGTCCCGCAATAAAAGAACTAATATCAGGAGCCATCGCAATGGAAACATCAGAACTCCAATGCCAAGCTACCACCAGCCCACTAAAACTTACCGAATCTTTTAATTGCGCACAACGTCCCCAGCGAGTTTCTGTTGCATGTTTGGGCAAACTAACTTTAGGTAATTCATCAGGAACAAGCAACCATCCATGATCAGTCACTACTCTGATATGCCGCCAACCTGCTGATTCAAGCTCAACAATACGTTCAACAATTTCATCTAATAATGGCTCAATACGTTGCGCCAGTTTAAGTTGCTTAGCATGGCCTTCTTTATCAATATCACCACATTCAGTCCATGCTTTTCCTGATGGATCGCCCGTTTCATCACTGGCAATGTAATGCCAGCCTTGATCTTTAAGCAGCTTTTTTAAATAGTATTGTGAATAGCTTTTATCTTCACTCAATAAACCAGGCTGAAAATCCACATCGGTAGCTCGGCCTGTAATTAATTTATGAATAGGCGTAACAGCGGCCTTGGCTGTTGAGGTGACGGTAGGTAATGCAGACCACACAGCACTTAAATCAATTTCGAAACCTTGTGCCTTAAGCTTATCAACTAAAGTGTGGGCAATATCAAACCGCAAACCATCAATAAAAAAGACGCATTCTCCTGAAACCGAATATTCAGCAACTGCTTCATTTACCTCATGAGTTCCTGGATAGCCCTTAGCTGCAATTAATGCTTGAAACGTCTGATTGACCTGAATTAACCAAGGTGTATAAATAACACTCAAAACTGCCTTCACCACTTCTTGCTGTTTAGCACCATTAACACTTTTAAGCGCATCCAAACAGGCTTGATCAATTTTCCAATAATTATCTTGGTAGCGTTCACCCATTTCTTCAGGGCTAAGACCACTAGGTATAGTTGCGGACAAATCCGCTATGATTGTTAAATGCTCTAAAGCGTTAGTTAAGGGCGCATATCCCATCTTTCCCCACACCCAAGCACGTTGTCCTGCGTGCGTGCTTTCAAGCTTTAGAACAGCCTGCCTAGCTTCTGCAGGGGATAGCTCACTCAACTTCAATAAGCTATTTTCCAGTGTCTTTTCTTCATCAAGGGTATATTGCAAATAGGTCGATTGATCAATAAACAAATCATGATGCATTCTGACTTTTGCAAGCAACGCGGGCAGCTTAGGGTATAGATGAAATGTTTCAACAAAGCGTTGCCAAACAACCATCCATGCCCCTGTGTTCATACATAATGCTTCAGCGGCGCCCAAATCTCCGTCTTTCTCAGGATTAAAACTGAACTCTTTAATACATAATTCAACAAAGGCATCCCAACGCTTACCTTGCCATAAGTCCTGAATAGCTTGCGGATCATTCATCCAGGTTAATAAATCTTTATCTGGAGCTGACATTAGCATCTGGTTAAAATCATTCGACTCCAGATGAGAGCCCTTTAAATGCTTAATATTTTTATCAAACAATAAGGCATCTAAAACCCGTAACAGCGCATTCTGTGTGCTTTCATCTCTTGCAACATCTAAACCTAAACCGCCTGATTTCGATGTTAAAAAAGCATTCACACTCCAGTCCCTACCATTAGATTGACTCCAAAAAACACCACGGTATTGGAGCTCTGCCAAGCCTTGCAACCAAACAGGGCAAGATTCAATGGCACGCAAATCAGAGCGACTTACGCCAGGCAAATAGATAATAGGTATGACGTCTTCAGGAATCTGCGCCTCGGGTAAAGTCCGCGCAATCACACACTTAATCCATATCACTGGCCCTGTCATTTTTTCTGGTGCATAAGTACCTAAAACAATAAGTTCCGGCAATATTACTTGTATCTTATTAATGACAGATTCCCACTGCCTATCCTTATCCGTCCATAGCACAGCAGCAGGGGCTATCTGGGTATTAGAATTATATTTTTTGGCCTCTCTAATGGCGTTAACCAGGCTATCAATTATCAGCACTTACAGTCCTTAAGATATTTTGAACCACGAATGAACACGAATAAACACCAATGTTAAGAGCATTTTATTCAAGTTTATTCGTGTTCATTAGTGGTTCCAGATTTAATCAGCGTTTTTCTGAATAAAGTAGTTTTCAGATAATCATCCGTTAACTCAAATACTGGCTCATTGTGATTAAATTTTTTCATTAACGGAATTATTTTAGTCCGTACACCCATTCCGCGAGCATCAACATAAGCATAGTCACGTAAAATATCCATAATCAACGGATTTCTGGGCGAGCGCTGGCCTGCAATCATCTTTTCAATGGTCATGGAATTTTGCAGTTTTCCAGGGCTGATGATTTCCAGTCGATTGGAATAAACCGACAATTCTATATCAACAGCAATCGTCCAGTCTCGATGTGCCAAGGCATTGATAATGGCCTCTCTGAGCGCCTCCCAGGGATAATGCCATTGCCGCTCTCGGCGCATGTTTTCATCAATTTCAGCCGACTCTTCAGAAATAAAAGGCCTAATAACGGCGCTCAGTTTTTCAATAACTCCTTCCTGATCCAGCACCTTTTGACCTTCAGGATTAATTATCCATCGCCCCACTAAAGGGGCATCCAAAAGAACATCCAGTTTAGCCTGATACTCTTTATCGGCTCCAGCAAACACCATCACCCGAAGACCCGACTGCCTTAAATAGCGGCGTGGGTTATTGGCAAAGCAAAGCAGACCGGCCACTGAACAAACGTTATTGCCCAAACCATCTGGAGCCATTAAGCCCAAGCCTAACAAACGCTTTTCCCATTCCTCATCAGTGGTCGGTATATCAGGATCCTTAATAATTTCAGCCAAATAAAAATTAAGGCGTTGCCTGTCCAAATGCTGCATACGAGTACCCGCAATCGGCAACACTTCAACATGCAATAAACCGCCGCTTTCAAACAAGCGTAATTGCTGCTCTCTTGAGGCTAGTTCAGATCGACTGCCCATGCGAATATAAACGTCTTCGCGCTGATTATGTTTGAGCATATAGGGTTTAGACAGGCCAGCAGCAATGGTGATGATAGCAACGCGCTTTTGATCATCTATTGTTAGCTCTTCATAAAAAGGAATTAATTGTGGATAGACTTTGTCTCTAAAGGTATTGAGTACCCATTCTTGCGTATTATTATGCTGAAGTCCGGTAATAGTTCCATCGTCTTCAACACCAATAAATATCCGCCCACCTTGTAAATTAGCCAGGGCAACGACTTCTTTGGCCAACTGCTCTGGACGCAGATCATCACGTTTAAACTCAATGCCTGAGTTTTCTCCATTGGCGATTATTTCCATTAGCTAAGTTCTAATCATGATTGTATTCCTTCAATATCTTATTTGTGGTGCTGGCTACAAGAATCACATCCATATTGACTACCTTTGACATTGACTTAACCGAGTCACCCAACTATCAAAATGATGACATTCTTGACGGATTTTATCTAAACCAATTGCCTTGGCAACGACACTGCCATCCAATACCTTTTTATAATAAGGAAAAATTTTAAGAATACGTTTAGAGGGGGCTGTATTAGGACTATTGTTAATATCTTCTGGTGTTGGAAACCGGTCTCGAATAGCTTGAAGTAGATTGATGTCCTTATCTTTATCAGTGACTGTGTTTTTAAACTGGCTGACATCAGAAAATAATAACGCTTCAAACTCATGCACGACCAAATTTGCTATAAATTGACGGGGACGATTAATGTCTTTTGCAAAAGCATCCTCTAATTTTTCTATAACTTGAGTTAAAAGCATAGTGTCTGAAATTTGTTCTTTTCCAGGAAAATCAGATGGTAACGCATAATAATCAAATAGGGTCGTCACAAAACAAGTGCTATCTTCAGTGCATAACGAAAGAACTTGATTATGTATTTTAGAATAACGAGTGACCCCACCTTTAAATTTTTTACTGGTGCGTATTAAAATGGGCGTTATATAAATTTCTTGTAAGTAAAAATAAGGTGCTAAATTATCTCTCACAAAAGTTTCTTCTGTTTGACCTTCAACTAATACCTTTATGCGTATCACCTTGACGGTCTCCCACCCAATAAATTTTTATTCCAAAGATCCCCTACGGTATATTCATCGAGCCAAAGTAAAAAGTCTTTTTCTTCAAGTCTTCGAAAGGATGAAACCCCTTTTTTACGATCAACGATCACTAAATCGTCAAGCGTAAATTCATTGATCAATTCAACAGATTGGGTTGAAACAATTACTTGATGTTGCATTGAGGCGATTTGAAGTAATGAGGCCAAAATGGTAATAGCATAAGGGTGTAAACCCAGTTCAGGCTCATCAATCAAAATAGTGCTTGGCATTAATTCATCAGGTTGTAAAAGAACCGTTGCTAAACAAATAAACCGTAAACTGCCATCAGAAAGTTCATGCGCTTTAAAGGGAATATCTCGATCAATTTCATGCCATTCAAGTTCAATCTTATCGGGATTGTTTGGAGAAGGTCGTAAAATAAAGTCTCCAAAAAAAGGCGCGACTAAACGTATCGTACTGATAATTCTTTTATATTCTAAATGAAAGTGACTTTTAAGATAATACAGAAACGCGGCTAAATTATAAGCGTCAGAGCGCAAAAATAGATTATCGTTAATACCGTGTAATTGCTTTACTCTAGCGGTATCACTGGTATCATGAAAATGATAGACCTGCCAACGCTTCATTCTTGGCAAAACACAATTATCAATCCCAGTGCCTGTTCCTTGTTCGACTAAACTTTCAAAGTGGCCTTTACCCAAAGATTTTTTACCTATCATATTCCAATAAAAATCTTCACTGCTAAACATAAGGCGATTATCTTGTGTAGGTTCTAATTGACAGTGATAGCTATTATTCCCAAAAGAAATTTCTACGTTTAGTTGATGGGTTTCTTTTCTACCGTAATGTAAAAGTGCATCAGGTCCACCCGCACGCCCTACAAATAATTGTAAGTTACCTGAAATGAGTTGATCGATTAACTTAAAGAAGCTAATAAAGTTAGATTTGCCGGCACCATTAGCACCAATAAGAATATTTAAACGCCCTAACTTAAGTCGGCAATCTTTTATAGACTTATAACCCGAAATTATTATCTCTGTGAGTTGATCAGCGTCGGTCACTGATTTATTCATAATCTACTATCCTTCTTTTCAGCCAGCTTTAAATGATGGTCATTAATCCTTGACCCTGCGCTTTCACCGTATTGTAAGCCCAGCGTATACCAGGGGGCGGAGGCGACATCATTGCCACGGTCTTTGGTCCATTTGATGTTGGGTTTGCTGCGTAGGATACCGGCCTCTTTTTTACCGACATCGGGGACGGACATAAAAGGCCGGATATTCATGCGCAAACCGTCATTGATATCGGGATTCCAGCCTATGGGTTGTTCAGCCAGCGATTTCCAGCGGACAAAAATATCGTAAGGCGCTTCACCTTCAAGGATGGTTTCTAAACGGGTTTTTAGTATTTGTGCGGCTTGCAAACGCAGTACGGCACCATCGATACCTTCTTTAACACCATGATCCTGGGTTCTTATCCAGTCGCCCAGATAGGTGTAGATTAACCGCTCCAGGTTTTGGCGATCCAGTTGATGGTAATTAAGCAAGGCATTAAAACCATCTGGCAAGCCATCCCAGATGTGCCAGATAAAGGGACGGTTTTGGAACAGTTTACAATGTTGTTCAAAAAACTTTTCTCTGAGCCAAAAATCCAGCGACTTGCCTTTGCAACTCACTTCGCTTAAAAGCTTATTGCGGTGTGAGGCATTCCACTGCTCACCAAAGGCTGCCATTAACAGCGCTTCCAGACGTTCATCCGCTGATTTCTCACCACGCACTGGCGATAAACAAACAATGCCATCATCATCGACATAGGAAGACAAGTTCTCACACTTTGCAATCCATTCCCGCGCTTGTTCAGAAAGCTCCATTTCTTTATCGGATTCAGCAGGCCATTGATAACCTAGAAGGCGGGCAACTGCGACTTGCAAGGGTTCTTCTGCTTGTGCAGGATGACCGTGAAAAATCCATTGGGTAGGATCGTCTGAATAGGGTTTGGGTAAGCCGTTGGGGTATTTTTCTTGGGCTACTTGTTTCCAGTAATCGAGGTCAAAAGGAACTTTAACTAATGTGGCATTGGTTACATTAAGCTTTTGATCAATACGCCGCACAGCTTCAGTATATTCTGGCGATGAACTAAAACACCATATAGCTGTGAGATCAGCTTTATTTTTGGGAATAAGAACCGCAACATTTTGATGCAATCTCTCTTTGGCAAAATGATAAGGGAAAAGCCTACTCAATCTGTGAATAGCAATACCTGATTTACCAATAGCCTTTAAACCTTGTGTTGGTCGAGATGTTGACGTGTTGAGGAGGAGTCCTTTACCTTGTTCCCATTTAACAAGTCCTGTCATACCAGAATATTCATTAAGCTGATCTGGTGTGTTTTGAAGGTATTCCCAAATCAAATGATCAATTATTGAATGCTCCCAGAAAAATGAAACATACATAGGATCATCACCAGTTTGTAAGCCGACAAGACCATCTGCGTATTCTCTCAATAAAGGCAAATCGACTTCTTCCTCCAAAGCCACCCTTGCATCAGGATTCTCAAGTTGTAATTTCTGACTAGCAACTGATAACGAACCATTCTCTAAAATATCCGCTTTTTCCTGCACTGTTTTAGGGGCACTTGCATCAAGGCCTTTTAACAAATGTTTATTATCTGGAGCTGCATTAGTCAATGACAAAAGTATAGCCTTAACCACTTCGCCACTGATAGTATCAAAAGCACCTGCACCCAATCTTGCCAATAAATTCCAAGTTACCTCTTTTAACAACTTCTCACGCTGTTTTTTATAACTTCCTAAAAACAACCAATTCTGCGGCATCACCATTTGGATAACCCCAGCAGTTGTATTAAGTTCCAAGCATCTTTCCAAAAACACATTGGCAATATCGCCTTTAGCACGGCCATAATGACGCTCAGTAAAATCCTGTAAATCCTCACATTGTTTACCGCAACTCAAATACGGCACATTAGTCGCTATCAATTCATACTTCCGGCTCAATAAATCAACGGCCAATGTTAAGCCTTTTGCTGCAATAGCTGCTTCCTGATTTTCAGGTACTTCAAATTGTTGCAAGGCTTGATTTAATAGTGGTTGTAGATCAGAAAAGCCATCACTAAGTAAGTTTTTTGCAATCGATTTACTGGGATCAATTAAGCTGCCTAAGATGGGCGCATCTTTGAAAGTGTTATATAAAGCTTCCATCCCATAATATAAACGCTCATCATCGCCTGCCAACGATAACCAGTCTTCTTTTTTGGCTTTAATGGATTGCCCGACCCAGGCGATATTTAACGAAGGCAAGGGCCGATAACCACTGGATTCGGGATAAC
>Ga0247834_1002198_pt1 | contig 30413 bp, 25 predicted proteins | sample LaCruzMarch2015__8_FD_187118 | JGI IMG/M metagenome (GOLD analysis project Ga0247834, IMG submission 187118) | Freshwater microbial communities from meromictic Lake La Cruz, Castile-La Mancha, Spain - LaCruzMarch2015_12m | ecosystem: Environmental > Aquatic > Freshwater > Lake | place: Spain... | reverse complement strand
TATGCAGAACCTGTTTCGGTGTTGATCAACAATGCCTTCTTGCAGAACAGTGATCAGTTCATCGGCGGTGAATTTACAGTGACCGGCGGTAATGTGGTATTGGCCAGCAGCGTGACGCTGGCAGTTGGCGACATAATTGAAATTGAAAGCAACATATTCCAACCAGTACAACAAATTACAATCAAAACACCATTTGACGAAGCTCAGTTTGGTACAGACGTTGATCTGTGCCCAAATAACTGTAGCATTTATATTGGCGCACCAGCAGACGGCACTGTGTATATCAGCGCCGGCAGTGTACAACGCAATGTAAACCAGGCTCGTGTGTATGGTGTAATAACATCCACAATTGCAAACCCTGTGTTAACCGCCGGCGACACTCTGCGTGTCAACAATTATGAAGTAGCGGTTCCTGCCAGTCCTGACAACACACTTGCTGGATTGGTAGATGCTATTAACAGTGCCAACAACGGAGTTGGCATTCCCAATACTGTGGCCACACTGGCACCTGATTTGCAGTTTGTTGGAACCAATACTACAAAAACATTTGATATTGGTGTGACCTATTCGCGATGCGCTAGTTATACCACTGTGGTTTATGTTAATGATACATTGCAAACAGAAAATTCAGATTACACTTATAACAATACCACAGGCATTATTACTTTTGCTATTGCCCCCGAAGGTGGTGCAATTGTACGTGTGGTCCCGGGTATAGTGACACTAAGCGTTATAAATGTCGCTGCCACATTACCTTACACAAGACTTGAAGTCTTGCCCGGAGTTGTTGGTTCTGCATTTGCTGACATTGGGTTTGTAAATTACGCCTACACACAAACTATAACAAGTCCCAATCCAACACTGGGTGCAAGTTTTGGATCCGCAGTGTTTATCAACACAGATGCAACCACTTTGGTAGTTGGAGCTCCAAATGGTAATCTATATCAACCAGTTACATTTGATGCCGGCCAAACATACTTTGATGATCGTAGTACGATCTTTTCAACAGTGATTGTTCAGAGCGGGGTAACATACACGTTTGATTATTTGCCAAGCGCAACAGACTCGGTTACTAATCCTGGGCAGTTTGTGTTTGGACAACAGATGTACGACAGTAGCATTGTTGAACTTGACCGGTATGGTTCAGCTATCAGCTATGTGACAGGAAGATTGTTAATTGGATCTCCTGGCAGCGATCTTGGCGACAGCAGTGATTCTAACTTTGGTCGTGTCAGCGTATTTGAAAATGCCAACAGAACTCCGGCCTGGACTGTCAAGCGCCTGCAATATCCAGTGGTTGATGTTGAGTTGTTAAACTCTGTGTACATGTACGATAAATTGGAATCTACAATTACATCATATTTGGATTTTATTGATCCATTGCAAGGCAAAATTCTTGGAGTTGCAAGAGAAAATATTGATTATATTGGTGCAGTAGATCCTGCAAATTACAACAATGGACCCGTACGTAATGTTGGTAATCCTTGGAGTGCAGGAAGAATAGGAGAAATTTGGTGGGACACAAACTCAGTGCGCTTTATTGATCCCAACCAGGATGATATTGTGTATGCAAGTCGTCGTTGGAGCCAAGTTTTCCCGGGCAGCAGTGTAGACATCTATCAATGGGTTGAAAGTGATGTGACCCCTGTTAATTATCCGGGTCCTGGAACGCCATTGAGTGTGTTAAGTTATACCGCACGTACAGAACTCAATACTGATAATATTTTTGCAACTCGTTATTATTTCTGGGTACGCAACATAGCCACAGTAAACACCACTGCTGGTAAAAAACTCAGCACCACTGCTATTGCCAATTATATTGCTAACCCGCGATCCAGTGGTATATCTTACCTGGCAGCACTGAACGCCAGCACTGTTGCAATCTACAATGTAAATGAGTTGATCAGCGCACAAGACACAATCTTACATATTGAATACGATCGCATTAAAAACGATGACAATGTTCACCAAGAATATGAACTGATTGCCGACGGAGTAGACGACAGCTTCTTAAGTGCCAGCCTGTACCTAAAACTACAAGACAGTTTGAGCGGAATTAATATTCTTGGTGCCGCTGTGCCGGATCCAACGCTAAGCCCAGCTGAACGCTATGGCGTTGAATTTAGACCTCGCCAAAGCATGTTTGTTGACCGCTTCGCTGCGCTGAAAAATTACCTTAGCTATGCCAATCGAGTACTGGCAAATTATCCGGTATCCGAAACAAAGAGTTTTACTCTGCTCAACAGCAGAGAACCCGAGCCGGCCGCCAACAGCGGCGCCTGGAATACTCGAGTGGCAGATTTGACAGAACTAGGCTATCAAAATCTGGTCTTGGTACTAGTTGGGTATCGTTACTTGGTAGTGACAGATTCAAGCAATTCTGGATTCTGGACCATATATGAAGTTATACCGGGCATGTTGACTGGGTCTAAAGAACTAGCATTGATCCGGGTGCAGAATTATGACACACGCCGATATTGGTCCTACGTCAATTGGTATTCTCCGGGCTATGACAACACATTAAATCCCGTTGCAACAGTAGCAAATTATACTCAGTTGTCTGGACTGACATTTAATGTTGCGCCGGTTGGATCAAGTGTCAAAGTAACCAATGCACCTGCTGGCAAATATGAGATTTTCCAGCGCACCCCTACCAGCTGGGATCGTGTTGGCCTCGAAGATGGTACCATTGAATTCAGTGCAGAATTGTGGGATTACTCGCTTGGTAATTTTGGATTTGATGTTGAAGTATTTGATGCACAGTACTTTGACCAAGAACCAGTAATTGAAACACGTAAAATTATTCAGGCAGTGAATCAACAGTTGTTTATTGATGAGTTAGCAATCAATCGAAATCGTTCGTTGATCCTAATGTTTGAATTTATCATGAGTGAGTTTTCTGCACCAGACTGGTTGATAAAAACCAGTTTGATTGATGTTGATCACAAGATTCGTGATCTAGTGCCTTACCAGTCCTATCGTCAAGACAATCAGGATTTTGTATTAAACTACATTCAAGAAGTCAAGCCGTATCACACACAAATCCGCGAGTTCAACCTGTCGTACGATGGTAATGATGAGTACCGGGGCACGTTGACTGATTTTGATAATCCAGCGTTCTGGGACGCCACACTGACAATACCTCAATTTATCAGCCCTGTGCTATTGCCCTACACTGCATCAACGGCCAACAGCAACACCAATTACAATGCTGACACAGACCCAACTGCCATAATATGGACAGAAAATCCCTGGTCAGAATGGTATAATAACTACACACTGAGTGTTGAATCTGTGTTTATAACCAACTATGGCACAGGATACAGTTTTACAACAACAGTTGTGGTCACTGGTGATTGTGTTACTCCAGCAGAAATGACTGCTGTGGTCAATAGTGCTGGACAAATAGTTGAGGTCAATGTTATAGAACCTGGCAGTGGATATATAACCACACCAGTAATAACTTTTGTAGGCGTTGGCACAGGCGCTGTTGCTGTGCCAGTCATGGGCAATGGTCTAATCCGTCAGATCAAAACCACTATAAAATATGACAGGTACCAATATTCATCCACTATTGTTGAGTGGCAAGCAAACGTGTTATATGACGACGGAACACAGGTTAGATATGCAGACCGTGTTTGGCAAGCAGACAGTGGTGATAGTTTTGGAGTCCAAAGTGCTACATTTGATCCACAAGATTGGATAGAAATAAATGCCGGCACCTTAACTGGTGTTGATCGTACCATGGGCTTCTATGCTCCTACTGCCAACCAGCCTGGACTGAGTCTGCCGCTGTTGATTGATGGTGTTGAATATCCTGGTGTGCAGGTATTTGGGGTCGGATATGATCAATTCCCTGGATTTGACGTTGCATCTTTTGATTCAACACCGTTTGATAACTTGACCTATGGGCCAGAGGGTCGTCCAACATTTGATCAAACTATATTAGATGCTGTCTACGAAAGTCCATACACAGATCCTTACCTGGGAATCAGATCCACCAGTATCAATGTTGAAGGCGGTGGTTACATTGACCAGTACTCAAGTTACGCACCTGAAGAACTGGTGCCAGGCAGTGAATTTGACACACTGGATATTCGTGTGTACACCACTCCGGGTGCAGACTGGGCACGAGATGGTCATGGATTCCGTACAGAGATACAAAAATTTACCAGCACATCGCTGGGAGAAACTTATAGTTTTGCCGGGATTGCACCTGTGCCTGCCACAACGATCATAACCAATCAAACAACAGGTCTTGACCTAACAATAGATATAGACTACACAGCAGACTGGGCAGCGCAGACCATTACACTGGACTCAAGCGTACCCATTGGCAGTGCAATAGTGATTACGTTGTACGAAATAGGCGGAGGAAATCAACTGCTCAAACGTTCTTATAACGGTGCGGAAATTGGAAATACTCTGGTAGTACCAATTCAATATTCATTGATCACTGAATTTGTGATTTTTGTCAACGGAGTGTTGACCACAGACTATACATTTAGTCAGTATTCCAGCACCAGCACTGAATTGATTTTTGGAACCACTTACACCATCAATGATTACTTGATGGTGGGTGCGATTGGCCCAACCACAATAGACGGCACAGAAGTAGACTACAGTTGGTCTGTTCCAGTAACACAATATATTGTAGGTCAAACAGGTGTAACAACCTACACACTGACCAACAGCATGGAGTATGTTAACCCAGACAACTTGGTTATCACAGTAAATGGTCTACGTGCAAGAACATCGGCAGGTATTGAATACCTGGCTGATGGCACAACAGATTACCTGCTGCCAGAGCGACTTGGATTCTCACAGTCAATCATTGCAAACAACGAAGTTCATGTGTATGTTGACAATATTCCACAGATATTTGGTGTGGATTTCACAGTAGAGCCGTATGACCCATATACACCACGTGCTGTGATGTTTACTACACCATTGACACTGGGCGAGAAAATCTTAATTTGTGTCACCACAAACGCACAAGCAATAGCAGTTGGCAATCAACTGTTGTTTAATCCTGCTGGCGGATTGGTACCTGTCAACGGTGATGTTATTGCAGTGACCAGTTGGAACGATACACGCCAACAAGATATACTGACACAGGTGTATGTTGGTCCAGTCACTGGAGCTACATTGTTTCAAGAACCCTACGACGCTACCGATTATGATGTTGGGCTTGTAATCAATGAACCTGGGTCGTATGATTATTCAGCGGCACAAAGTGTCACTCGCAATGATTTATTTTTGAATAGAACAATTGTTAACCCTGACAATCTCTGGGTAACACTCAATGGTCGCCGCATATTTATATATGATGATTTCACTATTGTAAACGATACCATCATACTGGCCGGCGGCTATATCATGTCGTCTACTGATGTTATTGTGATTACAGAGTTTACCAACAGTGTTGCCCCCGAAGCAATGGCGTTCCGTATATTTCAAGACATGCGCGGTGTGCAGGCTACATATTGCATTACCCCTGCCACAACAACATATCTGGTTGAACCATTGGCAGCAGATGATGATATAGCGTATGTACACAGCGCGGCTGCACTGAATGAACCTGACTTACCAAACAATGTATGGGGATTGTTAACTGTGAATGGCGAACGCATCATGTACCGTAATCGTGACACTGTGTTAAACACAGTCAGCGGTCTGCGTCGTGGCACAGCCGGAACAGGTGCGGCAGATCATATTGTAAACACCGATGTATACAACATCAGCCGTGGAAACTTATTGCCAACACAGTACCAAAATTATGTCGTAAGCAATCTTGAAAACGATACTGCTGTATATCCTATTATAGGTGACGGATCAACCACAATTTTTGTAGCAGAAAACCTTACAGTGGGGTATCTTCAGAGTCCAGCCACCATAGATGAAGTAGTGGAAGTATACATTGGCGGAACATTACAAGCTGGAGGATATACCATTACTGTTGCTGGCCCGGTAACTATCGAATTTGATACTGCACCACCCGATGGCGTACAAGTTACTATTTTGGTACGCAGAGGTGTAACTTGGTATGCACCCGGAGTAGGTACAGCCAGCAATGGTGTAGCATTACAAGATACCGAAACCCGAGCCGCAAGGTTTTTACGGGGCGAATAATCAAGGTAAATAAAGCATGAATCAAAGTACACGACCACAACAGCCAGCACCACCGGCTAAGAAGCCCAATGAAACAGGATCCATCTCTGTTGAAGGACACATCCGTATTTTTGACCCCAAAACCAAAGAAGTACTGGTGGAGAAGCGAGCATGATAATTCAACCTGGACTGGCCGAAATTGAAGGATTTATAAAAATCCATGATCCTGCCACTGGCGAAATACTGGTAGATAAAAAGAACGCAATACATTATGAAAACATTTCTATTGCCATGGCACAGACCCTGAGCGACAGAAATCTTGGATATATCTATCAAATGGCATTTGGTAACGGCGGATCCAGCGTGGATCCCACTGGTATCATTACATACCTACCGCCCAACACCACTGGACAAAATGCCACATTGTATAATGAAACTTATGCCAAAGTGGTCAATGACAACTCTGCTGCCAATACCGATACTGCCAACAACAAAATGACAGTATTGCACACATCTGGTAAAGTTTACACAGATATTTTAGTAACATGTTTGTTAGACTACGGCGAACCGCCAGGTCAACAGGCATTTGATAACAGTACAAACTTCAACGGAGAGTACGTGTTTGATGAATTAGGGCTTAAAACATGGAACGGAAGTGCTGCAGATCTGCGTCTGATTACCCATGTAATATTTCACCCGGTACAAAAAAGTTTGAATAGACAGATACAAATTGATTACACCATTCGTATCCAGACATTAACAAACCTTAGTGCGGCATAAATATAGATATATAATTGCATTATAAATACAATTAACGGAGTAAGACACAAATGGCATATACAATCAATCTAACTGACGGTACCTTATTTGCTACTATTGCAGATGGCACCATCAATACTTCTAGTAACATGGTACTAGTTGGTAAAAACTACGCTGGTTACGGTGAATTTTTGGACGAAAACTTTATCCACCTGCTGGAAAATGCGGCCAATACAACCGCACCAACGGCGCCGTTGACTGGTCAACTTTGGTGGGATAAATCCACCGGCTTGATGAAAGTCTACAACGGCTCTACTTTTAAAGTTATTTCGGCTGCCACTGCCAGTTCTACTGCTCCGGTCAGCAATGTTCAAGGTGATCTATGGTATGACACAGTTAATGCACAGTTGAAAGTGTACACAGGTGCTGCGTTTTTGCTGGTTGGCCCACAGTTTACAGCAGGCACAGGTACCACAGGTGCTATTGTTGACACCATCACCGACAACACTTCTGTTAGTCACGTAGTAATTAAATTATTTGTTGAAAATTCCGTAGTTGGCATTGTCAGTAAAGATGCTGCGTTTACTCCGCTGGTACCGCTCACAGGATTCTCCACAGTACGTCCCGGTATCACACTCAGTACCCTGGTAGGATCGCAGATTCCGTTGTTCCAAGGCACAGCAACTGATGCACAAACACTAGACGGCGTTGACTCCTCAGGTTTCTTATTGAGAAATACCAACCAAACCACCACAGGCACGTTTGGCGTGTTAAACAACACTGGACTGTCAGTTGGTGTAAACGCAGATTTCCGTGTTGGAGTAACCGGCACAACTGCAACAATTTATAACCAAACCAGCGGTGGTAACATTGCATTCAATGTCAACATTGCAGGAACACCAACACAGGTAATGTTGATCAACGGCTCAAATGGTATTGTATCCGGTGCCAATGGCATCTATGCCAACTATGCCGACGTTGCTGAACGTTTTGCTGCCGATTCTGTATTAGAAGCAGGCACAGTGGTTGAACTGGGTGGTTCCAACGAAATTACCAAAGTTACCGGCGAATTAAGCGAAAGTGTGTTCGGTGTCATAAGTACTAGAGCAGCCTATTTGATGAACGCGATTGCTGGTACCGACGAAACACATCCGCCTGTGGCAATGACCGGACGTGTTCCAGTTAACACTGTTGGCATTGTACACAAAGGCGATAGACTTGTATCTGCAGGTAACGGACTAGCCAGAGCAGCCCAACCAGGCGAAGCAACAGCGTTTAATGTAATTGGCAGATCATTAGAAAACAAGCTGTCTACTGAGCAGGGCACAGTAGAAGCAATTGTCAAAATCAATTGATGGGATAATAAAAATGACATATTCAGTAGGCGGCTTAATTCAAGCAACAGATTATAATGGATTTGTTAGTACCAACGGAGCCAACGTAAACGGGATCTGGTCCACCGGTGCTACAACATTTGGCTACGGAGAAACCGCAGTCAGCACAGTGGCGGCAGCCGCCACTGTTACTGCCACTCAGTGGTCTACACTAAACAGTAGAATTTCGTCAATGGCCAGTCATCAAGGTACTACTATTACCAGTCGTGCTAACCCGACTACTGGTAGTACCATTGCAATTTTGTCAAACCTAAGCACTGACCTAACTGCCATTACCAATGCTCGTGGCAATGCCGCTGCCAGTGGCGCACAAACAACAACATTCTCAGGAACAACTAGTAAAACAACCAACACAGGTTCTGGATCAACGGCTTGGACAATCACATTCACACACACCATTACCTGGGCCAGTGCTGACGCTGCTAGATATTTCTTCAACGCTGGCGGACGTATCAAATGGGAAACAAATAAATCTTCAACAGGTCAACTTGCTGATGCTGAATGGAATGATTTGGCAACTACATTGGCCGGAGACATTTATATCACAGCCGGCAGCGTACTAAGTCCACAAACTATTGCCGGAACCAGCTACACCGGCACAACTAAAATTGGCGGCACCGGCACCCCAGCTACATTGGCTACATTAACAGGCTGGTACAATTTGACAACAGGCGATACACAGATATATCGTCAATTTGCTGACACTGCGCCCTATACTGGACAAAACATTACATTGAATGCACGAACAGCAGGATCTGGCACACAACTGATCCTGACCACAGTGTGGAGTGATCCAGGCGGTTCTGGTGTAGGATCCAGCGACGTGATCACCGGCGGTACTGCCACAGGATCACCATTCTCAGGATTTGGCACAGCACCGGCCACAGTGGTCACGCTGTTTGTACCTAGCTCAACATATCTAACCAGCGCAGCCTGGGGCACACCAACTATTACAGCCTCAGTTGCTTAATTAAACTGTAGCGGTTTACCAAAAGGGCCTCCGGGCCCTTTACTTTTATCTATCTTTGCTGTATAATATCCGTATGAATACCGAACAATTAATTGCACACAGTCGTGCTCGTTTTGATCACGCAGCGGGCCGACGAGTTCTTAAAGAAAAATATCAAGCCAAATTGGTGTTTGCTTACAACGGGGGCATGTGGTGTGCCGGTCCGGAACTCTTAAACATCTTGGCCACTGTGCCCCCAGGTAATGCAGTGCTGTTGGACTTGTATGAAACTCCGGTACTGGTTCGGCCTGAAGAACTACGCGGCCAGGCTATGCAACGCTGGCAAGAGCAGATGAATGCCTGGTTGGTTGAATACGAAGAACTGAATAATAACAGATGACCACAGGCGCATTGATATTTGCATTTAACAACGAGCAAATAGATTATGTTGCTATGGCCAATTGGTCTGCAAAAAATATACACAGACACTTGGACATTCCTGTTTGTCTTGTTACTGACAAAGAACCAATACAACCGCATGTGTTTGACAGTGTAGCAATTGCCAATCCTGTCAATGCCGGTCAACGCTATTTTTCAGACTACAACGCCAATGTAATGTGGCACAACACCAATCGCATGGATGCGTACACACTAAGTCCCTGGGACCAGACACTGGTGTTGGATGCTGATTATGTTGTGGCCAGTGATCAATTGAGTACAGTATTAAAAAGCCGTCAAGACTTCCTGTGTTATCGTTGGGCTCAAGATGTGACAGGATTGCAGACATTTGAAGATTTAAATTACTTTGGTAACCATCGCATGCCCATGTGGTGGGCCACTGTGATGATGTTTCGTCGCAGTACTGCCGCAGAACTGCTATTTGATTCTATGCAAATGATTCGTGACAATTGGACACACTACAGGAATCTGTACAAAAATCCCAACCCTACTTACAGAAATGATCACGCACTCAGTATTGCATTAAATACTCTAAACGGACATACCTTAAAGGTTGATGGAATTCCTGGCACACTGGCCAGCCTTACTCCTGACCACCGATTGACTCAACTTGATGTAGATTCATACCGAGTAGATTTTTTAACCTCAGACAAAAAACCACGATGGATTACTGTGACTCAAGATTTTCATGCCATGGGCAAACAACAACTAGGAGCAATAGTTGCCAATCCTCTCTGAACGCGGATATTTGATTCCAGCCGTGAACACAGACACAGTCAGTTATACTGACTGTGCAGAACAGCTGGCTATGAGCATACGTCAATGGCATCCTAACGCTAACATAGCCATATTAACCAACGACAGGTGTGATTGGTCCGTGTTTACTCATGTAATTGAACTGCCACATGGTGACCAAGGTGGCTATGCCAATGACTGGCAGGTGTTTCGTGCCAGTCCGTATAGACAAACAATCAAACTGGAAGCCGACATGATTGCGGCCAGCCCTATTGACCACTGGTGGACTATGTTTGAAAAACGTGATGTTGTAATCAGCACCGGTTGCAGAGACTTTTACGATCAGCCTGCTACCAGCAGATATTATCGCCGACTGTTTGATGAAAACAACCTGCCCGATGTATACAACGCAATAACCTATTGGCGGCTAAGCAAGACAGCACAAGATTTTTTTAGTCTGGTAGAGAAAATCTTTACAAACTGGAACTCCTACAAGACTTTATTACAGTTTCCAGAAGAAATTCCCAGCACAGACGTAGTTTATGCCATGGCCGCACTGATCATTGGACCTGAACTGGTCACACTGCCTGCAGGACTAGGACCAACCATTGTACACATGAAACAACACATGATTGCCACCCACACTGACAATTGGACACAGGAATTAGTGTGGGAAAACACTAACCCTGGACTGCGAATCAATACAGTAGCACAGCATGGCTTTGTGCATTATCACAACAAAGATTGGAGATTGCAATGAGTAAAGAAGAAGATAAATTCAAAAAAAGCAAACGCTTGCTCAAAGACGAAAATGCAGTGGCCCGACAAGTCAAGATTGCCAAAGCATACGGGCTAACTGACAAAGACAAAGCAGTAAAAGAGCCGCATCGTTTGGTCAAACATCATGTGATGGACTGCGGCAATCCTCAATGTCCACTGTGTGGTAATCCTCGTCGAACACACAAAGACACGCTGACCGCACAAGAAAAACGTTTATACCAAGACGTCGACAACCCCACAGACCGACATTCGAACGGCATTCCACCTAAAGATGAATGAAACAACTGAAAATTTCTGGAAGGCCTGGGCTGAACCAGTGCCAGAACCTGCACCTATATTTTTTAGGTTGTACTACAACCCGCATGGTGAACCAGTATCTTACAGCATGGAGCACTTGCCAGGTAATTACATAGAGATTGATGCAGAAACATATCAACGCAGTTCGTTCAATGTTCGAGTTGTTGATAGCAAGTTGGTACACATTGTACCAAAAAAGATCACAAGTAAATTAAAGCCCGGCACAACAGGAACTCCCTGTGCACCTGACAATGTTTCTGTTGTTGTCACAGAAGACCAACCGCATAACAAATGGAGTTTGAAATCTAATGAACAGAACTGATGTAGCAGATCTAGACTGCATATACCTGACCTATGATGAACCACAGAAAGAAGAATTTTGGGTCAAGATTAAAAATATGGTCCCCTGGGCCAAACGTGTAGACGGTGTCAAAGGGTCAGATGCGGCTCACAAAGCCGCTGCCGCTGCCAGCGAAACAGAACGTTTTATCCTGATTGACGGCGACAATATGCCAGACCCAGAGTTCTTTAATCAAACACTGACATTTCCCACTGCCGAGTATGAACGTGCAGTATTTCGCTGGCGTGCCCGCAATCACATCAATGGATTGATGTACGGCAATGGCGGCATGAGCTCGTGGACTAGAACATTTGTTAATGAAATGAAAACGCACGAGAACACAGATGGATCGGCCGCCACTGAAGTTGAGTTTTGTTTTGATCCCTTGTACTGGGCTATGCATGATTGTTATAGTACAACATACCCCAATGGTTCGGCCTTCCATGCTTGGCGTGCCGGATTCCGTGAAGGTGTCAAGATGTGCCTGAACAAAGGTGTTAAGCCCACAGTGTCTGAATTTAAACAGCGTGTGCATCAACGTAATTTAGATAACCTGACTGTGTGGCACAATGTGGGTCGCGATGCTGAACACGGAGTATGGGCCATAGCCGGTGCTCGAATGGGTACATACATGACCATGTTGACCAATTGGGATCACAAAGAAGTGCAGTGGTTTGATTCTTTAAATACTCTGTGGGACACAGTCAAAGACACTGAACCAGAATTATTGTTAGGGCGTGTAGCCGATGAATTGAGCACACAGTTAGACTTGCCAATGGTCTGGTATGAAGAAGAGGCCAGTAAATTCTTCAAACATCACTATCGCGGTGACCGGTACAATCAAGGTGTTATGATTCGTGAAATTGATATAATTAGAAAGCAAGAAGGCTGGTAATGAGCAAAGGCGATCAAAGCCGTTTCATGAGTTCTGCTGAGCAGATGAAAGAGAATCTTGGTCCTGCATTGTGCCTGGCCAAGTGGAAACAGGTAAGTCTGCACCTGCCTACAGGACTCAACAACAGTTGTTACCACCCGCCCCTGCATCAGATCACTGCAGATGATTTGCAACGCACAGGTGGAATACACAACACTGAGCACAAAAAACAACAACGGGTAATGATGTTGCAGGGTGAAAAACCTAGTGAGTGTCAGTATTGTTGGAATATGGAAAACTTAGATAAACTGAGTGATCGTCACTATCGTTCTGGAGAAGCCTGGGCCGCTGTGGACTTTGAAAAAATTAAAAATAGTGTAGGCAATGAGGATGACGTTGTCCCCAGTTATGTGGAAGTTAATTTTAATCATGCCTGCAATTTAAAATGCAGTTATTGTAGTCCACAGTTCAGTAGCAGTTGGGGAGAAGAAGTAGAACGACACGGTGCATATCCCACCAGTAAACCACACAATGCTCCGGAACATTTTGTAGGCAATCGTAAACCTATTCCGGTGCGAGAAGACAATCCATATGTTGATGCATTTTGGGAATGGTGGCCAACGCTGTATCCAGAACTGGTGCACTTTAGAATGACCGGCGGCGAACCCTTGATGGACCGGAATACCTATAGAGTATTTGATTATGTATTGGCAAACCCCAGTCCCCGACTACACTTGAACGTGACATCAAACTTTTCAGTAGAAGACCAACTGTTTAAAAAGTACATAAGTTATGTAAAGCGTCTTTGTACGCCAGACATTGAACACTTTATGCAGTATGTTAGTCTGGATTCTGGTATACCTGCACAAGCAGAATACCTACGTCACGGGTTAGACTATGGTCGTATGGCCAATAACGTTGAAAAATTCCTGACAGATATTCCGTATCGCAACAGTCTGACGTTTATTATCACAATGAACAACTTGACTGTGACCGGACTTCCTGCTCTGTTAAAATGGATATTGGAATTGCGAAAAGCACACTCAACAACCTATCAACGAGTGTGGTTTGATACTCCTGTACTTCGTGAACCTGCCTGGCAAAGTTTACAAATATTGCCTGAAAGTTATGCAACGCAATTAGAACGTGCCAGAGATTACATGCTGGCCAACATGGTCACAGAAGCAAATCCATTGCACGGATTTAAAGATTACGAAGTGCAACGCATTGAACGTGATATTGCTTGGATGCGTGAAGGACAACACAAAGACAACTCAGTTGCCCGAGCAGATTTCTATCGATTTTTCAATGAACATGATAAGCGCAGAGGGACTGACTTTTTAACTGCTTTTCCTGAAATGCGTGCCTGGTGGGCAGAATGTGAGTATCATGCTCGGCAATCGTAAATTTATCATCGACACCATGAGTGAGGTTTACAACATAATGAAACCTTACTCAGATGATGAGTTGTGGGATCTAGGCGCTCATGAAACTCAGATCAATTCAATCTATCTGTTAGGCCGCAAGCAAATGGTTGAACATACTGATCGTGTCAGAGAAATGGTTGCTGACCCGACTATAACTGTAATATTTGGCAACAGCGCCGAAGGATCTAAAACAGTCATAGATCAATTGCGTGTGTTAAAAATAGAAGACTTAGTGTTATCAGGAAAGATACTGCTGTTGAGTGGCGGCGAAATTGAATCTCGTTATCCATATTTGTTGCACGAACATTTTATCACGCACATACTAGATTATGAAGAAAACATTCAAGCACAACACCGCACTGATGAAATTTTTGTCAAACAACACAAGCCGCACAAATTTTTATTTTTAAATGGCCGAGCAAGATCGCACAGAAAATATCTGCTAGAACGTTTTAGGCAACTAGGAGTACTTGACAGTGCAATCTGGACCATGCTGGATGGCCGCAAATCAAAAAACATATATTTTGATCTAGTTGAAAATGGCAAGGACTTGATTAATCAAAATACTGCGATTAAACACTTGCCGTCGGAATACGAATTTGACCTATTCAAAACTAATTCTATTGTGCTAGACTATCCACACAAATTTGCCAAGAACGAATTGTTTGGCACGGTCTGGGGAGAGATTTATCTAGAACCGGCTCCGTACATTGATACTTATTTTAGTGTAGTAACTGAAACTGTGTTTGAATATCCTTACAGTTTTAGAACAGAAAAAATTGCCAAACCATTGGCCATGGGGCATCCGTGGATCTGTGCCACCAGTGTGGGATTTTATCGAGACATGCGCAAGCTGGGATTTCAAACATTCGGGCATGTGATTGACGAAAGTTTTGACACTATTGAAAATCATCAAGATCGAATGGAAAGAATAGCAATGATAGTCAACGATTTATGTCAACAAGATCTTGCAAGTTTCCTAAACGAATGCTATAATGTGTGTAAATACAATCAACAACATCTTGCAGAATTACGCACACAGGTTCGCAAAGAATTCCCAGATCGATTCAACCAATTTATAACACAATACATCAATGAATGATTTAGATTTTAAACACCAGATTCTGGACATCAAGAGTGCAAGTTTTTGTGCAGCCAAATGGTACAATGCTACCATATGGTTAGGCTCTGGTCAAACAACCAGTTGCCACCATCCACCAGCCCATGCAATTGAACTAGATGCATTGGCTGTTAATCCGTCTGCGTTACACAACACCGCAAAGAAAAAAGATGATCGACGATTGATGTTGGAAGGAAAACGTCCCACTGGATGTGAATACTGTTGGAAGATTGAAGACATGGGCAAAGATTCCGTATCTGACCGTGTGTATAAAAGTAAAATTTACCCTATAAAGGCCTTAGATGAAGCATATAACACTCCACACACCGAAGATGTCAATCTTCGCACACTTGAAATTGCGTTCGACCGCACTTGCCAATTTGCTTGTAGCTATTGTAACCCTGCTTTCAGTAGCACATGGGTTAATGATATCAAACGAAGCGGTCCATATGTCGGTCTGGTGTCTGACGGGCGCAACCACTTTACTCATGCTCATGCTAGCAGTCAACTATACCGGTTTGGCGAAACGAATCCCTACGTTGAAGCGTTTTTTAAGTGGTGGGAAACTGATCTCCATCAAACACTTCAAGAACTGAGAATCACCGGCGGTGAACCATTGATGAGTGCTGAGACGTGGAAATTGATTGACTGGTTTAAAAATAACCCAGGCAGGTCAAACACTCGGTTGGCAATCAATTCAAATCTTGGTGCAGAAGTAGACGTTGATAGATTAATTGAAAGTACACAGGGATTAGATGTAGAAATTTATACATCAATGGAAGCAATCGGTATTGCCGCTGAATATATTCGAGACGGATTAGCCTATTACGAATGGGAAAAAAATGTAGTTAAATTACTAGACAGTCATGTAGGAGCAGTACACGTCATGGCCACAATTAATGCATTGTGTCTATCAACACTGCCTATACTACTACATTATCTAGTGCAACTTAAATCAAAGTATGGTCGCAAGCGTGTTAATTTTACATTAAACATATTACGATTCCCTAGTTTTCAGAGTCCACTGGTATTGCCCAAAAAATTGCTTGTACGTCATATGTTTGACTTGTCTAATTTTTTAAACCACTGGGAAAAGGTTCCTGAGATATTGCACGAACACGAAATTAATCACTTACAGAGATTGATTGATTATTTGGACGTGGTAAAAACACCGCACTCAGATGCGTTTGACTTGCCCAAATTGCACAATGACTTTAAACAGTTTTACACACAGTATGATCAACGACGTGGCAAAGACTTTGGCACTGCGTTCCCCTCACTAAAAGAATGGTATGATAATGACATTAGAACAACTTCTTAAAACGTTTCAAGATCGTTACGATCTTGTAGGGGTTATCAATCTTGATGATTGGTATGCCCGTGCACCAACTGAACGTCCTGAATGGCTGAGAGAACGCTTGCACAGTGTACATAGACCGGAGTTTGCTGATAATCAGCGATTAATTTTCACCTTGAGCCAAGGCGACGAGTACATTTCAGAGATGGACGCAGCCGGTGTAATATTGACCACATTGCAGAATCAATTGAATCAAGTTGATATCAGCAATTTTTTTGCAGTGTTGTTGACCAACACACCGGAACAGATTGAACCGGCTCGCGCAGTTATGGCAAAATACAGTACTGATCCCGTTCCAATTTTGGTGGAATATTTTGATGGCAACTTGCCTGCCAAACGCATCACAACAGACCGTCGAAATCTAGGATACAATTATAATTCATTGCGCCCATTGAAGATTAAAGTAGATGAACTAAACGAGCAACAAAAACAATTGTTACTAGAAAGCAATAATTTTTGCATATACCCTTGGGTACACCTTTATGTAGAGCCCAATGGATCGGCATATCCCTGTTGCGGTGCCACCTATCAGGCCGAAAGTGTGTTGGGAAATACCAATCGTACTCCTATGCGAGAAATTTGGAACGATCAGCCCATGCGAGATTTGCGTTTACACATGTTGAACGACCAACCCAGCAAAACATGCAGTCGTTGTTACGAACAGGAAGCAGCCGGATTTTTCAGCATGAGAAATTCCGCTAACAAACACCACGGACATCATATTGGCCGAGTGGATGCCACTAGTGCTGACGGCACTGTGGATAAATTTAGCATGATTTACTGGGATGTTCGTTTTAGCAATTTGTGCAACCTGCGCTGCCGTAGTTGTGGTCCAAGTTTTTCTAGCTCTTGGTTTCAAGATCAATTGCAACTGGCCCCGGATTACGGAGACAAACATAAACCTCTAATTTTTGCCGGCAAGTACGAAACTGATCTATGGGAACAGTTGATCGAGCACATTGATCATGTAGAGCAAATTTATTTTGCTGGCGGCGAACCCATGATGATGGATGAACACTATCGTATCCTTGAAGAACTTGAACGCCGGGGCCGTTTTGATGTTAGGCTAATTTACAACACCAACTTTACACAAACTACCCTGAAGGATCGTTATGTATTTGATTATTGGAAAAAGTTTGATAGTGTAGCAGTGGGTGCTAGTTTGGACGCCATGGGCAGCCGAGGCGAATACATTAGAAAAGGCACAGACTGGGCCAAAGTAGAAGAAAATCGCCGAGTAATGATGGAAGTTTGTCCAGCTGTGGATTTTTACATCAGCGCCACAGTGAGCATACTCAATGCGTGGCATGTTCCGGATTTCCATCGTGATTGGAGTGAACGCGGACTGATTAATCCACGAGACTTCAACGTTAATATATTAACAGATCCCAAACATTACCGCCTGGACATTGCACCCGAAGAATTCAAGAAAGAAATTGAAAAGAAATACCGAGCTCACTTGGCTTGGTTAACACCTCAGGACAGTCTGCGACGTGCCAGTAATGGATATGAAAGCGCACTAACATTTATGAACGCCACTGATAACACTCATTTAATTGACACCTTTTGGCGTAAAACCAATGAACTCGACACTATTAGAAGTGAACGGATGCTTGATGTATTACCAGAATTGGCAGCATTAAAATGAATCTACCACACGACACCTTTTGTGTACTGCCCTGGATCAGTTTAGAAGCCAGTCCAGTTGGAACAGTACGTCCGTGCTGTTTGGCCATGGATGAAATTACAAACAATGCTGGTGACAAATATAAACTGGCCACTACCGGTCTAGTAGAAATACAAAACAGCCAAGCAATGCAGACTCTGCGTGAGGATTTTCTTGCTGGCCGAAAGCCCCAGACTTGCCGTCGTTGCTGGAACGAAGAACGTGCAGGTCGCACCAGCAAACGCATGCACACCTTGGACAGACTCAAGCACATGATTGATGATGATATTTCTTGGACAGCAGATGCCATGCCCCTGATGTTCTTGGATCTTAAACTGGGCAACATCTGCAACTTGAAATGTCGTATTTGTGGCTCATGGAGTTCAAGCCAGTTTGCAGCCGAAGAGATTCGGTACAACAAGGCAGAAGAAACTCGCGGAAGTTTTGCCTATCAAATGCTGAAGGACGGTGCATGGCCCAGAGAAAGTGCAGATTTTTGGACAGACCTAGACCGACATCTGGACAACATACGCTACATTGAGTTTACCGGCGGTGAGCCGTTTATGATCAAAGAGCATTTCCAACTGTTGCAAAAATTAGTAGACACTGGTCGTGCCGAACAGGTTGAAATACATTACAATACCAATGGCACACAGTATCCCGAAGAAGGTGAAGCAATTTGGAAACATTTTAAACATGTAGAGATTGCTGTCAGTATTGACGATGTTGCCGAACGCTTTGAATATCAGCGTAGCAATGCTGTATGGACAGAAGTTGTTGAAAATGTTGAACGATTCCGTCAACTGCGCAGTCGTAACAGCAACATTACATTGCAGGCCTGTTGCACTATCAACGTGTTTAATGTGTACTATCTTGAAACAGTGGCCAATTGGTTAATACAACAAGGATTTGATTTTATCTACTGGAACATGATGCACGATGCTTACTACTTCAGCATCAGTACCTTGCCAGAGATTGCCAAAACAGAGATTACTAAACGACTAACTTCTGCAAATGTTCCGTCCAAGGTCCTTAAAGAATTTGTAAGTGCAGCCGAGTTTATGAATCGTGGAAACAGCCTGGACGGCAATCTTCTGCGCATGAATCTACGTGACCTTGACTATAAACGAAAACAAAATCTAGCCACAGTATCGCCAGAGTTTGCGGCATTGATCGACTATGACTACAACAAAACCTGATACCCTATGCATGGCACCGTGGACTCACACATATCTAAGTCCACAGACAGAACGACGCATGTGTTGTGCGTCAAGAGAACCAGCGCAGAGTTTTGAACAGTACATTGATACCAGTGCCGGTACTGGACAGTATACTCCTATCACCCTAGACCAGCATTGGAACAGTGATCACATGCGATCAGTCCGACGTAGAATGATGGCCGGTGACACCCTGCCAGAATGTGATGTGTGCAACAGTAGACTGCTGAACACTGATGTTTATCGCAGTTACTTTAATCAACTGTTTGGACACAAGTACGAAGCAGCCATGGCTGCCACCGACGACTCAGGTTTCACCACAGTAAAGCCTGTGAGCTGGGACTATAGATTCAGCAACCTCTGCAACTTCAAATGCAGAACCTGCGGCGACATGTTGAGTTCGGCCTGGGAAAGCGAACAACGACAACACAACATGATTAACTGGTCCAATCCCAAAAACAACTGGATGAAACTGGACATACGAAAAGATATTGCTGAGTTCCAAGATCAGCAGGTGGAAGCAGAATTTGCTCAAGCAGTGGAAGAACATCGTGTAGAAGAAGTGTACTGGGTAGGCGGCGAACCACTCATGTACGAACAGCACTGGCGTTATATGAAACGTATTGTGGATCTTGGCGACGGCCATCAAGTGTACGCACGATACAACACCAATCTATCTCGAATCAGTTACAAGGGTGTTGATCTGTTTAATGACATTCTTGCAGATCTCCGTGACTGGCAAATCTGTGCCAGCATTGACGGAACAGGTTCCATTGGCGAGTACATTAGAACCGGACTTGACTACCCGGGTTGGTTGGAAAATTATCAACGAGCAGCGGCAGCTGGAAAACATAGGCGTCAAGTGAGAATTGATTTTACCTTGACTATGCCCGGCATGTTTGAAGTGGAAAATATCCTGCAACTGGCCCGGGACACCAACACTGACATCCTGGCCAAAGTAATTTTCAGCTTCACACCGGACATTATAATGAGTCCACTTGCACTGCCGCGTGAGCTGTTGGATCCTTGGGTAGATGAATTATTGGCAAAATGTCCTGCCGGAGCAATGTACGATGTGCTGGCACAATTGAAAAATCGTCCCACATTCGATCAACAATGGCCCGATCAGTACTCAGCAGGTCTTGCAAAAGGCAAAGCTCGTGTGTTACAATTGGAACAGATACGCCCAAACTCAGTCACAATGACAGACATCTTGAGTGCAAGAAAAGACGTATTAGAATGGTGGTTAAAAATTGCTTGATCATATCGAAATAGACCTACGCGGCTGTAACGACGAAGACATCATCACTGTACACATTGATGTGCCAGACACCAGCCTCAGTCGTAAATGGCTGACATCGTTGAATCATTTGATTCAACACAGTTATCATTTGGAAAAGAACTATTGTTTTTTTGGATTCCCTGCACATCAACGCAGTGCTGAGTATCTGACAGATCAAATGAATCGTACCATTGCCGCAATCAACGCAGCCGACATTGGTTATCACATCGACGATTATTTTTCAGTGGCCAACACCACTACGCCGGAACTGCGACTGGTTCATGACAAGTTGAATCATCTGCATCGTTACTTTGAAGATCTGCAAGGAGTGTCCGGTGCAATGAGCCCATTCTACACCCGAGCAGATGCACACACACGCTGGCATATTCGACAATTAAATCTGCTGTGTCACGAGTATGAAAGTCTAGTGCTGAGCATGCGCAAGGTAGTGACTGCACCAGACTGGCAGCGTCCCAGTCAACTCATGTGTTGGCTACATGCGCCAAGATTTGTACTAGACGAGCAGGACTATGAATTTTTTGGAGTTGACACCATCAGCCGACGCCTGGGCGGAGTATTCTTGGGCGTAAATAAAGCTGTTGGCAAACACCACTGGGAAGTGTTTAATGACGAAGGCCGGGACAGTCGTATAAACGAATTGGTCACCACTAGCCTAAGTTCGCAGACTGAAGCAGCCGGAGATTTTGATATTGAATGGGGCCAGGATCCTTCACTGTACGAATTCCAACGGGTGAAACTGGACGAGTTTCGGGGCTGGTTGATCGACAACAATTTTGATCCCAATGACAAGAGTTTAACCATTGGACATCCGCAAGTGGCACAGGTTGATCTACAACGCAGTTTTGGAACTGAGGATCATCGAGCGATATGGCAGCAGCTGGAAACACATCTGGACGTATTTAAAATACGAACCAGTGCGGCCTCTGCTACATACACATACAATTGGTCAGACTCAGACTATGCTGATCAACAGATTAAAATAATACAAGGAGCATGATATGAACTGGATTAAAAATTTATTCAATCGAATTCGATTGGAAATACAATATCGTAAAAAATTAAAAGAACTGCGCAAACGCGATCCGTTCATCTACAAATGACACTGAAGAAATATCTAGGCATCAGTGCAGGATTTCATGATGCGGCTGTCAGTGTGGTTCAGTCAGACGGCAGCATAGTTTTTGCTGGTCATGTTGAACGCTATAGCAAAAATAAAAATGATGCACACCTAAATGATGCTATCGTTGCTGAGGCCTTGGCTGACGGACCACCTGACATGGTGGCCTACTACGAACGCCCTTGGATTAAAAAACTACAACAACTCTACTCGGGTCAATATGAAGAAGCTTTGGATTTTGGCAATTTTACTCTGGATCAGTATCTGCGTAAACATCTATCTGATACTGTTCATCGGCAGCAGCTATTACGATGCCCTAGAAAATATATGTCCCATCATCATAGTCACGCCGCTGCCGGATTCCAAACCAGCCCCTATACTCGGGCCACAGTGGTTGTAATTGATGCCATTGGTGAGTTAGATACTGTCAGCATCTGGGGCGCAGAATACATCAACGGCTATGCTGTGTATAAAAGACTGTGGCGACAGCGTTATCCGCATTCAATTGGCTTGTTTTATTCGGCAGCCACTGCCAGTGTTGGCCTACGCCCACTGGACGAAGAATATATCTTGATGGGCATGGCCGCGTATGGTGATGCCACTCAGGCCATTGCAATGCGAAAGCTGGTGGAAGACTCGGACGCCGTACGCTTTCGAGAAAATCTACACACCGGTATAGACAGCAAGTATCTGCAGGATCTTACTGATTTTGACATAGCTGCTGGCGCACAGGCTATGGCAGAACAGTTGATCAACAGTGTGATGCGCAGAGCCAGAGACTTTGGCTGGAGCAACAACCTGGTGTACATGGGCGGAGTTGCTCTCAATTGCAGTGCCAATCGCAATCTAGGAAAATACTTTGATAATATTTGGATTATGCCTTGTCCTGGCGATGCTGGCAGTAGCCTGGGCGCGGCAGCACTGGCATACGGGAAACAGATACATTGGACCAATGCCTATTTGGGCACGGATATCCCTGGTGCTTATCCTGTCGACAACATTGTGGCTGGTTTGCTACGTGATCGAATTGTGGGTGTTGCTAGTGGTCGTGCAGAGTTTGGCCCTAGAGCTCTAGGCAATCGTAGTTTATTAGCAGACCCAAGAGGCTCTGAAATTAAAGATCAGGTAAATGAAATTAAACGCAGACAAAAATTTAGACCATTTGCCCCGGTTATTCTGGAAGAGCATGTGGATCAGTACTTTGATATGCCTTGCGGCTTCAGTAACAGTAGGTATATGCAAGTCATCGCTTGTTGTAGGCATCCTGACTTATTTCCTGCTATTGTTCATCATGACGGTACTAGTCGTGTACAGACTGTACCCAATGATGGATCGGGAATCCGACAGCTATTAGAAGCCTGGTATGCCCAAACTGGTTGTCCCATGTTGCTCAATACCAGTTTGAATATACGTGGCGAGCCCATGGTTAATGATCGTGCTGATGCAGATCGATTTGAAAAATTATACAATGTAAAGGTTTACAGTTAACGTATGAAACTTGATGGAAATTTGCTAATAATTGGAGATAGTTTTTGCCAGGCTGAACATCATTGGCCCAGTTACTTGCGAGCTAAGATATCTTACCCTCAGCACGTCGTGCCACGCAACGCTACACGAGTGCATACATTTCCCGGTGGTGGGTGGTGGCCAATACAGCAAGAAATATACAGAACTCTGACCGGAGATACAGCCTGGTTTGATCAAATAAAACTGCTGATAATCATTCATCCGTTTACCAGCAGAGTGTTCAGTACTGATACGCAAATACATAGATCATGTGCGGTGGAACTGCCGATGACATGGTCTGCAAATGACTTTGACGAAGCAACCATTGCTCACTCACTGTACTACAAGTACATCTACAATAAAAATTTTCACGACTGGGCACAGCTAAAGTGGTTTGATGAACTAGGTCAACTGTTGGCAGCACATCCGCAGATAATGAGCATACATCTGTTTGATCATAAGGAAACATTGAGTTTGTTACCGCGTAGCAAACTGGCAGCCGGTGCTAATCGACGATTTATGAACACTACTCTTATGGACATTGCTCGTTCACAGTACAAGTCACACAACATAGCTTCTATGTCCAGCGACGACGACCTGGGTTTCTACAATCATTTCACCCCGTATAATAACATAGTATTTGCCGATCAACTGTACAAAATAATAAATTTTGAACAAGATGATTTTGACCTAACACAATTTAAACCATATGAATAATCAACAGATATTTCCAATCAAATCCGACACCGGTTGTTTACTCAAGTGGGCCTGGAGTTCGGTATATCTGAATCAGGGCACCAGTTCCAGTTGCCATAGAACTGATCAACAGCCTATACCTCCAGACAACTTTGAAAGTTTCCACAATTTACCAAACAAAATTGAAGCAAGACAGATGATGTTGCGCGGCGAATGGCCACAAGGTGGCTGTCAGTACTGCGAAAAAATTGAAGGCGCCGGCGGCATGAGCGATCGTCAGTATCAATTGCATGCCGGGCACGACCAAGATCGCACACCACACGAGTTGTTTGAAGATCCCACTACACTAGAAGTTGTGCCCACCATACTGGAAGTGTATTTTAGCAATGTGTGCAACATGGCCTGCTTGTATTGTGGCAGCCACTTCAGTACCAAATGGGAAGAAGAGAACCGACGCTTTGGTGTGTTCAAACAGGGCCGTGTAGAGTTTGGATTTAATCAACCTTCAAATCCCAACTATGAAAAAATGTTGGCAGATTTTTGGCGTTATCTAGAAGAGAAAGATCGCTATCGGCACATACGTTATTATCAGATCTTGGGAGGCGAACCGTTTTTTCAGAAAGAATTTGATACCAGCCTGGACTTCTGGGAAAGTCATCCCAATCCTGAACTTACATTTAATATCATTACCAATTTAAAAGTACCGCCTAAAAAGTTTAAGGCGTATATTGATCGTTTTGGACGCATGGTAGAGTCTGGTGCCTTGAAAAGATTGCAGATCACAGGCAGTATAGATGCATGGGGTCCGCAAGAAGAATATGTGCGATGGGGCTTGGATCTTGAGGAGTGGACAGAGAACTGGGAATATCTATTAGACAAAGACTGGGTGGTGATGTGTGTGAACAGCGCCATGAGTGCGCTGACAATTAAAACAGCGCCGGAGCTGGTGGAAAAGATAAACGAATGGAATGATCGTCGCAACCCTTGGAATCCCATCAGCTACAGTTTCATGAGTGTGATGACACCGCCCGAAATGGTACCAGACATATTTGGTACCGGGGTGTTTGAACAAGACTTTGAGCGGTTGTTGGCTGCCATGCGAGAACGCAACCCCAGTGAAGTCAGTGCCAAAGAACACATGCGTGGCATTATAAAGCAGATCACAACCACTCCGCAAAACAATGAACGCATTGCTGATTTAAAAGTGTATCTTACAGAACTGGATCGACGCCGCGGCACTGATTGGAAGCAGTTGTTTCCGTGGCTAGCGTCACTGCCTACATAATTTTTCTAGGCTAGAATTAAATTGTATGCGGCCTGCATACTCTGAGTATGTACTGGCTAAGAAATACATAGCTGCTTGATGATCGGCGTGATTGATGTTACCAATTACATCATGCTGGTTGTAGTCAGCCCAGGTGCCCCAATCTTCTAAGCGATTGATAACGCCACTAAAGCCCATGTCAACACACAACTGACAAAAGTTCTGCATGTCTTGGTAGTTGTCTTTTTGTAGCACAAACTTTAACAGTACTTCTGCACCTGTGCGTTTGGCAGTGTTTTGCAGCCAAGTCAAGTTGGCAATCAACTGAGACCATTGACCGCCCAATCTCACCTGTTCATACACATCAGCAGAGCCTGCATCTATACTGATAAAGTACTGTGTGATATTGTTTAGTATGGGAGAATCATCCAACTGTTTCTTTAACAACAGGCCATTGGTAAACAGTCGGATAGTTTGATTGGCACCAGGCCGAAATTCTCGTATCAAGGGTCTCATGATGGCACTGGCCAATGGATCACCATTGCCACTCATCACAATGTGACAGGGTTCTGTAAATTCTTCTAACAACCGACGTATGTGTTGCACCTGTGCCAGTTTTCGATCATATTCGTCACCAGAGTTGATCATTATTGCTGATGGCCTGCAACTGGGACAACGTAGGTTACAACTTTCGTCAACGTTGATACTGACCACGTGTGTTTTGTCTATCTTACTGGCATGTACCACTCCACATCGATCAACAGCACAATGTGTGTATGCACCAGAATTAATGTCTGCTTGTAATGCTACCGCTGTACTGCTATTCCACACGCTGGCCAATGAGTCAAAGTCTGAAATTTGTCCCACACTGACCGGTAACCATGCTTCGCAACCGCAGACAAAACAGTCACCTTTCCAGTCTATAACCAATTGGCGACTGGGTGCATTGCAGTGATTGTTGATTGTTAATTTTAAATCTGCATTACGCGGTATTGAATTATACGAATGCTGATTGGCAATAGGTATAACAAACATTATAGATATGTTTCTAAGCCGCCGCGACGTCGCAGGTCTTGAGTACAGCAACTGATACCACCATCCCAGAAATAGCTGTGACGCAGTTCACTGATGATGGGGTTGATACGATGTTTCTTACAGAAGTCAAACACATCTCTGTTGTAGGCGCTGAAGATAACGTTTTCTTCGTCTAGTACCAAACAGTTGACATCAAACACAGTTTCTGCAACAAAACCGGTCCACTTGTTCAAATAGGTGTCCACAAACTTGGTAAACTCCTGCGTGGGTGTTTGGCCTTGCACATACCATGCACCCGGGCTTTGTTCATATTTAAACTTGCCCACTTCCATGGCGGCCCAGATACTGCTGTCCCAAATCTTCAACACTTCCCATCCGGGAAAGTCTTTGCCCAGGTCCAAGTTAACATCGTGTTTGCTGGATAAAATAACACCGGGTTTGAGAATGGCAAAAACTGCATCGCCGTGTCCGTCTGTGACTGCTTCGTGTATGCGGTACTCAGGACCCAAACAGTTGTCAACAATCCAACGAGTCTGTTCGGGCTTTAGGTAATCACTGTTGTCAAAGAATACATCACGTCCCACTCGTACAATGCAACTGGCCGACGCTTGATTTAAGATACAGTCAGCATCCCAACGACTGTTGTGCGGATTAACAACTTGGTCTTTGAAATCTTCGCAAATTTCATCCAGTTCTTCCATTGGCAACACACGCAGTAGTTTCTGCCCAAGACTGATTTGCCAATCACGTGGAGTTAACGGAGGCAGCGGTGCACCACCATTTTCTGTTTGCCACCAAACAAACTGATCCTTGGGCGGCAAGTTGGGACGACGCACACGAGCACCATAGGTCTCAATGGTCTTTTGCAAGTTGTTTAGGTCTTCTTCTGTTTCCTGCAGGATCTGTTGCAACTGGTTACGCACTTGTGGATCTTCGATAAAATCAAAGTAGTCCGGGCTGTATGCACGGCCCACGATAACTTCTTCTAACGGCTGCCAACTGGTGTAGGAATTAATCATTGTGTATTCTTTCTAATAGAGTATTTAATCTGTCAGCTTTTGAGCTGCAAAATAACTGTTGGTTGTGTTCTGCATCACTGCGGCAACTTTCAAACCAGGCCGGCAAGTCTTGCGACTTTAATTGAGCAATGGTTTGCCGCACAGCAATCCAACGGTCAGTGTTGTTTTGTATAGTATCGTAGCTGTTGTCTATGGCATGATCAAATGTACGATAGCCCAGTTTTCTCAGCGCGGCCAAAGATCCCGGGCATCCTACAATCACAAATGGTTGTCCGTGTTTGATTGCTTTGAATGTTTTTTCTGTTAGGAATGCACCACCGGATCCGTCAGCATCAAAATGAGTTTCCAACACTATGTTACAGTAGCTATCTGTGTGGTGATCAATTTCAATCTGATGGTGATCGTTGTGTTGCGATGCAGTTTTTGCATCACAAGTATACGGACCTTGAGCCAGGAACACAGTAATATCTGCTCGAATTCCAATGGTATCAACTTCAATAGGGTTGTCAGTTTCGGATTCGCCTGTGGTGATATCAGTTCCGTAACTCCAGTAACTGTTTTCTAACAGGCCTGTGCTATGCAGGTCAGTCATCACAGTGGCTCGCCACCATTTGTGTGTTCTGCTTAGTACTGTAAAGTCACGCTGTCTCTGATTAGAGTGTATGGCGGTTGGAGCAATTTCTTGATTCCGATGCCAATACAGTAGTTCATGGTCCGGAAAATATGCAAAGTTGGGAATAGTATCGGCTGCGGTATTGCCACTGACAAATCTGTAACAGCGGGGCGGCAGCAAATGATTTTGACACAGTTCATCTAGTCGATCTCGGATGTGGAAAGGATTGTCGCCCTCGTGATAGTAAAACAACACCGTAAGTTCTTCTCGCCTCAACTGTCTTCGCACTGTTTCACTCATCAGTGCAAAGTAATCCGCATCAAAGTTAAAAAATCCTATTCCAACTGTGTAGTATGCTCCGGCGGTTGTACTGTTAAAATCTGATAACTGGTATGCTATTCTGTGTGTGTTAAAATGCTCGTACAGTTCTGCAGGCACAGTATTGGGCCAATGCTGTACGAATTGTCGCCATTCAGCAGTGTAGGGATTAGCCGACCAACGAGCCAGGGCCGGATATGCTTTGCCACGAACAACACGATCAGCAACAAAATTATTTGCGTAGGCCATCGAGCATGTTCACAAGTTCTGGCCACAGGACATCTGTCAGCCCGCCTGAATAGAAATGTTGATAGTTGTGTTCCACAATAGGTAAACAGGCACGATGTATCGATTGGCGTTCTTTAAGTGACAAGTTGTCTAGGTCTTTTAATAACTTAGTGACCTTTTCCACACGTACGACGTCGTCGGTTTCGCTGTCATAACTTTCGTCAAACACCGAACTGAATGTTTGGAATCCGTAACTGCGCATGTACTCTAAACTGTGAGCCGGTGCAACCAATACAAACGGCATTTCTAATGCAATGGCTTTGAATGTTTTTTCTGTTATGTGCGTTCTGCGTCCAAAGTACAAGGTTTCGGTAGGAACATATACCAAACTGTCTTGTGCTTCTGCATAGTTGCCTAACCAGCAACTGGTCATTTGCTGTGATTCTTCGCCCACAAACAATCTTGGCAAAGTTGCCTGGTCAAACACTTGCGAAATGTCTGGATATGTGTTACAATACTTGTTAGCTATCACACCAATGTCAACATTTTCATATTGGCAGGTACGTGGCGCACTGATATGGTTATGTTCTAGGCCTTGTTTGAATACGTTATACAAAAACAACACACGATGGTCGCGCTTGCCGCCCACAATACGATTGGGACTCATAAAAGTCCTAGTAGGCGCACGATCTCTTGCACGAGGAATTAAGAATGTTTTGTCGTACCCGCGAAACCAATCTTGGCAGGCCCAGCCGTGATAAAAGTAGTAGTGACTTTTCCATCCATATTTCTCACACAGGCGCTCGACATATTCACCATGTTCACTTACAATAACATGCCCACGAGGCTTTACACGTATGTCCTTGTTGCGCTTAATAACATCATTGAACAATGGCTCGTATTCTTCCACCCAGCACGGCTCTTGGTCGTGCATCCACACATAGTCAGTTTCTGCAATGCTGTCACTGCCCATGTTAAATAAAGCATCCGGGTCAGTTCGACCTGGTGGATCACAAAAAAACAATCTCGTACCTGGTAGATTTTTTTCTATCCAAGGCCAAAAAGTATTATTATAAATCTCGTCTATTCTTATCATGTTTGATGTATTCTATTCCGGAAAAAAGCCCAATTTGTTTGCGCATGAGCAGGCAGTGGATACCATTGAACGAGCACAACAGCAGAGTCGCACACGTTTCTTTTGGTTTGTAAATTACTTATCGGACTACACAGGCTTTGATTTTCTTTGGGAGCCGGTGCCGTGGCAGGCTGATCAGCGTCATGCTTGGTTGGATCAATATCAACTGGATGCTGGAGTTTATCTTATACCCAAAGATGGATATACAGAAACAAATTATCACACAGATCATCAAGTTCATAGATTGCCAGATGTTGATTTTTGGCATATCCCAGAATGGATTGATCCTGCCAGCATAAATCTCAGATGGGCACCCAATCCCACTGATCCTGCTTATATATATGAATTCCCAGTGGAGTGGGATTGGGACCGTGTGGGTGGACCAGAGTATAGAATTCCCGGAGCAACAGAACGCAAGTACATGGATACCTTTGTTGCTTGCACACAGTCGGATCTTAAAGACTGGCAAGTGCATGACACAGTAGATCCCGAAGATCCTGTATTCCACTGGCATCCAAATCCGTTTGATCCGCCTATGATCTATGTGTTTGGCAATCAATGGTGGCCAGCTGAAGTTCGTGCCAGTGTGGAATACCATGTTCCCGGTGCTTCGGTAAAAAAATACATGGATGATATTCGCACTGTGCGATTGCCAGATTCGAGCAAATTCACTTGTTTATATCCTTGCGAATTT
>Ga0247834_1002183_pt1 | contig 30505 bp, 28 predicted proteins | sample LaCruzMarch2015__8_FD_187118 | JGI IMG/M metagenome (GOLD analysis project Ga0247834, IMG submission 187118) | Freshwater microbial communities from meromictic Lake La Cruz, Castile-La Mancha, Spain - LaCruzMarch2015_12m | ecosystem: Environmental > Aquatic > Freshwater > Lake | place: Spain... | reverse complement strand
AATCGACGGCCCCTTGGGCTCAGACAGCAATCTGTTGGCCATCGGCATGGGCATCGAGGCGGTGTGGGGCTCACTGAAAGCGCCAGCGATCTGATCAAGACCGGTCTTGAGCCGGTTTGAAAGAAAAAAACGGCCAGGTGGGAAACCTCACCTGGCCGTTTTTTTGGAAGCGCTGGGTCAATCGGCCGTGAATCCCGAGGCCTTGACCACAGGTGCCCAGCGGGCAGTCTCAGTGCTGATCAGCGCTTGCAGGTCTTGCGGGCTGCCGCCGCCGATTTCCAGGCCCATTTTGGTGAAACGGTCTTTGAGGGCCGGATTTTTCAAAGCCCGGTTCACGGCAGCATTCAATGTGGCGATCTGTGCGGAATCGGTGCCGCCCGGTGCAAACAAGGCAAACCAGCCCACGCCCACCAAATCCTTGAAGCCCGACTCGCGCAGCGTGGGCACATCCGGAAACAAGGCATTGCGCTGAGGGCCTGAGGTGGCCAGGATGCGGCTTTTGCCTGAGCGGTGCATTTCGCCTTGGTCCACCAAGGTGTCGATGCCCAGCGTGACTTGATCGCCGATGAGGGCCGTCATTAATTGCGCGCCGCCGTTGTAGGGCACATGGGTCAAATCGAGCCCGGTCTTCTGACCGATCATGACGCCAAAGAAATGCGGCAAACTGCCCGGGGCGGGTGAACCAAATGAGCCGGTTTTGGGGTTCTTTTTGAGCACGGGCACCAAGTCCGCAATGCTGCGAATCGGGCTGTCGGCCTTGACCGACACACCAAACTGGAAGTCGGCAATGTGCGCCACGGGTGCGAGGTCTTTTTGCGCGTCGTAATTGAGCTTCTTGAACACCAGCGGTGCCAGCACGGGCACCACAATGGGTGCCAGCATGACCGTTGCCCCGTTGGGTGGGGCATTTTTCAAGGCTTCAGCAGCGATGCGGCCACCCGCACCCACGCGGTTTTCAACCACCACAGGGCGGCCCAATTCGTCTTTTAAGCGTTCGGCCAACAGGCGCGCGGCCAAATCGGCCGAGCCGCCAGCGCCAAAACCCACCAATACTTTGAGGGGCACCGGGTCGTTGGCTTGCGCCAGCCCAGACAACAGCAGCAACACGCTGCTCAACCAGAGTTTCGTTTTCATCGCGCTTCCTTGAGGTTCAAAAGTTAAAAAAACACACGAGATAACTTTAGGGTTTTCTGCCGCCAGTGAACACCCTCAAAATTGACGGTTGGTTCAATTGGAGACATCCAGACAGCGGGTAATCTCTCTTGACCTTGCCTTGGCATTTGTTAACTTGAAGTGCTTGTGATAAGCCCCCCATGTACCTGAATACCCAACAATCCAAAATGCTGGCAGACCTGTGCGCGGTGATGGCCTCGGACGTCTCGAAAGCACAATTGCTCCAGACCTTAGCGCAACCCCTGGCGCAGTTCATGCAGGCCGATCATCTGGTTTCTCGCCAATGGAATGCCACCACCCATCGCTACGCCATCTGCGCTTCGTACAACGTCAAGCCGTCCAGAATCCGGGCTTATGAAGAGCACTTTCAGTTTTGTGATCCCATCACGCCGCGCCTTCGGGCCATGCGCACACCGGTGCGGGTCAGCGATGTGTGTTCAGTGCAAGAGCTGGAGCGCTCCGAGTTTTACAACGACCACCTGCGTCAGGACGGTATTCACTGGGGCGTGAACCTGTACGCCTACCGTGGTGATGACTGTTTGGGCGATTTGGTCATTTACCGGGCGAGGGGACGAGAAGACTTCAGCCGTCAAGACATGGCCTGCCTGAACATCCTGGCTCCCGTGTTCACGGCCGCAATGAGCCGACTGGACACTGATGAATCCACCAAGACCGCATGGCTGGGCCACGACGAAGCCGAGCTGCGCCGCTTGTTGAGCGGTCCTTGTCAGCTCAGCCAGCGCGAGGCCGATGTGGTGCTGCTTTGCCTGAACGGTTGCTCAGACAAGGACATTGCGCGGCAGCTCCAGATTGGCTTTACCACCGTGCGCTATCACCTGGGCCATGCGTTTGAAAAACTCGGCGTTCAGGGGCGCAACAAATTGCCCGCCCACATTGGGCAACTTTTGCATCAGGCCTGAACCATCGGTGGCCGCGGCAGCGCTGGCAAAACCCGCTCAATGGCCGCCGTCACAGCCAACAGGTGGCGATCCGAGCCCAAAGCGCCGTTCAGCTCCAGACCGACAGGCAAGCCCTCGGCCGTTAAACCCGCCGGAAGGCTGATGCCAGGCAGTCCGGCATTGCTGCCGGGGTCGGTGTTGCGGATCAAGGTTTTGAATGTGGGCAAGGCTTGCCCATGCAAATCCACCAGCTCGTCGTGACCTATGGGTGGGGCCGCCATGAGGCAGGTTGGAAAAGCCATTGCATCCAGACGCTGGTCGGCAAAATGCCTAGCGTAGGCGGTTTGCAGTTTCTGGCGACGGGCCTGTGCCGCAGCATAAGCGGTGGCCGTGACGCGTCCCCGGCCCAATTGGCGCGACAAAAGCAGGGCCACGTCCGGGCTGCCCACTCCCGCCAGCAGGTCGTCCAGGGTCAGGCCCTGTGCCTTGGCATAAGCGGTCAGGCTTTGCATCATTTCGAACATCACCAAGGTCGATCCCGTGGTGTCGTTGTGCCGCTTTAGGTCGGGCACATCCAAAGTCACGCACACAACGCCTTCAGAGGCCAGCGTATCCAGCGCTTGCTCAATGACCGCCAAAACTTGCGGGTCGGCACCTTCAAAAAAGTCCCCGCGCGGAATGCCCAGACGCAGGCCCCTGAGCGACACATCCGGCAGGTCCGCTGGGTCTTGAGCCAAGAGCGCGTCGAGCCAAGCCACGTCGGCAACGCTGCGGGCCATCGGCCCCACTGTGTCTTTGCTTGGGGACAAGTGCAAGATGCCTTGCGAGGCGTAGCGGCCCATGCTGGGTCTGAACCCGACTACACCACACAAGGCGGCAGGCAGGCGAACCGAGGCACCCGTGTCTGTGCCCAAGGCGGCGGGCACCATGCGTGCGGCCAAGGCCACGGCCGAGCCACCTGAGCTGCCACCCGGGATGCGCAGGGGGTTCCAGGGGTTGCGACAAGCGCCAGTGACCGCGTTGTTCGTGGTGCCGCCCAAGGCCAGTTCGTGCAGATTGGTTTTGCCAGCGATCAAGCCGCCCGACTGAAGCAGGCGCTCAACCACAGCCGCATTGCGCCGGGGTCTGGAAGCGAGCAAGGCCCGTGTACCCCCACTGGTGGGCAAATCAGCGGTGTCGATGTTGTCCTTGATCGCCACGGGGATGCCTGCCAAGGGGAGATGTTCAGATGGCGCAGACGAGGCTTGATCGAAGGCCTTGGCTTGCAGGACCAGGCCTTCAGGATCGCGGCTGATCCAGGCATTCAGAGAGGTCAGTCGGTCGGTTTGCGCAAGCAAGGCCTGGACGTACTCCAAGTGCCCGAGTTGTCGTGTGCGCAGCGCTGCGGTCGCTTCCAGCAGCGTGAGTTCGAGGGGGTCCATAAGGCGTCAAGCATCAAAAACGGCTGACTCTAGGGTGCCTTTGAAAACTTGAACACCCCCATCAATGACGGTGTGCAAAAAATCCATCGTGTGCAGGCCCATACCGTGCTCGCCGGTGCGGGTGGCCATGTGACACCTTGGCCACCTGTCTCTTTCTCACCGACCTTGGCACCCACATCGGAACGCCTATAGATTCGGCCTGATGACGTTGACATGACAGTCCAGCCCCTGTTTTGTCATCCCGGGCGAAGACCCGGGATCCAGTGTGCAGCGATGCCATTTGCAAACGCCCGTTGTGCGCAATGGATCCCGGATCAAGTCCGGGACGACAGACAAAGCAAATCAGGGATCACAGAACTTTTAGATTCGCGCTGATATTTTCAAACGTCACTGGACCGGATCTATCGACTGTTGATCTCGGCGACTGCTTTGCGGGTGCGAGCAAACAATGCACCGTGCAGTGCCATACTTCACCGATGCCCGTTTAGCCGCAGAACCCAGCGCTTGGCGGTGAGGCGTGCGAGGACAAAAAATCCTCGTGCCAGGTACAAGGCTTCTGAGAAAAAACACCCATGTTGAAAAAATGGCTGAATGATTCGTCCCTGTCCACGGGCGTCGCCGGCTTTGTGGCTGTGCTGGTGGGATTCACCAGTTCGGCGGCCATTGTTTTTGCGGCTGCACAGGCCCTGGGTGCCAACGAAGCACAAATGGCTTCCTGGATGTGGGCGCTGGGTTTGGGCATGGGCGGCACCAGCTTGGTCTTGAGCCTTTGGTACCGGCAGCCGGTGTTGACGGCCTGGTCAACGCCCGGTGCGGCGGTGTTGGCGGTGACGCAGGGCGTGACCCTGCCGGAGGCGACGGGGGCCTTCATCGTGAGTGCGTTGCTCATCATGGGTGTGGGCTACAGCGGCTTGTTTGAGCGGTGGATGGCACGCATTCCCCTGGCTTTGGCCAGTGCCTTGTTGGCGGGGGTTTTGGCCCGCTTTGCTTTGGATGCGGTAGGGGCGGTCGGTCAAGCGCCGGTTTTGGTGCTCTGCATGGCGGGTTCGTATCTGTTGGGGCGTCGCTTCTTTCCCCGTTGGGCCGTGCCTTGTGTGCTGTTGGTGGGCATGGCGGTGGCGGCTTTGCAAGGTCAATTGAATGCGGCCCAGATTGCCTGGGCTTGGGCCACCCCGGTGTGGGTGTCACCCGAGTGGCGTTGGGGCGCCATGGTCAGTGTGGCCTTGCCGCTTTTCATCGTGACCATGGCATCGCAAAACTTGCCCGGCGTGGCAGCGCAGCGCAGTGCGGGTTACACCACGCCCATCTCGCCCGTGATCGGGGCCACCGGATGTGCCACCTTGCTGTTGGCCCCGTTTGGTGGGTATGCGCTCAATTTGGCCGCCATCACAGCGGCCATTTGTATGGGCCGTGAAGCGCATGCCGATCCCGCACGCCGATACACGGCTTCTGCGGCGGCTGGCATTTTTTACATTCTTTTGGGCTTGGCCGGTGCCTCGATTGTCAGTTTGCTGGCCGCCTTCCCCAAGGCGCTGGTTTTGGCCGTTGCCGGATTGGCCTTGGTCAGCACCATTGCGTCGAGCCTGTCCACAGCCATGAAAGACGAGGGCCACCGCGATGCGGCTTTGTTGACTTTTCTGGTGACCCTTTCAGGCCTGAGTATCGCGGGGGTGGGGGCGGCTTTTTGGGGCCTGCTGGTGGGGATCGTGGCGCTGTGGGCCTTGTCTGCGCGCAAAGCCTGAAGCGACTTTGCCTGCGCAAACCCCTTGAACATCACATCGAGAAAATCTTCCCAGGGTTCATGATGTTGTGCGGGTCCAGTGCCCGCTTGATGGTGCGCATCATGTCCACTGCGCCTTCGCCGGTTTCGGTGCGCAAAAAGTCCATCTTGTGCAGGCCGATGCCGTGTTCGCCGGTGCATGTGCCGCCCAGGCGCAGGGCGCGGCTGACCAGTTGCTGATTTAAAGCTTCGGCGGTTTCGCACTCTTGGGGGTTGCTCGGGTCGATCAAATAGCCGAAGTGGAAATTGCCGTCGCCCACATGGCCCACCAAAAAGTAAGGCAGGCCGCTGGCATCGGTTTCGGTGATGGAGTCGAGCAGGCAATCGGCCAGGCGGCTGATCGGCACGCAGGTGTCGGTGCTGATGGCGCGGCAGCCGGGTTTGCTCTGGATCGCTGCAAAGTAGGCGTTGTGCCTTGCGGTCCACAGGCGGGTGCGTTCTTCAGGGGTGGTCGCCCATTCAAACGCGTTGCCACCGAATTCGCTGGCAATTTCTTGCACGGTTTCGGCTTGCTCTTTCACGCCTGCGGGTGAGCCGTGAAACTCCATCAGCAACATGGGCTCTTCGCGCAAGCCCAGTTTGGCGTAGGCATTGACCATGCGCACGCTGTTGTGGTCCAGCAATTCCACCCGCGCGATCGGCACGCCCAGCTGGATGGTCTGGATGACGGTGCGCACCGCCGCCTCGATGCTGGGGAAGGAGCAGATGGCTGCCGAGATGGCTTCTGGCAAGGGGTACAGGCGCACGGTGACTTCGGTGATCACGCCCAGTGTGCCTTCGCTGCCCACCATCAGGCGCGTCAGGTCGTAACCGGCGCTCGACTTTTTGGCGCGGGTGCCGGTGCGGATGATGTCGCCTGAAGAGGTGACCACTTCCATGGCCAACACGTTCTCACGCATGGTGCCGTAGCGCACGGCGTTGGTGCCGCTGGCGCGGGTGGCGCTCATACCGCCAATCGTGGCGTCCGCGCCCGGGTCGATCGGGAAGAACAGGCCGGTGGATTTGATCTCTTCGTTGAGCTGCTTGCGCGTCACGCCCGGCTGCACCGTCACCGTCAAGTCTTCGGCGTTGATGGCCAGCACCTTGTTCATGCGCATCAGGTCGATGCTGATGCCGCCTTGCACCGCCAGCAAATGGCCTTCGAGTGACGAACCCACGCCAAAGGGGATGACCGGCACCTTGTGCTCCGCGCACAGCTTGACCGCATCGGCCACGTCTTGTGTGCTCTCGGCAAATACCACCGCAGCCGGTGGCGGCACATGGGTGAAGGCCGATTCGTCGCGACCATGCTGCTCGCGCACCACCAAGGCTGTTGAGCAGTTGTTGCCAAAGCGGGCTTTGAGGGCCGTCAAAAAGGCTTCGGGCACGGCGCGTTGCGCAACTTCGGGAGCCAGGTTAGCGGCGGCAATAGGGGCGTTCATAGGGTGTCTCCGGTGGTGGCGGGCCAAGTCCGCCAGACATGCGAAACGTCAGTTTACGCCGCAATCAGAGGCCTTGCTGTCCGTTGCCAGACAAGCTGCAGCCAGTTGGCCGACAATCAACCCCTCTTTGTAGGAGCCCACCCCTGTGGGCGATTTTTCGATCCTGCACGCTTGAACGAACACAATAAGAGAGCAACACCATGGGCAACCGACTCACACAAATCGCCACCCGCACCGGCGACAACGGCACCACCGGCCTGGGCAACAACCAGCGCGTGTCCAAAAACAGTTTGCGCGTGCACGCCATGGGCGAGGTGGACGAGCTGAACTCCAACATCGGTGTGTTGTTGTGCGAAGACATGCCTGCTGACGTGCGCGAAGTGCTGGTCGAGGTGCAGCACCAGCTGTTCAACCTGGGGGGAGAGTTGTCCATTCCCGGCTTTGAGTTGCTGAAAGATGAGGCCGTCGCGGCCCTGGACGAGGCCCTCGAAAAGTACAACGCCCAGCTGCCCAAGTTGGAAGAGTTCATCTTGCCTGCCGGCACACGGGGTGCATCGCAGGCCCATGTGTGCCGCACTGTGGCCCGTCGCGCCGAGCGGGCTTGCGTGGCCCTGGGCAACGAAGAAGCCTTGAACGACACGCCGCGCCAATACCTCAACCGTTTGTCCGATTTGATGTTCGTGTTGGCCCGCGTGCTCAACCGCATGAACGGCGGGGACGACGTGTATTGGAAAAGCGCACGCATGCAAAAAGACCCGGCAGTCTGAAGGTTCTGGGGCTGTCACCTAGGTGCACATTTCAGGGTTGATGCGCGTGACAGCGGGGCATGGCCGCTGATACGCTGCAACGCATGAACACCGCGACACGACCCTCCGCATCTGCCCCCTATCTGCCCCAGATCAGGCTGTACCAAAACTGGCTCCGCGATGAACGCGGGTTGAGTTTTGCCACTTACAACGATCTCTGGCGTTGGTCGGTGACCGAGCTGGACGCCTTTTGGCAAAGCATCTGGGATTACTTTGATTTTCAGTCCCCTACGCCACACACGGCGGTGCTGACGAGCAACATCATGCCGGGCGCCAAGTGGTTCCCCGGGGCCCAGACCAATTACGCGCACCAGGTGTTTCGGCATGTACAGCCTGCGCATGAGGCGGGTTTTTTGGCGGTCATCAGCCACAACGAAAAAGGCTTGCGCCGCGAAATGACCTGGCCCGAGCTGCGCCGCCAGGTGGCCGCCATGGCGCTGCACCTGCAGGCCCAAGGCGTGCAGCCGGGGGACAGGGTGGCGGCTTATCTGCCCAACATCCCCGAGGCCATGGTGGCGTTTTTGGCCACTGTCAGCGTGGGTGGTGTGTGGAGCATTTGCGCGCCCGACATGGGCACCCACGCCGTGCTCGATCGCTTTAAGCAGATCGAGCCCAAGGTGTTGATTGCGGTGGATGGCGTGAGCTACGGGGGGCGCGACTTTGACCGCATGGGTGTGGTGCAAGAGCTGCGCGACGCGCTGCCCAGCGTGCAACACGTCATCGTGCACGACAACCTGGGCACACTCGACCTGGCCCAATGCGACGTGGGTGCCAGCGTGCAAATGTCGGCCATCACCGCGCGAGACGATGCCGCCGTGCAGGCCTTTGAGCCAATGTGGCTGCCGTTCGATCACCCGCTGTGGATTGTTTATTCGAGCGGCACCACCGGCCTGCCCAAACCCATCGTGCATGGCCACGGCGGCACCGTGATCGTGGCGCTGGCCAACAAGATTTTGCACAACGACATTGGCTGCAGCTACCACCCCAATAGCTGGGGCGAGCGTTTTCATTGGTACAGCTCTACCGGTTGGGTCATGTGGAACGCACAGGTGGCGGGCTTGCTGAATGGCGTGACCTGTGTGATTTATGACGGCAACCCTGGCGGCAGCAAAGACAACCCGGACTGGGGCATTTTGTGGCGCTTGGCGGCGCAAGAGAAGGTGAGCTTCTTCGGCGCGGGTGCGGCCTTTTTTGCCAACTGTCAAAAGGTGGGCGTCGACATCTCGCGTTGCGGCGATTTGTCTGCGGTACGCGCCCTGGGCACCACCGGATCGCCCTTGTCACCCGAGACCCAAAGCTGGGGCACGGCGCAATTTCAGGCCATCGGCACCGACATCTGGTGGTGCAACATTTCGGGCGGCACCGATTTTGCGGGGGCCTTTTTGGGCGGCCACCGCGAGCTGCCGCAGGAACCTGGCGTGATGCAGTGCCGTGAACTGGGTTGCGCGGTCGAGGCCTGGAACGAAGCGGGCGAGCCTGTGTTGGGCGAGGTCGGCGAGCTGATTTGCGCGCAGCCCATCCCGTCCATGCCTTTGTACTTCTGGAACGACAAGGACAACGCCCGCTATCTGGCCAGCTATTTTGAGATGTACCCCGCAGGCCACGGCCGCCAACCCGGCGGCGGCAACGGCCCGGCCAGCATGGGCGGCGTCTGGCGGCATGGCGACTGGCTGCGCATTGGCGATACCCAAGGCGTGGGCGAAGGCTGCGTGATCTTTGGCCGCAGCGACGCCACCATCAACCGCTACGGCCTGCGCATGGGCACCAGCGAGTTGTACAGCGCGGTGGAAGCCCTGCCCGAAGTCATCGACTCGATGGTGGTGGATTTGGAATACCTGGGCAAAGAAAGCTACATGCCGCTGTTTGTGGTGCTGCGCCCGGGAACGGCGTTTGACGATGCGATCAAAGCCAAGCTCAACAACGCCATCAAGGTGGCGCTCAGTCCCCGTTTCATTCCGAATGAAATTTTCCAGGTCGCCGAAATCCCGCGCACCCTGTCAGGCAAGAAGCAGGAGCTGCCCATCAAGAAACTCATGCTGGGTCAGCCGCTGGAAAAGGTCGTCAACCGGGACGCCATGGCCAACCCGGGTTGTTTGGATTGGTATGTGGAGCTGGCCAAAACGCATTTAGCCAAGGCCTGATCTGCCCGCCCGACCCGAGGGCTGAAAACCCTCCGGGCTCTTGGTGCTTTGCGTCTCTTTTTAAACCGGGTGGGTCTGCAGGACCAGAATCGCCAACCCGCCAGCACATAAAGCGCTATCCTCCCCAGGCCCCGAGCAGGCTCCATTGCATCTTTTGCAATGCTGTATTACAGTGTCTTACAGGGTGGGCGATAACTTTGTCCCCAGAAAGGAACGACATGAGTTCATTGACTGTTCGCTTAACCGATCGGGAAGAGCGCGATTTGCAGCTGGCCTGCGAGCAGACCGGTAAAACCAAAAGTGAGGTCGTGCGTGACTTGCTGGCAGAGTCCTTACGTGGCTATCGTCTCCGCCAGGCCTTGCAGAAAGCACACACAGAACTGGGCGGCGCAGCCCGCCAGGCAGGTTGGCTAACCGAGGAAGACATCCTGCAGGATAAGTCGTGAAGGTTTTTCTTGACACCAATGTTTGGCTGTCGGCCACAGTGTTTGCGGGCCTGTGCGAAGCGATCTTGACCGAATGCCATCAGCGCGACTGGCTGTTGACCACCCAGCTGGTGCAGGTCGAAGCGCATGAGGTGCTGGAGAGAAAATTTCCACAATTGCCACAATCTCGGGCGTTGTTTGATGACATTTGGGCAGAGGCCAAGTGCGTGCCAGATGTGGGCGAACCTGCCGATGACAACGATGTCCGGTTGGTCAGAGCAGCCAGCCTAGCAGGGGCCGGGGTATTCGTCACGGGTGATAAACGCGTGCTTACTTGGGGCCGCGAAAGCGACATGCAAATCCTGAGCCCCCGAGATGCATGGGTGCTGCTGTTTACAGCCAGGGTCAGCGGTTAGCGCTTTGTTGCCTTGAATGCAAAACGGCGTGCCGCTCGCGCGCGCACGCCGTTTTCTTTAAGGAGGAGCTAAAAAAATCAGTTCTTGTGCAACTCAGCGTTCAACTCGCCCCAGCTCTTGTTGCGCGGGATGGCGTGCAGCGCGCCCGACTGTGAATCGCGGCGGAACAGGATGCCGTTTTTGCCGGACAGTTCCTTGGCTTTCATGATCGAGCCATCGGGCATTTGCACGCGGCTGCCACCCGTGATGTAGCAACCGGCTTCCACAATGCAGTCGTCGCCCAGCGAGATGCCGATGCCGGCGTTGGCGCCCAGCAGGCAACGCTTGCCGACCTTGATGACTTCTTTGCCACCACCCGACAGCGTGCCCATGATGGACGCGCCGCCGCCGATGTCGCTGTCATCGTCCACCACCACACCCGCGCTGATGCGGCCTTCGACCATGCTGGCGCCCAAGGTGCCGGCGTTGAAATTGCAAAAACCTTCGTGCATGACGGTGGTGCCGCTGGCCAGGTGCGCGCCCAGGCGCACGCGGTCGGCGTTGGCAATGCGCACGCCCGACGGGATCACGTAATCGGTCATTTGCGGGAACTTGTCCAGTCCTTTGATTTCGAGCACGCGGCCGGTGCCACGGGCTTTCAGACGGGCAGCGGGCACATCGGCCACAGCGCAGGGGCCAAAGTTGGTCCAGGCCACGTTGGCCAGCAGACCAAAAATGCCGGTCACGTTGGCGCCGTGCGGCAACACCAGGCGGTGGCTCAGCAGGTGCAGGCGCAGGTAAGCGTCGTGCGTGTCGGCGGGCGCATCGGCCAGGCTTTTGATCTCGGTGCGAACCGCCACCACGGTGGCGTTGCGCACGCTGCAGGCGACCAAGGCCTGGGCCACGTCAGCGCCCAAAGCGGAGACGGCTTCGGCTTCGGTCAGGCGCGTGCTGCTGCTGGCGGCAATGCCATCGGCCAGCTCGGGGGCAGGGAACCAGGTGTCCAGCACGGTGCCGTCAGCGGCCAAAGTGGCCAGGCCCGTGGCGCGTGCGCCGGTGGTTTGGAATGTGCTCATGTTTTGGCTCCGAAAAATGGCCCACCAAGTGTGTGGGCCGTTGCGTCAAGGGTGGCGAGATTATCGCGGAAGGTGGCATGTCACAAATTATTCATGGGCCTTACATAGACTAGACAATTTTGTAACTTTCACGATTTTCGGCGCGGGTGCTGGTATTCACCACCACGCACAACGCAGACGCTGCAAAAACCATGCCTGCTCGACTTTTCACCAACGCTGCTGCCATGTTGTCCGCCAGAACCTCGACAGGATTCCCCGACAGTTCCAGGGGGCTTTGGCCGCTGTTGGGCATGCTTTTGATGGCCAGCTTGTTGGGCGCTTGCATGCCTCGCCAATTGCTGGTCAACAGCGCCGCCGACGCGCTGACGGCACAAGGCCAAACCGCCGAAGAGGACATGGGCTTGGCCCGTGAGGCCAGCGCTTTTTATCTCAAACTGTCCGAATCCTTGTTGCGACAGTCGCCGGGTCACTTGCCCTTGGCCGAGTCGGTGGCTTCGGGCTTCACGCAATATGCCTACGCTTTTGTAGGTTTCGAAGCCGAACGCTTGGTCAGCACCGATGCCAAGGCCGCGCACCAGCTCAACCAGCGAGCGCAGCGCATGTATTGGCGTGCACACCGCCACGCCATGGCCGCCTTGAATCAGACGAGCCCCGGATTTTCTGCAGCCCTGGCGCAGCCACAAGCCTCGCGCTGGCCGGTGCTGAGACCCGATCAAGTGGGCGTGGCCTACTGGGCCGCGGCTTCCTGGGGGGCTTACATTTCGCTGTCCAAAGACGATCCCGATGCGGTGGCCGATTTGCCCTTGGTCGGTCGTTTGGCCGAACTGGCGTGGCGCACCGCACCAGACCACGGCGAAGGCGCTCTGGCGAGTTTGATGGGCCAAATCGAGGCGGCACGCCCCGGAGGCTCTGCCGCCAAAGCGGCAGCGTTTTTTGACCAATCCATTGCGGCCAGCGGGGGTCAAAACGCAGGGCCCTTTGTCGCCAAAGCCGAGGCGATTGCCCAAGCGGCGGGCGATCGGCCAGCCTTTGAAGCTTTGTTGCAAAAGGCGCTGACTGTGAGCGCCAAGCACACCGACTTGTCTAGCCAGATCATGCGCCAGCGTGCGCAGTGGTTGCTCGACAACGCGGATGATCTTTTTTAATGGGTCTAAAAAATGATTTTGACGTTTGCAAAGTGGTGGCCAAAAGGGCTGAGTGCGGCGCTGGTGGTGTTGGGCATGTCGTTGGTGTCCACCACGCAGGCCTACGCCCAGCAACTGCGCATCGGTTCTTTGGTGCCCAAAAATTCACTCTATCACCGCCAGTTACTGGACGTGGCCGAGAGCTGGCGAACAGCGCAGGGTGCGGGCGCAAAGTATCTGGTGTACCCCGATGGCTCCCAAGGGGGCGAGGCCGAAATGGCGCGGCGCATGCGCATCGGGCAACTCCAAGGCGCGTTGTTGTCGGTGGTGGGCTTGCGCGAAATCGAGCCCTCGATCGCGGCGCTGCAATCCATGCCACTGCTTTTTCGCAACTGGGAAGAACTCGACTACGTGCGCGAGAAAATGCGCCCAGCCATGGAAAAGAAGTTCCTGGACAAAGGCTTTGTGGTGCTGGCCTGGGGCGATGCGGGTTGGGTGCGTTTCTTTTCCAAAGAAGCCGCGCTGCGGCCCGATGACTACAAGCGCATGAAATTTTTTGCTTGGGGCTCGGAGCCTGATCAGCAAAACATCATGAAAAGCTTGGGTTACACGCCCGTGCCGCTGGAGACCACCGACATCTTGCCCGCCATACAGACCGGCATGATCAATGTGGTGCCGTCCACACCCTACTTTGCCTTGGCCACCCAGGTCTACAACACTGCACCCCACATGCTGGACATCAACTGGGCCCCGATTGTGGGGGCCTTGGTCGTGACCCGCAAAGCTTGGGACGGCATGTCGCCCGAGGTCCAAACCGCGGTGCGTACAGCCAGCGACAAAGCGGGTACGCAAATCCGGAGCAAAGCCCGGCAAGAGGTCGAAGAAGCGGTGGACGCGATGAAAAAACGAGGCCTCACGGTCAACAAACCCAATCCAGCGCAAATGAAAGAGTGGAACGACTTGGCTGAAAAGCTGTACCCACGCATTCGCGGCACCATGGTGCCCACAGAAACTTTTGATGAAGTGATGGCCCACCTGAAAACCTATCGTGCAGGCCAAGCCAAGTGAGCCCCACTTCAGAGACCCAAAGCCTGACTGCGACCCCACCCGAGAGCCAGCCTGAAACGCCACGCCAAAGCGCTTGGGCGATCGACGAATGGCTGTCGTCGGCAGCGCTGGCGTTGATGGTGCTGATTCCTGTCATTGAAATAGCCATGCGCCCTTGGATGGGCCGCGGCATTGAAAACGCCTCTGTCTTGGTGCAGCACTTGGGTTTGGTGCTGACGATGTGGGGTGCTTTGGCGGCCGAGCGGCATGGCCACCTGACCACGATGGGCGGGGGCATGCGCCGAAACGGCGAGCTGCCAAGCAGCGGGGTCAACCCCTGGCCGCAGCGCTTGGCCCACGGCTTGGCCGCTTTGGTGTGCGGCATGTTGGCCATGAGCAGTTGGCGCTTGGTGGACAGTGAGCGCGAGGCCGCCCAAGTGCTGGCCTACGGCATACCGGTTTGGTGGGTCCAGGCCAGCATGCCTTTGGGCTTTGCTTTGTTGGGTGCCAAACTCGGTGCGCGTTGCGCACTTTTTGCGCGCGCAATGCCGGTTCAGTGGCTGACCGGTTTGGCGCTGGCGCTGTGCGGCGTCGCGTTGGTGGCGCAATTTGACGGCACGGCCTTTTCTGCGTGGCCTGCGTTCATGCTCTTGTGCGTCGCTTTGTTTGCCGGGGCGCCGATTTTTGCGGTGCTGGGGGGATTGGCGCTGGCTTTGTTTTGGCAAGACGGCATGCCTTTGGCATCGGTGTCCCTGTCGCACTACCAAATCACGGTGAACCCGTCTTTGCCCGCGCTGCCCTTGTTCACTTTGGCAGGCTTGGTGTTTGCGCGCACAGGGGCTGCCCAGCGATTGGGCACTTTGTTTGTGGCTTTGTTGGGGCACGGCGCCAAAGGCACGGTGCTGGCGACCGCATTGATGTGCTCTTGTTTCACCGCGTTTACGGGTGGCAGCGGGGTGACCATTTTGGCTTTGGGTGGCTTGTTGTTGCCTTTGTTGCTCAAGGTGGGCTACCCCGAAAAGCGAGGCATCAGTTTGGTCACCAGTGCCAGTGCTTTGGGTGTTTTGTTGGCACCGTCGGTGCCGCTCATCATGTACGCCATCATGGCCCGCGTGCCCATCAACACCATGTTTTTGGCGGGCCTGTTGCCGGCGTTGGTCATGGTCGCTTTTTTATTGGTGTTTGGCGGGTATTTGCGCCGATCCCGTGGGGAGTCGATGTCAGACGCCGCGCTCAATCCGCCCTTGTCCCTGACGCCGCGCCCCTTGCTTTGGCCCTCTGTCTGGGCCGCCAAATGGGAAATTTTGGCCCCCGTGGTGGCCATTGGTTCCTTGGTCAGTGGCTTGGCCACGCCCACCGAAAGCGCGGCCGTTACTGCGCTCTATGCCATCTTGACCCAAGCTTGGGGACACCGCGAATTGGGTTGGCGCTTGTTGTTCAAATGCCTGAGCGAATCGGCCCAGATCATTGGCGGTGTGTTGTTGATTTTGGGCATGGCTTTGGCGCTGACCAATTTCTTGATCGACGCGGGCATCCCGGATGCGGCCATTGAAGCTGTTCAAGGCGCCATTCCGGACAAGTTCTTGTTTTTGTTGGCGTTGACGGCGTTTTTGCTGCTGGCCGGTGCGCTCATGGAAATTTATGCGGCCATCGTGGTCTTGGTGCCCTTGCTGTTGCCTGTGGCCATGAGCTATGGCATCGACCCGGTTCACTTTGGCATCATTTTCCTGGCCGCCATGGAGATGGGCTTTTTGTGCCCACCGGCGGGCATGAACATTTATTTCTCATCGGCCATGTTCAAAAAGCCGGTGAGTGAAGTGGCCGTGGCGGTGTTGCCTGCTTTGTTTGCGATCTTCTTGGGCACATTGGCCATCGCGTCAGTCCCCTGGCTCGCCACGGGTTTGCCAAGGCTGCTTGGCGCGTCTGCGTGACGGCCAAATCAAGCGGGTGATTTTTTGGGTGGCGGCGTGCACGCTTGGCATACAAATGTGCGTTGGTTCAAGAAGCGTGTGAATGAACCCAGCGAACGCGGCTTGTGCAACCCACACCGGTAGCAACTCATGGTGCCCATGTTGGCAGAATCCTTGAAAGGCGAGCCGCCGCCTTTGAAGGTGTAGCGCAGACCATCGGAAGCCATGATGGAATCTGCTTCAATTTTGAGTGCTGTGGTCATGGTGTGTGACGTGTGTTGTGAAGAAAGGGCAAGGGGAGTGAGTTAAGTCAGAGTGTTGCCAATTCAGGTGCGGTGGCCAGCCACATTGCATCAATGTCACGCAACTTCTGGCCGTCAAACCTGTTGTGTTCTTCCCAATAGCGCCCAGATTCGACCCAGTAGCCCAAATCGGCCTCGGCGCGCAAGGCGGCTTGAACAGCCGACGGCTCTTGAACCTCAAAACTCGGGGTTTCGGTCATGACTTCAAGCGCCGTAAAAGCCAAGCGTGGAAAGCAAAGCCTGGAGTTTTCAAGTTCCGACAGGTTGACCACGGCACAGCCGTTTTGATGGGCCAAGGCCTGTAAACGCAAAGACTTGGCTTCAAGGCTTTGTAAGGTGACATCGGATCTGAGGGGGTCGGCCGTGCCCGCGCCATAAAAATGGGTCGACTGTCCGGGTTTGGCTTGGTAGACCATGTCGCAGCCGATGTAGGCGATGACATCGGGTTTCAGAGCGCCAAGAGCCCAATAGCCAGCCGTGAAAGACATGGTTCCGCCCGCATACACAAAGCCGCCAAATTCATTTTGAACCGGTACAAAATCTTCGGCCGTGACAATGCGTTTGCCGTTCATGTCCTTTGCACTGGGGTGCCTGTCGATAGGAAAGTCTTCAGGGTAAATCAAGCAATTCCAGGATGGGCAGGCTTTCCAGGCGTTGTTGATCACCACGGTGTGGGTAAAACAAGATGTATCCCAATGGGCGGTTTTCACCGCATCGGGTGCGCTCCCAACAATCAGTACTTTGTTCAATGCCGTGCTCATGAGGGAAAAGGAAAGCCAATGTCTCAGCATGTTGAGCGCCGAAGATGTCACCTTGATGAACGTAAAGAAAGGCCGCTTTGCGGGCTAAAAAATTGTTTCATCAATGCCTGTGACTGTTGCCCTGTCACTTTCTGCCAATCCCTTTGAGCCTTGCAGCGATTGCGGCCGCCACGCCTGCGCGGTGCAATCACCCCATGGCGACGGCCGCAATCAGGCCGCGCCGATGGAGACACAAGCATGTACCTCACCGCTGGTTTGCACCGCTCGATGCAAAGGCACCCCGACAAAATTGCCACCGTCACAGGCAACCGCCGCCAGACCTATCGGCAATTGGTGGACCGGGTGGCCCGCACCGCGTCGGCCTTGCGTGCGCTGGGCCTGCAACCCGGCGAGCGCCTGTCCGTGCTGGCGCTGAACAGCGACCGCATGATCGAGCTGCTGCTGGCCGGGGCTTGGGCCGGGCTGGTGATCAACCCGATCAACACACGTTGGACAGCGGCCGAAGTGGCCTACGCCTTGGGCGACTGCGGTGCCAGCGCGCTGGCGGTGGACGATGGCCTGATGGCCACGGCGCAAGCCATGACCGATGCACTCCCGGCCCTTCGGCAGCGTATTTACATCGGGGAAGCTCAGGCCCCTGATGGTTACCTGGCCTTGGAAGAAAAAGCTGTTGCCGCATTGCCCATGGAAGATGTGCGCAGCGCCCCCGACACCCTGGCCGCCATTGTTTACACCGGCGGCACGACCGGATTCCCCAAAGGCGTGATGCTCTCGCACGGCAACCTTTGGGCCTCACTGGTGGGGCGCATGGCCGAGGTGCCCAACCCGCCGCATTACGTCACCTTGCTCACCTCGCCCATGTTCCATGTGGCGGGGCTGGGCCGCATGCTGGGCCAGACCATCGTGGGCGGCACTTGCGTGACGGTTCCGTCATTTCAGCCCAAGCCTGTGGTCGAGATCATGGCCCGCGAAGGCGTGAACGATCTTGTCATCGTGCCCAGCATGCTGCAAATGCTGCTCGACACCCCCGGCTTTGACCCGCAGGGCCTGCCCAAGCTGGAGCGCATTTTGTGGGGCGCGGCACCCATCACGCTGCCCTTGTTGCGGCGCGCCTTGCAGGCCTTTCCCGAGGTGGACTTCATCCATGTGTATGGCATGACCGAAACCTCGGCCGCCGTCTCGACCTTGCCCATTTCCCGTGACCCGGCCTTTCTGGACAGCGAGCGCATCCGCTCGGCTGGTCAGGCAGGGGTGTCGGCCGAGATCCGCATCGCCGACGCCGAGGGCAAAGAGCTGCCCGCAGGCACGCACGGCGAGATCCTGGTGCGCGGCCCGGCGGTGATGCAAGGCTACTGGGGCCGCGATGAAGACACCCGCAAGGCCTTGGCCGGCGGCTGGCTGCACACCGGTGACGGTGGCTTGATGGACGCACATGGCTACTTGTATGTCATCGACCGCATCAAAGACATGGTCATCACCGGCGGCGAAAACGTCTACCCGGCCGAAGTGGAAAGCACCCTCACCAGCCACCCGGCGGTGTCGATGTGCGCCGTCATTGGCGTGCCCCACGAGAAATGGGGCGAGGCCGTACACGCCGTCGTCGTGCTCAAACCCGGCGCGCAGGCCAGCGGCGAAGAACTCTCGGCGCACTGCCACGCGCTCATCAGCGGCTTCAAATGCCCCAAGAGCTACGAATTTCGCGACAAGCTGCCACTAACGGCCGCAGGCAAAGTCCAAAAAACCGAACTGCGCAAGACCGCAGCACGCGCATGAGCAGCACAGCCACCCATCAGCCTAACCGCCCGCCCCTGCAAGGCGTGCGCGTGCTCGACCTCACCCGCCTGCTGCCCGGCCCCATGTGCACTCTGCACCTGGCCGACCTGGGCGCCGACGTCATCAAGATCGAAGACCTGGGCGCGGGTGACTATGCCTCGCCCCCGGTGCGCGAAATGCTCAACCGCAACAAACGCGGCATGCGCCTGGACCTGAAGCACCCCGAAGGCGTGCAGCTTTTGCTGCAGCTGTGCGAAACCGCCGACGTTCTGGTCGAGGGCTTTCGCCCCGGCGTGATGACCCGGCTGGGTTTGGGTTACGACGAGGTGCGTGCACGCAACCCGCGCCTGGTTTACTGCAGCATCAGCGGCTACGGCCAGACCGGGCCGCTCAGTCAAAAGGCCGGGCACGACCTGAATTACTGCGGCTTTGCCGGCGTGGCCGACCAGGTGGGCACGCCGTCGGGCGAGCTGGCGCTGTCTAACCTGCCCATGGGCGACTTGCTGGGCGGCACCATGCCCGCCGTCATGGGCATCTTGGCCGCGCTGTTTGACGCGCAGCGCACAGGCCAAGGCCGCCATGTGGACGTGGCCATTGCCGACGGCGTGCTGGCCCATGCGGTCATCCCGCTCGCTGGCCTGCACAGCCGGGGCCGCGTACCCGCGCCCGGCGGTGACAAGCTGACCGGGGCGCTGCCCTGCTATGGCCTGTACCCCACGCAAGACGGCCGCTACCTGGCCGTGGGCGCTTTCGAGCACAAGTTTTGGGACAGCTTTTGCACCCTGCTGGGCCGCCCCGATCTGGCTGAGCACCACATCCCCAAAACGCAGGCCTTGAACGACTGGGTACGCCGCGAAGTGGCCCAGGCGGTACAAGCCCACCCCCTAGCCCACTGGGCGCAGCTGCTGGACGGTGCCGACTGCTGCGTGACCCCCGTGCTCAAGCTCGACGAGGCGCAAAAGCTGCCGCACTTCCAGGACCGGGGCATGTGGGTGCAGGTGCAGACCGCGCAGGGCGAGACCATGACACAACTGGCCATGCCAGTGCAGATGAGCGGCTACCGCTTTGAAGTGCAGCGCCCCGCGCCCCTGCAGGGCCAGCACACCCGCGAGCTGCTGACCGCTGCGGGACTCGATGACGCTGAGGTTGATGTTTTGTGCCAACGCAAAGTCGTAGGATAGAGGCACTGTCCTGACCGACCGAGCCATGAACCGCCCCCCCAACGCCACGCCCACCCAACACAGCATTCAGCACACCATTGCGGCTTACCAGGTGGTGCAGATGCTCATGGCCATCGAGGACGAAGACCAGCGCGCCGCCGTGCTGCGCCGAGCGGGCATCTTGCCTGCGCTGCTCGAATCCAAGCTGGCGCGCGTCACCCAAACCCAGTTTGCCCGCCTGATGACGGCGCTGGTGCGCCACCACCGCGACGAGTTTTGGGGTCTGAGCACCACCCCCTTGCCCCTAGGCTCATTTGCCATGGGCTGCCGCATGCTGGTGGGCCACCGCAAACTGGGCGACGCCGTGCGCGCCGGGCTGCGTTACTACCACGCGCTGCTGCCCGACTTTGTGCCGCGCCTGCTGGTCAGCGACGGCGTGGCTTATCTGCGCATGAGCCCGCGCCACACCCTGAATGATCGCCAGGCCTACGCCGTGCGGGTCTTCATGTTCCTCAGCTACGGCGTCATGTGCTGGCTGGCGGCGAGGCGCATCCCGGTGGATGAAGTCGTCTACCAAGACCGCGATGTGGCCCGGCGCAGCGACGCGTCCAAACTGTTTCAGGCGCCCATTCGCCTGATGGACGGTGAATGGGGTTACCGCTTTGACGCCAAATGGCTCGACCTGCCCGTGGTGCAGAACACCGAAAGCGTGGAAGCGTTTTTGCACCAGGCCCCGGCCTGCCTGCTGGTCAAATACCGCGACCAGGCCAGCCTGACCGAGCGTATCCGCCGCATGCTGCGCCGCTACCTTTCCGAAGAAATGCCCTCGCTCGAAGTCGTCAGCGACATGCTGGCCACCACGCCCCAGACCCTGCGCCGCCGCTTGCAGCGCGAAGGCCAGGGCTACCAAATGATCAAAGACGCCCTGCGCCGCGACGTGGCCGTGGAGTTTCTCACCCAGTCTGATTTGCCCCTGCTCGAAGTGGCCGCCCGCGTGGGCTTTTCCGAAGCCAGCACCTTCCACCGCGCCTTCAAGGCCTGGACCGGCCTGACCCCTGGCGCTTACAGACAGGCGCACAACGAACCTGCTGCGGACGAAGCGTTGACAGGTTGATGGCCTGCAAATGTCACTTCCTGCCAATCATCTTGACCTGATTGGCGATTGGTAAAGCCCTGCTCTAGCTCGATACTTTGTCCGTTTCGAAGCCTTTCAAGGAGCAAGCATGGCCGTTAGCAAGCGCGCTGTTCACGTCGTCGGCGTGGGCATGATTCCCTTCACCAAACCCGGGGCCAGCGAGTCCTACAACCTCATGGGTGCGCGTGCGGCCAAGCTGGCGCTCGACGATGCGGGTGTGCCTTACGACGCCGTGCAGCAGGCTTATGTGGGCTACGTCTACGGCGATTCCACCGCCGGGCAGGCCGCCATCTACGGCGTGGGCCTGACGGGCATCCCGGTCTTTAACCTCAACAACAACTGCTCCACCGGGTCGAGCGCGCTCTACCTGGCGCGTCAGGCGGTCGAGAGCGGCATGGTCGAATGCGCCATCGCCCTGGGCTTTGAGCAGATGGTGTCCGGCGCCCTCAAAGGCGCGTATGACGATCGCCCATCGCCCATGACCCGTTTTGCCGAGGCCATGACCGCGCACCAGGGCTACGACCCGGCCGCGCCCCGTGCCGCGCAGTTCTTTGGCGGTGCGGGCATGGACTACATGAAGGAATACGGCATCCGCGCCGACACCTTTGGCCGCATCTCGGTCAAGGCACGCCAGCACGCGGCGCGCAACCCGCTGGCCGTGTTCCGCCAGACGCTGACGCTCGAAGAGGTGATGGCCTCGCCCACCGTGTTTGGTCCGCTCACGCGCTACCAGTGCTGCCCGCCCACCTGCGGTGCGGCAGCGGCCATCGTCTGCTCGGCTGACTTTGCCAAAAAGCACAAGCTGGACGCCAGCGTGGTCATCGCCGCGCAGGCCATGACCACCGACACCCCCAGCACCTTTGACAGCGACGACATGCGCCGCGTGGTCGGCTATGACATGACCGCCAACGCGGCCAAGCAGGTGTACGAAGCCGCAGGCATCGGCCCCGAAGACCTCGATGTGGTGGAGCTGCACGACTGCTTCACGGCCAATGAACTCATCACCTACGAAGGCTTGGGCCTCACGCCCGAAGGCACCGCCGAGAAGTTCATCGTCGACGGTGACAACACTTACGGCGGGCGAATCGTCACCAACCCCTCGGGCGGTCTGCTGTCCAAGGGCCACCCGTTGGGGGCCACCGGGCTGGCGCAGTGCTACGAGCTGGTCTCGCAGTTGCGCGGCCAGGCCGATCAGCGCCAGGTCGAAGGCGCACGCTTGGCGCTGCAGCACAACCTGGGCTTGGGCGGTGCTTGCGTGGTCACGCTGTACCAAAAAGTCTGAAGGGGGCCAGACCATGATTGACCGCCAATTCATCGGCCACACCATGCCCGCCTTCGAGGTCTTGGTCGAGAAAGGCCGCTTGCGCTTTTTCGCCAAGGCCACGGGCCAGACCGACCCGGTCTACACCGACGAAGCCGCCGCCCGCGCTGCTGGGCACCCGGCTTTGCCCGTGCCGCCCACGTTTTTGTTTTGCCTCGAGATGGAGTCGCCCGATCCGGCCGCGATCCGCAACCTGTTGGGCATGGACTACCGCAAGCTGCTGCATGGCGAGCAGGGCTTCACATTTCACCGCATGGCCTATGCGGGCGATGTGCTGCGTTTTGAGCAGCGCATCGAAGACATCTACGACAAAAAGGGCGGCGCACTCGAATTCGTCGTCCGCAAAACCCGCGTCAGCAACCAGCGTGGCGAGCATGTGGCCGACTTGCGCGCCGTGACTGTTTTGCGCCACGGATAAGGAAACACCATGACACTACCCTCTTTTGACGCCCTGCAAGTGGGCGACACCATTCCTGCGCTGGAGTTACCACCCGTCTCGCGCCTCACGCTGGCGCTGTACTGCGGCGCATCGGGCGACCACAACCCGATCCACGTCGACACCGACTTTGCTGCCATCGCGGGCCTGCCCGACGTGATTGCGCACGGCATGTTGTCCATGGGCTGGCTCGCCCGCCTGCTCACCAACTGGGTGCCGCAAACCGCCATTCGTGACTACAGCGTGCGTTTTGCCGCCATGACCCAGGTGCACGAAAAGATCACCTGCACCGGCCAAGTGACCGAAAAGTTTGAAGTGGGTGGCGAGCGCCGCGTGCGCTTGTCGCTGACTACCACCAACGCCGAAGGCCAGGTCAAGCTGACGGGCGACGCCGTAGTGGCCTTGGCCTGAACCCATTTTTAAAAACCATATTCCAAAGGATTCCCCATGTCCCGCAAACTCGAAGGCCAGGTGGCCTTGGTGTCTGGCTCCGGTCGCGGCATCGGCCGTGAAATCGCGCTCAAGCTCGCCAGCGAGGGCGCACGCCTCGTCATCAACGACCTGGACAGCGTGCCCGCGCAAAGCACGGTGGACGACATCATCGCCCGTGGCGGCCATGCGGTGGCCTGCATTGGCAGCGTGACCGACACAGACTTTGGCGACCGCTTTGTCAAGACTGCGCTCGACGCATTCGGCGGCATCGACATCATCGTCAACAACGCCGGTTACACCTGGGACAACGTGCTGCAAAAGATGAGCGACGAGCAGTGGGAAGCCATGTTGGCCGTGCACATGACCGCGCCCTTTCGCATCCTGCGTGCGGCCTCGGGCTTTATTCGCGACGCGGCCAAAAAAGAGGCCGAAGCGGGCCTGTCCAAGCACCGCAAGGTGGTCAACATCTCGTCCACCTCGGGCGTGTACGGCAACGCAGGGCAAGCCAACTACGCTGCCGCCAAGGCGGGCATCAACGGGTTGACCAAAGCCATGGCCAAAGAGTGGGGCCGCTACAAGGTCAACGTGAACAGCGTGGCCTTTGGCCTGATCATGACGCGCCTGACACAACCCCTGACCTCGGGCGATGCGAGTGTGGACATCGCGGGCCGCACCATTGCAGTGGGCGTGCAGCCCGACCGCCTCAAGGCCGCCGAAGCCACCATTCCATTGGGCCGTGGTGGCACACCCGAAGAAGCCGCGGGCGCGGTCTACATGTTCTGCATCCCCGAGTCCAACTACGTCAGCGGCCAGGTGTTGGTTTGCGGCGGCGGGCGTCCCTAAGGTGTTTCATGCCCCCACGCTCATCACTTCGTGTAATCGCTGCCCCCCAAGGGGGCGCGGCCTCCTTTGAGGCGGCTCGGCAGGAGGCCTAATCCATGGACAGCATCCTCACCTTCCCCCGCAGCGTCTTCCGTGAAGACCATGAAATGCTGCGCACCACCGTGCGCCGCTTTTTGGAGCGCGAATGCAAACCCCGCCAAGCCCAGTGGGACAAGGACGGCAAAGTCGACCGCGAAACCTGGCTCAAGGCCGGTCGTGAAGGTTTGCTCTGCGCCACCATGGACCCTGAATGGGGCGGTGGCGGTGGCGACTTCGGCCACGCCGCCGTGATCGTCGAAGAGATTGGCCGCTCTGGCGTGAGCGGTTTGGGCTTTGGCTTGCACTCGGACGTGGTGGCGCCTTACATCGAGCGACTGGGCACGCCAGAACAAAAGGTGAAATGGTTGCCCCAATGCGCCACCGGCGAAGTGATCCTGGCCATTGCCATGAGCGAGCCCGGCGCGGGCAGCGACCTCAAAGCCATCCGCACCACGGCGCGGCGCGAGGGCGATGTGTACATCATCAACGGCGCCAAGACCTTCATCTCCAACGGCCTGAACTGCGACCTGGTCGTGGTGGTGGCCAAGACCGAGCCCGAGCTGGGCGCCAAGGGCGTGTCGCTGATCCTGGTCGAGGCCGACCGCGCCGGTTTCCGCAAAGGCCGCAAGCTCGACAAAATGGGCCAGGAAGCGGCCGATACCGCCGAGCTGTTTTTTGAAGACGTGCGTGTGCCCGTGAGCAATATCCTGGGCGAAGAGAACAAAGGCTTTGCCTACCTGATGCAGGAACTCGCGCAAGAGCGTTTTGTGATCGCGCTGGGTGCCGCTGCAAAGATGGAGGCGATGTTTGACGAGACGGTGCGCTACACCAAAGAGCGCGTGGTCTTTGGCAAACCGCTGTTTGATTTTCAGAACACCCGCTTCAAGCTGGCCGAGATCAAAGTGCGCACCACCGCCGTGCGCATGATGGTGGACCAGTATCTGGGTGAACACCTGCGCCGCAAACTCACCGTGCAAGAGGGGGCCATGGCCAAACTCTTTGCCACCGAAGAGTTGGGCAAGGCGCTCGACGAGTTGCTCCAGCTGTATGGCGGCTACGGCTACATGATGGAGTACCCCATCACCCGCGCCTTTGTGGACTCGCGCGTGACCCGCATTTATGGCGGCACCAGCGAGGTCATGAAAGAGCTGATCTCGCGCAGTCTGTGATGAGCCCTTTGTGACCCCCACATCGAACTTGCCGAAAGAGCTGCTCATGTCCACATCGTCGCTGCCTTATTGGCCCAAAGGGGTTCCTCGCACGCTGAGCTTGCCGCAGGTGCCGCTCACGCATTACGTTCAGGTCGCGGCCGAGCGCTTTCCGAACAAGCCTGCCGTGATTTTTTGCGGCAGCTCGTTGAGCTACGTGGCGCTGCTCACGCGTGTGGAGGCGTTGGCCGGTTACCTCACTCAGCGGCTGGGTGTGCAGCGCGGCGACCGGGTCTTGTTGATGAGCCAAAACTGCCCTCAATACGTGGCGGCCTACTACGGCATCATGCGCGCTGGGGCCGTGGTGGTGCCGGTCAACGCCATGTGCACGCAAAGCGAAATCCGCTACTACCTGCAAGACTGCGGTGCTCGTGTGGCCATGGTAGCGCAGGAGTTGTTGCCCCAGGTCATACCCCTGCTGCAGCCGGGCGATGTTGATGCCTTGCAAGCCGTGTTGGTGCATGCGTATTCAGAAGGCTTGCCCGCGCAGCCCGTCAGCGACGAAGTGCCCGATGTTGTGTTGGCTCCGCGCCAGTGGACCGAGGCCCCGGGCCTGCACGGGCTCGAAGACGCCATCGCACAGGCCTTGCCTGCGCCCGCGCAACACCCACACAGCGAAGACCTGTGTGTGCTGCCCTACACCTCGGGCACCACCGGCCACCCCAAGGGCTGCATGCACACCCACGCCACTGTGCTGGCGTCCAACATGGCTGCGCAGGTTTGGCGCAGCATGCACATGGACTCGGTGTTTTTGGCCGTCGCGCCTTTGTTCCACATGCTGGGCATGCAGGGTGGCCTCAATGTGCCGATCACGCTGGGTGCCACCGTGGTCATGCTGCCGCGCTGGCACGCGGCGTCAGCGGCACGGCTGATCGAGCAGCACCGCGTCACGACATGGTCGGCGCCCCCCGCCATGCTGATCGACTTCTTTGCCAGCCCGGCGGCAGCGCAGCGCGACCTGAGCAGCTTGTCGACCTTGGCGGGTGGCGGCGCGGCCATGCCGGAGACGGTGGCCAATTTGCTGCAAACACGTTTTGGCATCACCTACAACGAGGCCTACGGCATGACCGAGACCGCCTCATTTTTGATGTGCAATCCCCCGGCACGCGGCAAGCGCCAGTGTCTGGGCGTCATCACCCCTGGCGTGGACACGCGCATCGTAGATCCGGAGACCCTGCGCGAGTTGCCCGTGGGCGAGGTGGGTGAACTGGTCACGCGTGGCGCGCAACTGATGCGCGGCTATTGGCAAAACGAGCAGGCCAACCAGTCCTCATTTTTTGAGCTGGACGGCCAAACGTTTTTCCGTACAGGCGATTTGGCCAGTGTGGACGAAGAGGGTTACTTCTTCATGCGTGACCGCCTCAAGCGCATGGTCAACGTCTCGGGCTTCAAGGTTTGGCCCGCTGAGGTTGAAAACACCTTGTACGAACACCCAGCCGTGCACGAGGCCTGCGTGATCGCCGTGCCCGACGACAAGCGCGGCGAAAACGTCATGGCCCTCTTGGTGCTCAAGCCTGCCTTCCAAGGCCAAGTCACCGAGCAAGACCTCATCGACTGGAGCCGCGAGCACATGGCCGCCTACAAAACCCCGCGCATCGTGCGCTTTGTGGACACCCTGCCCAAGTCCGGCACCGGCAAGATCCTGTGGCGGCAGCTGCAAGAGCAAGAGCGCTTAAATACAACGTCCGTCAAGGAGACCCCATGAGAATTCCTCTGAGTTTCAAAGACCAGTCGGTGTTTGTGGCCGGTGGCAGCAGCGGCATCAACCTGGGAATTGCCACCGCGTTTGCGCAGGCCGGGGCCAAAGTGGTGATTGCCAGCCGCAATGCCGAGCGTGTGGCCCAAGCCGTCGAGCAGTTGCGCCAACACGGCACGCAGGTTGAGGGTTACAGCGCCGATGTGCGCGACGCCCCCGGCATTGCCGCTGTGCTGCAGCAGGCGCGTGATGCCATCGGCCCGTTCGATGTGCTGGTGTCGGGCGCGGCGGGCAACTTTTTGGCACCCGCTTTGGGCATGTCTGCCAACGGCTTCAAGACGGTGGTGGACATTGACCTGAACGGTACCTTCCATGTGCTGCGTGCAGGCTACGAACACTTGCGCCGCCCGGGTGCCTGTGTCATCAATATCTCGGCACCGCAGGCCTTCAACCCCACCAAGCTGCAAGCCCATGTGTGCGCGGCCAAGGCGGGCGTGGACATGCTCACGCGGGTGCTGGCCATGGAGTGGGGGCCTGAAGGCGTGCGGGTGAATTCCATCGTGCCCGGCCCCATTGCCGACACCGAAGGCATCCGCCGCCTCGCGCCCACGCCCGAAGCGCTGCAGCGCATGACGCAGTCGGTGCCCCTGCAACGCATGGGCCGGGTGGAAGAGATCGCCGACATGGCGCTGTTTTTGGCGTCACAGCACGCCGCATTTGTCACCGGTGCCATCCTGGCGGTGGACGGTGGCAGTTCCCTGGCCGGTGGCCGGGATTACTCAGGAAGCCTCTCATGATCATCCCCTCCAAAAGCTCACCCTCTTTGCTGCAGTTCGATGTGACCGATCAGGTCGCCACCATCACCTTTGACAGCCCCAGCAAACGCAACGCACTCGAGCCCGCCATGCGCGACGAGCTGGCGGTGGCCCTTCAACATATCCAGCACGACAAGACCATCCGCGCAGTGATCCTCACTGGCGCAGGCGGGCATTTCTGCTCGGGCGGTGACCTGAAAAACATCGCCGCGGCCAATCTGGACAATAGCGGCTGGCTCGGCCGCATGCAGACCCTGCACGAGTGGGTGCAGCTGTTGCTGACGCTCGACCGCCCGGTGATCGCGGCGGTCGATGGTGCGGCTGCCGGAGCGGGTTTTAGCCTGGCGCTGTCGGCCGACTTCGTGCTGGCCACGCCGCGCACCTGGTTCAACATGTCCTTCCTCAAGGTCGGGCTGGTGCCCGACGTGGGCGCGCTTTACACCTTGCCCCGCGTGGTGGGCGTACAGCGCGCCAAAGAAATCATGCTTTCAGCCCGCGACATCGACGCGCAAGAGGCCTTGCGACTGGGCATCGTCATGGAGCTGCACGCGCCGGACCAGCTGCTGCCCCGTGCGCAGGCCTTGGCCCGCAGCTTTGTGGGCGCGTCGCCTGCGGCGGTGGCGCTCATCAAGCGCAGCCTGAACAACGCCTTGGGCGGCGGCCTGCAAGACATGCTGAGCGCCGAAGCGCAGGCCCAGTCCCTGGCCGCAGGCACCGCCGAACACCGCGAAGCAGTGGGGCGGTTTCTGAACAAGCAGGCCCCCTTGTTTGCCTGGCCAGCGCAGGACAAAAACTGAGAGGCAACTTCTTTGCAGGAGCCCACCCCGTGGGCGATTTCACGCAGACCCAGGGCCTCACAAAATCGCCCACGGGGTGGGCTCCTACAAAACAAGGCTTTGCAGACCCATGGACAGGCCCCAAACCAAGGGCAATCCCTGAGTTCGGCAATCCGAAAGACCCGGTTCAGCATTCGAAGATTGTTCAGAATCACTGAACGCCGCAAGATATATCAACCCCCAGTGGGGTGACGCTGGCCAGCCAGACGTTCGCCCCATGACCTGAAGGAGAAAAAATGAGCAAAACAGGATTGGTTCAAGACAAAGTCGTGGTGGTCACGGGCGCAGGTGGCGGCATTGGCCGCGACATTGCGCTGGCCATGGCGCGTGAAGGCGCCAAGGTGGTGGTCAACGACATTGGCGCTTCGGTGTCGGGCGAAGGCCAGGACTCAGGCCCCGCGCAAAAAGTGGTGAACGAAATCCAAGCCATGGGCGGTCAGGCTGCTGCCAACACCGACAGCGTGTCTGACGCCGCAGGCGCGGCCCGCATCATCCAGACGGCCATCGACAGCTTTGGCCGCATCGACGTGGTGGTCAACAACGCTGGCATCTTGCGCGACCGCTTCTTCCACAAGATGAGCATGGACGAATGGGATGCCGTGCTCAAGGTGCACCTGTACGGCGCTTTCTACGTCAGCCGCGCCGCTGCCCCGTACTTCAAGGAGCAGGAAAGCGGCAACTACATCCACATGACCTCGACCTCGGGGCTGGTGGGCAACTTCGGCCAGGCCAACTACTCGGCGGCCAAGCTGGGCGTGACCGCGCTGTCCAAGTCGATCGCGCTCGACATGCAAAAGTTCAAGGTGCGCTCCAATTGCATTTCGCCCTTTGCCTGGAGCCGCATGATCGGCTCGATCCCGACCGAGACACCCGAAGAGCAGGCCCGTGTTGAACGCATCAAGCAGATGACGCCCGCCAAGATCGCGCCCATGGCCGTGGCCCTGGCCAGCGACGCCTCGGCCCATGTGAACGGCCAGGTCTTTGCCGTGCGCAACAACGAAATCTTTTTGATGAGCCAGCCGCGCCCCATCCGCTCGGTGCACCGCAGCGAGGGCTGGACACCGCAGTCGGTGCTGGACCAAGCCATGCCCGCGCTGCAATCGAGCTTCTTCGACCTGGAGCGTTCGGGTGATGTGTTCAGCTGGGACCCCATTTAAGGAGCCGCGATGAGCGACTACCCACAAGGCGTGCAGGTCCAACATCAGGCGGCCCTGGCCGAAGGCCGTTTCCTGATCCAGCAATGCGGCGACTGCGGACAGCACATTTACTTCCCGCGTGAAATCTGTCCGCACTGCGGCAGTGACCGGCTGACCCTGGTGCCCCCATCGGGCCTGGGCACGGTGTATTCGGTGACCACGGTGCGCCGCAAGCCCGATGCGGGCGGTGACTACAACGTCTGCCTGATCGACCTGGACGAAGGCGTGCGCCTGATGAGCCGCGTGGACATGGACCCCGTCGACGCCGTGCAGGTGGGCCAGCGTGTACAAGCCCGCGTGGTGGTCGACAAGGGCCAGGGCATGGTGGTGTTTGACCCGGTCAACACCGCCGCCACCTCGGCCAAGCCCGTGCCCCGTGGCCCGGCCGCATCGGCGGCGGTGCACACCTCGTCTGGCCTCAAGTCCTTGCGCGGCAGCGCCGCCATTGCGGGCGTGGCCACCTTTGGCTGTGGCGAAGCCACGGGTTTTACCGAGATGGAAGTGCTGGCCCGCGCTGCGCGCGCGGCGGTGGCTGATGCTGGACTCAAGATGAGCGACATCGACGGCCTGTGCACCGCCAGTGTGCTGTCCACCATGTGGCCCATGCCAGTCACGGAATACTTGGGCATCAACCCCCGCTACACCAACGGCACCATGCTGGGCGGCTCCAGCTTTGTGGCGCACCTGCTGCCCGCCATGATGGCGTTGCAGTCGGGCCAGTGCAACGCGGTGCTGGTCTGTTACGGCAGCACACAGCGCACGTCCACCTTTGGTCGCGCCGAGATCGCGCAAGCGCGCCGCGTGATGGACCCGCAGCCCTACGAAACCCCCTACGCCCCGATACAACCGCTGAGCGCCTACGCGCTGGCCACGCGTCGGCACATGCACGAGTACG